>ENA-ORML01001526-ORML01001526.1-human-gut-metagenome-genome-assembly--contig:-NODE-1526-length-19281-cov-17.988037_pt1 | contig 19281 bp, 17 predicted proteins | sample MGYA00242103_ERZ508995 | MGnify/ENA primary metagenome ERZ508995 (study PRJEB26280, sample SAMEA2338702) | human gut metagenome | biome: human gut; feature: human-associated habitat; material: faeces... | reverse complement strand
TTTTCAAAAGGACCCTTCTACTTACTCTGAATAAGGGGTGCCGTTTGGCAGGGTGCTTTTCAAAATTCCCCGCAAAAATATTTCTCCCTTCACTTACTCTGAATAAGGGGTGCCTTTTGTGGGGGTGTTTTCGAGAAATTTCTCAAAAAATTCTCCGTCCTCACTTATTCTCAAAATTGCAAGACCATTTGTGGGGGCGTTTCTGAAAAAAGAGATATGTAGTAAAAAAAGGTTTCTCCGCTCAAATCAGTAAACTGAGCGGGGAAACCTTTCACTTTTAATTATAAGATTTTCTTCTGAATCCCTCGTAAATCCGTAATAATCCTTGATAAATCGGCATCGCCGTGATATACTTAAATTGTATAATTATAGCTATCAGAAACCGCCTGAAAGTGAGGACATTTTAATGGAACCAACCATCGAACGCTGGTACTCAATGAAAGAGATTTGCGAATACCTCGGCGTCAGCCGTGATACGGTACTCGCTTGGATAGAGAAAAGAAATATGCCCGCTGCGAAAATAGGCCGCCTTTGGAAATTCAAGCTCAGCGAAGTAGACGCCTGGATGAAGTCCGGCGTGGCGGCCGATAAGTAATTATTTTGGAGGTGCATTATGGCACTGGAAAATAAATTGGGGCTGACAAGCTCCGCCGATCTTGCCCGTGAAGAAGAACGCATCAGCAAGAAAAAGGCGGTAGAACTGTTCGAAAACGGTGTGCTGGACACCCTGCCAGCGGGCAAATTCTCGACTTTGCAGGCGATTCACAAATATCTGTTTGAAGATATTTACGACTTTTCCGGAAAGCTGCGCACGGTGAATCTGGCAAAGGGTAATTTCCGCTTTGCGCCGCTGATGTATCTGGAAGCAGCACTGGCCAACATCGACAAGATGCCGCAGTCCACTTTTGACGAGATCATCGAAAAATATGTGGAAATGAATATTGCCCACCCCTTTCGGGAGGGCAATGGGCGCAGCACCCGCATTTGGCTTGACCATATCCTGAAAAACGAAATCGGCAAGGTCGTGGACTGGAGCAAGGTGGATAAAGAGGATTATCTCCTCGCAATGGAACGCAGCCCTATCAAGGATGTGGAGATCAAGGTGCTGCTGAAGGCGGCCCTGACCGATGAGGTCAACAGCCGTGAGGTGTATATGAAGGGCATTGACCACAGCTACTATTACGAAGGGTACACGACCTTCAAAGCGGAAGATTTGAGTAAGGAATGAGGTGCAAATATGCCGGATCAGAATTGGCAATTTGAACTGGAAGAATATATCAAGCAGGGCGAACCGGACCGAACCGAAAAAAGTGAAGCGTGGCAGACTGCCATCGGCTTGCAGGCGGTTGATGGACTGAATACCTCTGCCTATCTGCTGGATACGGCCAAAGACCACATCGAAGGCAAAATCACCATCGATGAAGCCCAGCAGCGCATCCATAGCTATTATGAACAGCGCACCACCCGCACCGAACTAGAGAACGAAACTAAAGAAGCGGACATCGTTTCCGCCAGAATCGCAAAACTGCTGGGGGAAAAAGCATTCCAATTCTCGCCCGCCGAGTGGCTCTCCATCCACCGCAGACTGTTTGAAGGCGTGTTCGGTCACGCCGGACTGGTTCGGCAGTACAACATCACAAAGAAAGAGTGGGTGCTGAACGGCGACACCGTGATCTATGCAGACTGGAACAGCATCAAGGATACGCTGGATTATGATTTTGCCAATGAAAAACAGTTCTCCTATGAGGGTTTGTCCGTAGATGCGGCGGTGAAGCACCTGGCGAAATTCGCCTCGGATATTTGGCAGATCCATCCCTTCGGCGAGGGAAACACCCGTGCCACTGCCGTGTTTATGATCAAGTATATGAAAACTTTCGGCTTCCGTGTGAACAACGACGCCTTTGAAAAGAATTCGTGGTACTTCCGCAACGCCTTGGTCAGAGCAAACTATACGAATCTGCAAAAGGGCATTCACGCCACCACAAAGTTCTTGGAGATGTTCTTCGGCAATCTCCTTTTGGGCACGGATTACGAGCTGAAGAATCGTTATATGCACATTGATTATGTGAACGGCGATAAGTCCCAAAGTATCAATCCCAAAGTTCCAAAATATCAATTTGATACTTTGGACTGCTCGCTGGAGGAATTGGCCGTCTTGGAACTGGTCGCACAAAACCCGGCCATCAAGCAGCAAGAGCTTGTGACCGCAACGGGAAGGTCCATCGCAACCGTGAAGCGGATTATGAAGTCACTGCAAGATAAAAACTATATCCGCCGAGAAAACGGCAAGAGATACGGAAGATGGGAAGTGCTGGTTTGATTTATCGCACGCTCCAATGCAAAAAATAACGTAGGAAGGAATTCATTCTATGGCTAACGGAAACAACGCCACAATCGGCTTTGAAAAACAAATCTGGGACGCTGCCTGTGTCCTTTGGGGGCACATTCCCGCAGCAGAATACCGAAAAGTGATCGTAGGACTTATTTTCCTGCGCTACATATCCAATGCGTTTGAAAAGCGTTATCAGGAGCTTGTCGCTGAGGGCGACGGTTTCGAGGATGATCGTGATGCCTACGCCGAAGATAACATTTTCTTCGTACCAGAGGATGCCCGGTGGAGCAAAATCGCCTCTTCCGCTCACACCCCTGAAATCGGCACGCTCATCGACAATGCAATGCGGGCTATTGAAGCCGAAAATAAAAGTCTGAAAAATGTGCTGCCCAAAAACTATGCCAGCCCAGATTTGGACAAGCGTGTTTTGGGCGATGTGGTTGACCTGTTCACCAATATGGATATGAGCGATACCAAAGAAAACAAGGATCTGCTTGGTAAAACATATCAGTATTGCATTCAGCAGTTTGCTGCATACGAAGGTGTTAAGGGCGGCGAGTTCTACACGCCGGAAAGTATCGTTAAAACGATTGTTGCAATTCTAAAGCCTTATGAAAATTGCCGTGTGTACGATCCCTGCTGTGGTTCTGGAGGTATGTTCGTTCAGTCAGCCGATTTCATAGAAGCACATCGAGGAAACCGGGGGAAGATCTCAGTCTATGGGCAAGAGTCAAACGCCGATACTTGGAAAATGGCGAAGATGAATATGGCGATCCGTGGTATCGACGCCAACTTCGGACCGTATCAGGCAGACACTTTCTTTAATGACCTCCACCCCACGCTGAAAGCAGATTTCATTATGGCAAATCCGCCGTTTAATCTCTCCAACTGGGGACAGGAAAAGCTGAAGGACGATGTGCGTTGGCAGTTTGGTACGCCCCCTGCCGGTAATGCCAACTATGCGTGGATTCAACATATGATCCACCACCTCGCCCCCAACGGCAAGATAGGTCTTGTTCTTGCAAATGGTGCGCTGTCCACTCAAACCAGCGGTGAGGGGGAAATCAGAAAACGCATCATTCAGGCTGACCTTGTGGAGGGAATTGTAGCTCTGCCGACACAGCTTTTTTATAGCGTGACCATTCCCGTCACCCTCTGGTTTATCAGCAAGAATAAAAAGCAAAAAGGCAAGACGCTTTTTATTGACGCCCGAAAGATGGGACATATGGTTGATAAAAAGCACAGAGATTTCACCGACGAGGACATTCAAAAATTAGCAGATACCTTCGAAGCTTTCCAAGAAGGGACATTGGAAGATGTAAAGGGCTTCTGTGCTGTGGCAGATCTTCCGGCAATCGAAAAGCAGGATTTTATCCTGACTCCGGGCCGATATGTGGGCATCGAAGAAGTTGAGGATGACGACGAACCTTTCGAGGAAAAAATGACCCGCTTGACTTCTGAACTTTCGGAGATGTTCAAAAAGTCTCACGAGTTAGAGGATGAAATCCGCAAGAAACTGGGGGCGATTGGGTTTACTATGAAAGATGAGGAATGCGAATAAGTATGGGCACATATGAAAAAGCATACATTTACTTTGATACAAATTCTTTAGAATGCCGTCATTCTGGGAAGTCGCTATACCTTTCTCAGTTTATAGTTAATCCCATCTATTATGAGATTGAGGATTTAATTCGTAATATGGGACTGACGGGTAAAGTAGAAATTTGCATACCAGATATAGTCTGTTTTGAGCTTAGAGAGCACTTGCTCAAACATTTCAAAGCAGAAAAAAGTTCTATGGAAACAAAAATTGGAGCTTTTCGCAAATCTTTTGGAGATTTAGCGGAGGTAATCTGTGAATTTAAGGATTGTCGCACAGAAGAAGAATATTCAGATTATGCAGATGGCATTATTCAAGATTTTCTTGATAGTCCTCGTGTAAATGCAAAAATTATTTCCTGTCCCAAGGATGAGGAATCCGTAAAACAAATAATCCAACAAGCAATCCATTCAGCTCGCCCATTCAGAACTGCTAAGGCCAGTGGAAAAGAGTATACAGATGCCGGATTCAAAGATGCCCTGGTTTTTAATACTATCCTCGCACACACCGGTGAGCAACTCGGCTTGTTTGTTTCAAATGATACCGATTTTTCGGAGCTATTTGACGAGAGACCCACAAGCAATTTAAGAATTTGCAGCAGTGCAAAAGATGTTCAAGTAATTCTGTCGAAAGAGTTTGATGTAATATCTATTGCTATAATTGAGGATCTTCTAAAACCAGATACCTATTTGATGCAGCGCATCCTGTCCGAATGCGATCTTGAAGAAAATTGCACTGTATACGGCATAAAAATAGCATCTTGTGAAACAAAGGATGATAATGTTGATGTACAGTTTACAGCGACAGTAAATGGGCAAAAGCTCACTTTCGATATTACATACAATATAAACGCTAAGGAATTGTTAGAAGCATCCTGCGAGCCTTATGATGAGGAGGCAAATTAAATGTCAATATCTGCATATCTATTTAAGTACATAGATATAAATCCTAAAGAACTTCTGGCCAAAGGGGCATTGGCAAAGAAGATTTCTATGGACAAGCTCCAACCTTTTTGCAGAGATGTTCCTGAGTATGAAATAGCTAAATTTAGTGGAGGCACTAGATTTAGGAATGGTGACACTATTATGGCACGCATAACACCATGCCTTGAAAATGGGAAAACGGCAATGGTTAATATTCTGGAACCGGGCGAAGTCGGATTTGGGTCAACTGAATTTATTGTATTCAGAGCCAAAGAAGGCTACACAGACCCCAACTTTGTTTATTATCTCGTGAAAAGCTCCTTTGTACGAGATCCAGCGATAAAATCTATGGTTGGATCATCGGGTCGTCAGCGTGTTCAAACAGATGTGGTGCAAAATCTTATTGTACCCTTCCCAAGTTTATTAGAACAGCGCAAAATTGCAAGCATATTAAAGTCACTTGATGATAAGATAGCCCTTAATACAGCGATAAATGATAATTTAGCGGTTTTAAAGTTCGACGGAGGATACATCCAGTTCGCCGGACATCAGTTTGGGCAAAAGAGAATCCCGCAACATAGATAGCCTTCTGTTTTCTACGCGTTGGTTAATTATGAGATCGTAAATCGGTTCTATCACACCGCCAATACGCTCCATAGAAGTTGTATCGGGAATGATTACCTCTGCTTTTGCCAGATCTTCACGTTTAATATGGCCCATAGTTGTGGCCTTATCGGCGGCAATCGCAACAAATCGAGCAAGATGATGTGCCGTCCAAGCATAGTAAAACCACTTAGGATACTTATCGGATGTCACTTTGAATAGATGCTGGTTAAGGCCACAGGTTCCCCCACACCATAAATCCACAAGCAGACTACCAGACCAAGAAAAAATCACATCACCATCGTGGACAATGAATTCAGGCTTGATGTTTGGAGAGCAGAGTTCACTACTGTAATCACAAAAACCTTGGCGTAGCTCCTTAATTTTGAGAACTGGCAAGCCTCTCTCGCCATCAATTGGGCGGAACTTTTGCATAGCAAGCCCATTAAGATAGCCCGCAATATCAAGAAGGCTACCAGTTGTCCAATTTGGGGGCAATTTCCCATTTCGAAGCACTTCTCGCCGAAAAATTGCCTGAGCTTGCTGCTCTAAATTATCATTTACCTACTTATCAATAGCCCTTGCGAGTGGCGGGGGTGAAAACGAGGATACACCACTCCATAGTTGTTCTCAATAAAAAGGAGAGTTCAACTATGAAGCAAAAAATAGTCGCTGCTGTTGTGCAAGGTATGCTCCCATATCTGAACAACGCACAAACCGAAAAACTGCAAGAGGTTTTGCTGCACACTCTATGGGATTATGACATTAGCGTTTCTGATGGCAAAGCCGAGAGGCAAGAGCAAGATCTTTTATCACTTTTTCTCGCCGCAAAGCGTATTGAAGGTTGTTCTGAAAAGTCGTTGAAATACTATCAGGCCACCACACAGGCAATGCTTGACGGTATCGGGAAACCAATCAAAGAGATTGTAACAGAGGATATTCGCCAATACCTGACGAATTATCAGCGGGAACGGCATTCCAGCCGAGTAACCATAGATAACATTCGGCGTATTCTTTCGTCGTTCTTCTCTTGGCTGGAAGATGAGGATTATATCCTTAAAAGTCCGGTGCGCCGGATACACAAGGTCAAAACAGCGTCAAATATCAAGGAAACCTACTCCGACGAAACCCTTGAGCTGATGCGGGATAGCTGCTCTGAAATGCGGGATTTGGCAATGATCGACCTGCTGGCTTCAACCGGAATGCGTGTCGGAGAAATGGTACTTCTGAACCGTGATGATGTGGATTTTGCAGAGCGGGAGTGTGTGGTGTTCGGTAAAGGAGACAAAGAGCGAATGGTCTACTTTGATGCCCGAACGAAGCTGCATCTGCAAACCTATTTAGACAGCCGCAACGACAATAATCCGGCACTGATTGTTTCTCTGAAAGCGCCTTTCAGCCGTCTATCCATAGGCGGTGTCGAAACAAGATTGCAGGAATTGGGCAGGCAGTTGGGCGTACACAAAGTGCATCCGCACAAATTCCGCCGAACACTGGCGACAATGGCAATAGACAAGGGTATGCCCATAGAACAGCTTCAGCAATTGCTGGGACACAAGCGGATTGACACAACTTTGCAATACGCAATGGTCAAGCAGAGTAATGTAAAACTGGCACATAGAAAATATATTGGATAGAGGGAGTGTTAAAAAATGCAATGGGGTGATTTGATTACCTTAGAATACGGAAAGCCGATTAAGGATAAGGAGTCTGCCAATGGGCCTATTCCCGTGTATGGCACTAATGGACAAATAGGAACTTCCCATTTAAAGCCACTGTGTGAGCATCCGTCTTTTATTCTTGGAAGGAAGGGCGCTTATCGGGGGGTTCATTATTCGGATACTCCTTTTTCTGTTATTGACACAGCTTTCTACGCCAAGCCCATTAGTGATAAGGTTGATTTGAAATGGGCGTACTATAAATTTTTAACCTATGACATTAATCGTATGGACAGTGGCTCGGCGATCCCATCTACCGACAGGTATGAAATATATTCGATTGATGTTGACTTGCCAGACTTAGTTACGCAGCGCAGAGTAGTTTCCGTCCTTGAACTGCTTGATAATAAAATTCAAGATAATAACAAGATAAATGATAATTTAGAGCAGCAGACTCAGGCAATTTTTAAATCTTGGTTTGTGAATTTTGAACCGTTTAACGGAATAATGCCGTATAATTGGGCAGTCTGCACCCTTGGTGACATTACCGAAATGGGGGCAGGTGGAGATAAGCCGAAGGAATCTTCACCCGTCAAAACACTTTCACATCCGTATCCAATTTATTCAAACGGCATAAATAACCACGGCTTATACGGTTATACCAACGAGCCAAAGATTAAAGATGAAAGCGTTACCGTCTCTGCGAGAGGCACGATTGGCTACGTCTGCTTGAGGCATCACCCTTATGTGCCAATCGTTCGCTTGGTAACACTGATTCCGGATGTAAATGTAGTAAGCGCAAAATATTTATATTTGTACTTGTGTCAACTTCACATTGCCGGAACGGGAACAACTCAGCAGCAGCTCACTGTCCCTGATTTTCGCAAAACAGAGATCGTCGTTCCTGACAAAACAATAATGAGCGCTTTTACGGAAGCTGTTACCCCGATTTTTGAGCAAATTTGGGTAAACGAAGACGAAAATATCAAACTTGCTGAAATCCGGGATTCTCTTTTGCCCAAACTGATGTCCGGCGAACTGGATGTATCCTCCGTCGAACTTTAAAACCGCTAAATTATCATTTAGCATTCAAGAAGGAAGTGAGATTGGTGTTATGTTTAAAACCGAAGTGTTTGACAACAAATCTGCTTTAATAGCAAGGCTTACAGAGTTAGCCGAGAGCGGCAACTGGGTTTTTCGTGGATATTCAAAGCAAGACCAGTTGCAACCAAATATTATACGGCGAAATTTAGTTGATAAAGAGAGAGAACTACTTTTTGAATTCGAACGCAGTGCAAATCAGTATCTTAATACAAGTAACCCTGTCGATTTTATGTCATACGCACAACACTATGGACTGGCAACACGGCTACTTGATTTTACATATAACCCATTTATTGCACTGTTTTTTGCGCTATTCACTCCTAAAGGCAATAAATATATGGTCAAAGAAGACGCTCTATATTACTATATTCGCTATTGCAACTTAGAAGATAGTATCCTGATCCGCCATGTTCCTATTTTTAATCGAGGTGACTTTTTCGAAATCAATTCGATGGCTAAACGCAGCATAGAACTAATTGAAACCGTCGATATGATGTTTAATGAAAAGCACGATTTTGGAACCTCAAAGTATTTAAGCAAAGATATAGCAACTGACCAATTTTTCAGGATTATAGCTTCTAAAACTCTGACGACTGACCCTGATGAATACGTTCGTGTCAATGCCTCAAAAATCAATAGGAATTCACTGTTTTTTATCGACCCCAATCAATTAAATCAGCGGATAGTTATGCAACAAGGCCTATTTCTTTTTCCATATATACTCGAAAAAGAGAAACACATAGATTTGCTTGATAATAATACTGGGATTATTAAGATCTCCAAGGATATAAGGGATGAGCTACAAACCTATTTAGACACCATCGGAATCAATTCATATCGCCTAATGCCAGACCTGTCAAGCGTTTGCGAAGCTGTGGAAAGAAAAGTTAGAGATAACCGAACAAAGTGCCGTTCACTTTTCAAAAAGAAATCGTAGAGAACCCACATAAGTCTGTAAAAAAGGAGCAATCAACCATGCCGGGATATAACACAGAAGCGGATTACGAAAACGCAATAATTGAGCTTTTCAGAAACGATTTGGGCTATGAGTATGTCTACGGCCCGGATATAGAGAGGGACTTTAACAGCCCACTCTATGATGCTGTACTGGAGGAATCTTTGTATCGCCTGAACAAGGGCTTACCTGCTGATGCCATTAACGACGCTTTATTCAAGCTGCGCAACTTTGAAAATGGCGAGCTTGTGCAGAAGAACGCCGAATTTATGGAGTATCTACAAAGCGGCATACCGGTTCGCTACTTAGAAAAGGGCGAGGAGCGTTCCGGCATTGTGTATCTCGCTGACTATTCCCATCCCGAAAACAACTCCTTTATTGTTGCCAATCAATGGACCTTCATTGAGAACAGCAACAAGCGCCCGGATGTCATTATCTTCCTCAACGGCCTGCCTGTTGTTCTTGTTGAGCTAAAATCCCCCTCCCGTGAGGAAACGGACGCTTCTGAGGCCTATCGGCAGCTTCGGAACTATATGCAGGAAATTCCGTCGATGTTCATTTACAACGCCATCTGCGTAATGAGCGATCAATCTACTTCCAAGGCAGGAACGATCACCTCGGGTGAAGATCGTTTTATGGAGTGGAAAACGAAAGACGGCAGTTATGAAAATACCCAGTATGCACAGTTTGACACCTTCTTTGAAGGGTTGTTCCAAAAAGTTCGCCTGCTGGATATTATCAAAAACTTTATCTGCTTTTCAAACGAGGGTATCAAGAGCTTCAAAATTCTTGCCGGATACCATCAGTATTTTGCGGTAAGAAAAGCAATCGAATCTACCAAGCATGCAACCGTGACGGACGGCAAGGGCGGTGTTTTCTGGCACACGCAAGGCAGCGGAAAGTCGTTGTCTATGGTTTTTTATGCTCATCTGCTGCAAGATGCCTTGGACAGCCCCACGATCGTTGTTCTTACCGACCGCAACGATCTTGATGATCAGCTTTACGGCCAGTTTGCCAAGTGTAAGAAGTTTTTGCGGCAAGAACCTATCCACGCTGAAAGCAGAGAGCATTTGAAGTCGTTGCTTGCCGGCAGACAGGCAAATGGGATTATCTTTACTACAATGCAGAAGTTTGAGGAATCCCACGAGCCGCTTTCTGAGCGCCGCAATATTGTCGTGATGGCAGATGAGGCACATCGTGGGCAGTACGGACTTGCAGAAAAAATCAAAATCACAACGAACGAGGAGGGCAAAGAAGTCGCCAAGCGTGTCGTTGGCACGGCTCGCATTATCCGCAACAGCTTGCCCAACGCTACATACATCGGCTTTACCGGCACGCCGATTTCCTCCAAGGATCGCAGTACCCGTGAAGTGTTTGGCGATTATATCGACATCTACGATATGACGCAGGCTGTCGAGGATGGTGCAACACGCCCGGTCTACTACGAAAGCCGTGTTATCAAGCTACATCTCGATGAAGCTACATTGCACCTCATTGATACAGAATATGACATTATGGCCAATAACGCCGATCCGCAGGTTATCGAGCAGAGCAAGAAACAGCTCGGCCAGATGGAGGCGGTTTTGGGTAACGACCAGACAATCAATTCGTTAGTCAGCGACATTCTTGACCACTACGAAAATAACCGTGCGAACTTGCTCACAGGTAAGGCGATGATTGTTGCATATTCCCGTGCCATCGCTATGAAGATATACAACTGTATTCTCAAACTGCGCCCGGCGTGGACGGAAAAAGTCGCCGTTGTAATGACCGAGAGCAACAAAGACCCGGAAGAATGGCGTAAAATCATTGGAAACAAGCACCACAAAGACGAACTGGCACAGAAATTCAAGGATAATGACAGCCCCCTGAAAATTGCTATTGTCGTAGATATGTGGCTGACGGGCTTTGATGTGCCATCCCTTGCAACAATGTATGTCTACAAACCGATGCAAGGCTACAACCTGATGCAGGCCATTGCCCGTGTCAATCGAGTCTTCCGTGATAAGGAAGGCGGTCTTGTCGTCGACTATGTAGGTATCGCTTCCGCCTTGAAGCAGGCAATGAACGACTATACGGTACGGGATAAAAAGAACTATGGCGATACTGATGTCGCAAAGGTTGCATATCCTAAGTTCCTCGAAAAGCTCTCTATATGCCAAGATCTGTTCCATCACTACGACTACTCAAAGTTTATGTCCGGCACGGATCTTGAGCGGGCAAAAACAATCAGCGGTGCTGTAAACTTCATAATGGGTCGGGAGTTGGAAGAAGAACGGGATACTTTCCTCAAAGAGGCACTGATGCTTCACCAAGCACTGTCTCTCTGTTCTTCCTTGGTAGATGAGCCGATGCGATTCGAAGCAGCTTTCTTTGAGTCTGTCCGTGTCCTTGTTGTTCGACTGACCAATCAAGGTAGTGGGCAAAAGATTTCTCTCCCGGAGATGAACGCCCGGATCAACGAACTTTTGAAACAGAGCATCAAGAGTGACGGTGTCATCAATCTGTTTTCTGATGTGAACTCCGAATTTTCTCTGTTTGATCCGAAGTTCCTTGAAGAAATCTCCAAGATGAAAGAAAAGAATCTTGCCGTCGAATTGCTGAAGAAGTTGATCGCCGAGCAGGTTCAGATTTACCGCAGGACAAATGTGGTCAAATCCGAAAAATTCAGCGAGATTATGCAGCGGGCGATGAACGCCTATCTGAACGGTATGCTGACAAATGAGCAGGTCATTGATGAGATGATGAAGCTCGCCAAGCAGATCGCCGCTGCGCACAACGAAGGCAAAGAACTTGGCCTCACGGCGGATGAGTTAGCATTCTACGATGCGCTGACAAAGCCACAGGCAATCAAAGATTTTTATGAAAATGATGAGTTGATCGCCATTACCAAGGAACTTGCTGAAACCCTTCGCAAGAACCGCACGATTGACTGGAACAGGCGTGAACAGGCAAGGGCAAGAATGCGCATGCTGATTAAACGCCTTTTGAAAAAACATAAGTATCCGCCCGAAGGGATGGACGATGCTGTTCAAACTGTTATGACGCAGTGCGAGCTTTGGACGGATAATATGGAGGAGTGAGTATGGATACACAGAAGCTTTCTATAGCAATTCAGGCCTTTATAAAAAAGCAATCCAGCAATGCGGCATATTATGAAGAAAACTGGAATGAACGGAAAGAGCGAAAAGCATACTACCAATCCTTCACCAAAGATAAGCTCTTGGCAATGACCGAAGAAGATTTCCTTGAGTATATCAGCAGGCTTTGGGCAGTGCTAATGTGGGGAAACAAAAAATATGTTGTCGATAAGCTGATTGAAGATAATGGCTTTTCTACGCTTAAAAAGCAGTTAGCCGACCTGTTGTACGGATCTGCCTCTGTAGAGAAACGGTGGGATATTTTTCTGAAATCTGTAAAAGGTATGGGACCTGCTACGATCAGTGAACTGCTTTCCTATATGAATCCGCAGGAGTACATCGTATTCAACAAGACAACCATTCTTTGTTACGGTTACTTGGGGATTCCGAATATGCCCAAGTACAACTATCAATACACCGGAAAGAAATATACTGAAGTGTGTACGATTGCAAAGGAAATTGCATCCAGTCTGAAGAAAGCAGGCGCTGCTGATTCGGATTTGCTGGCTGTTGACTATTTCCTGTGGGATGAAATTCTCCCTCTCGCAGAAAAGGATGTCCCTACCACAGATGCGATTTCTATTTCTCAGGAGCCCGTTTCTGCCAGAGATTCAAGATCGCTACACGATGAGATTAAGGACAAGCTGGTGGATATAGGAAAGTTGCTTGGCTTTGACAGCCGCTCTGAAGTAAAGATTGCAACGGGCGCAGTTGTGGACGCTGTCTGGGAAGCTAAAATCGGCAATATGGGGAAAGCAATTTATGTTTTTGAGGTACAGTCCAAAGGTTCCATCGATAGCCTTATTCTAAATCTGAAAAAGGCACAGAGCAATGCAGCGGTTCAAGCTGTTGTCGCCGTTGCAGATGAAGAACAGCTTGCGAAAATCATTCAGGAAAGCGCCGGTGTGATTGATGAAAAATCTCTGCGAACTTGGGACTCCGAGGATGTTTTGGCCGTTTATGATGCTCTCGTCCGGGCTCACGAATCAATTAACAAACTGGCACTTGTGCCGGAAAGCTTTTGAATCTTTGCCCTGTTTTCGGTTGCCCCTGATAAAGTTCGGAACAATATCAAATCTCGTTTGACATTATTCCGGTTCCAGTTTGACATAGTTCCGGCAGAACAATGACATTATTCCGGAAATTTTTGATATTGTTCCGAACATTGTTCTTTTTCATTCGGTCCGAGCTGTATATAAAGCAAGCGGAGGCCATCGACCTCCGCTTGCTCATTATCCGTATACAATTTCCTGCATTACGACCTCGTTTGCCCGATGTCGGATGCCGTTCATCTTCCGCACCCACGCCATCGGGTCATCGGCTTTCAAGGCCTCCGTCACGCCCTCGGTGTCTGCGTATTGTTCTACCAACCGAAGAAAGAGTTCCTGCGCCTGCTCCTCGATGTCTGCGAGGTGCCCGTCCAGCGTCCCGGCGGTCAGCAGATTATAATACAGCACCCGGTGGTGCTCCTTCAGATAAGCTCGCCGCCGCTGCCCGTAAACGCTGATGGGGCGTTCTTCTTCGGGCGGTAAGCAAACATCCGGTAGGTAATAGTCTCCCTGTCTTGCGCAAGTGCCGCCCAACTGCTCAAATAGCGATTCCATATGTGATCCTCCCATTCAAAATTTCCCCGGCAGGCCTGCAATGCAAAATGCACCTGCCTTTCGGTTACAGTCTACCAAAACCGAAAGGCAGGTGCGAGTGTGCGAATTTCCAAAACGCAAGGTCAGTGCCGTATGATAGCGAGTTGTGGGTTTTAGGCCAAAATACGATGCACCTGCATTTTAGCCTAAACGGGGATTTTGTGCAGCTGTAACGGGCCTCCACCTTGTCTCCACAAAAAATGCAGCGAACTTTTGCTGTCCCATCACACTTTTTACAACGAACTTTGCAAATACCTCCCAGATAAAAATCACTTCCGCTTCATCTTCCTGCTGAATTCATTCAGCGTCTGGATATGCCAAAGGCTTTTACGGGTAATGGAGCGAAATGTCAGGGAGCAGAAGAAGTCAACGAGAAAGATCTTTGGAATGCAGAACTTCAGCCCCTTCTGGAAGGCTTTCAGCGACCCGCGGCTGCACCAGTTGTGGACGGTGGTCAGGGTGTAGCCGGTCAGGGTTACCACATCCTTTACCATGACCACATCCGGGTATTTGCGCAGCAGCTTTTCATAGTAGCCGTGCATCTGCCGCAGCGTGTCCTCCGGCAGCTCCTTGGAGAGCCTAGCCACATAGTGGGTGCCGTACCAGCCCTTCGGCGCAGAATAGAGTTCGGGGAAGATCGCCCGTTCCTCCAAATATGCTTTCACATCCTCTTTTCGGATTTTATAGCACCGGGTTTTCTTACCCGACCACTCACAGGGCACCTTGCCGCTTTTGAGCAGGTGCAGCGCCGTGGACTTGCTGATGTGGCAGATGCGGAAAAATTGCTCCTTGTTCATCACCTCGGGAACGCTGTCCCAGTTAGCGGGGAATACATCCATTTGTAACACCTCAAAAATAGATTTTCGTCGGTTGGAAGCTCTATTCTGCGGTGTATGGCCATCTCCCGATTTTTCTCTCCTATCTTCCCGCATTTCTCTCCAAAATCGGAAAAAATGCCGATTTGAACCCACTTTTAAAAAAGCCCGTCCCGCAAGGCTTTCCGAGCGAAAAAGCCTGATTTCAAGCGGCTTTCGGCGGGTACGGGGCTTACAGAAACGGCCCCAAAGCGGACACCCCCGTCACAGTTGCATAAAAGACTCGAAATCAGGTGTACCGGCAACGGTACCGTGGGTTCGAATCCCACCCACTCCGCCAGAAATCACGCCAGTAGTCGGTTTTTCCGGCTGCTGGCTTTTCTTTTCAGTTCTGTGCAAAGCCCAAGCCATTGAGCATTGCATCAGCCGAAGTCAGCTTCGAGCTGTAATCCAGATGTGCGTAAATGTTCGCCGTAGTTGAGAAGTCGCTGTGACCAAGCCATTCCTGAATCTGCTTCATGGGAACACCGTTTGCCAGAAGAAGCGAGGCGCAGCTATGTCGGAGATCGTGATACCTGATCTGCCTCATCCCCTTCGCCTTGAGCAGCTTCGGAAAGCTCTCTGTGACGTAGTGAGGCTTGATTAGATCGCCAATCTCATTGACACATACATACTCAAGATATTCCTTGATGTAGCTGCGTCCGCACAAGCGGCGATTTTCCTGCTGTTCTTCCTTCAATGTGAGAAGTCTTTCCCGCATGAAAGGAACAAGAGGCAGTGTTCTCATATAAAGCGGTGTTCAGTTCTTCGTTTGTCATTTGGTTTCCTCCTTCATAAAGATTTAGCCGCCGATGAGGGAATCACCGGCGGCTATGTAGCATTTCAATTGAGAAGTTGAACTTATTTTTAGCCAAGTTCTCAACGGAAGTGAACCTTGACAAAAAGAAAGACCGTCCACTTTTTCAATGAACGGTCGAATCAGGTTGTATTCCGTTTTGCAGGGAACTTTTGCCAGATTTTTTCCGCTGTATGTTCCCCATACTGCCTTTGTTATTCCGCTTCTTCTTCAGCGTGAAAACCAGCCATAAATCTTTTCAGCAGGAATGCACAGAAGTACGGGAAGGTGTATATCCTATCCTCATGCCCAATATTGTTCTTTGACAGCTTAATCCCATATCTGATATCCGGGTAGTGATCAGAGGCAATCAATGTTTTCATTGATTTTGCCCGCCCACTTTTCGCCTTTACTTCAACAGGAATCAAGGATGCGGTTGAACGAATGAAGAAATCGGCTTCCAGCGTGGAATCCTCTTTTTTGTAATAGAACAGCTTATATCCTTGCTTGATGAGAGCTTCTCCTACCATGTTCTCATAGAGGGCTCCCTTATAAACACCCAGGTTCTTATTGGCTCTTAAATCCTCCTGCGATTCATCATCCAGCATGGATACCAGAAGACCCGTATCCGCAAAATACAGCTTGAATGTGTCGGGCTCGTAATTACCTCCCAATGGCAGTTCCGGAAACTCCATGCAGTAACAGATGTTGACCATACCTGCATCCGAAAGCCACTCCGCGCATCCTCGATAATCCCGGAATCTTGCGCCGGATGCCACCTTGGAAATCTGGAATTTTTTGTTTTCCCTTGCAAGCTGCGGCGCGACCCGGTTGAACACATTGATAATTCTTGTTTGATCGATTCCGGTAGCATATTTGCGAATATCTTCTTTATAGTCCGCTATGAGCTGCTTCTGCGTATCAAGCGATCCCTCAAAGGTGTTTCGCTCGATATACTCCGCGACGACAGCAGGCATTCCGCCAAGGATATTGTAATCCAGAAACAGCGAATGGAAGACATTCATCTCCAACTCGCTAAAAGGCTTGAATTCCTTCATGTGGGAAAGCAGATTCTCTACCGTGTCATCTCCATAACCCTTTGCCCACAGGAACTCCTCGAAATCCATCGAAAACATCTCATAGTCTTTTTTATACCCTACGCTGTTGCTTTCGATCTTCTTGTAATTGACTCCCAGCATTGACCCACTGCAAATCACATCAAACCGCCCATCTATGCAGAAGAACTTGAGCGATGTTGCAATTTCCGGAAACTCCGTAATCTCGTCGAAGAAGATCAGCGTCTTTTCGGGCACAAACTTCTTTGTCGGGTCAATGAGTGAAATGTTCTTGATAATGTCAGCGGCTTCATATCCGTCCGCGATGATTCCCTTGTATTTCTCGTCACGGACAAAATTGATCTCGATCACATTTTCGTAATGATCGGCAGCAAAATGCAGGATCGATTCCGTTTTGCCTATTTGACGGCTTCCCTTGACAATAAGGGGCTTTCTGTTTTTATCTGCTTTCCATTCCTCTAAGAAAGCATCTACTTTTCTTTTCAAATACATCTGAATCACTCTCCAGCATGAGTTTCCTGCTTCATTATACACAAAACATGGGCGATTGTCAATCCGCTCCGCACATTTCATGTGCGAATAAAAGTCGCTCCGCACACATTTTTAGATTATCGACCTCATTAGTTTATGATAGCCGCAAGGTTTTGTTTCCTTGCGGCTATCATTGGTTACTTCATGATTTTCAGTAACAGCGCATTGACATCTTCGGTCGGTTTGCCCTGCGCGACCAGCTTGTTTCGGAACCCCAGGAGCGCATATTTAGCGAGCCGGAGTTCTTCCGGATTTAACTCAACAATTCGCTTATCATTTTTGCGTCTGAACATATCAGGCACCTCCGTCCTTTGATCTGTCTTCATTGTAGTGGCGGAAGTGCCGTGCTGCAAATGTGCGAATGATTTCATCGTTCCCTATCATCGCTGGAACGGCTCAGCTCCTCTTCGCCCCGCTCACCGTCTACGATCTCATTTTCCGACTTGTCCAAGTTTAGCAGGGCGTTCAGCTCGTTCAGGCGGGCGGTTTTCGCTGCAAGCTCTTCCTCCTGGGGGAATGGCTTCTGTACCTCGGCCTTTGCATTTTCAAGCTGAACCCGCGTATTCTCCAGCTGCTCGACACATGCCGCCATTCTTTCCTCAAAAGAACTGAGGGTGTTATCCAGTCGCTGAATGTTGCCGAAGATGTCCGTTCCCAGCGTGACCGTATGCCGCAGCTGATGAATCAGTGTGATCTTATATTCCCGGCTGAAGGTGTCGAAGGACAGCTCCATATCAAAGCCACGGTACTGACCGATGGGAATCGGATTGGGGCTTGTCATGGACTTGCAAAGTCCGAGAATAGCATCGCCGGCAGCCTTCTTTTCCCTTACCGTGCCGCCCGGCATAAACATCGGAGAGAAGCCGTCCTCGTTGGGCTCGGTATTTCTTTTTCGCTGGTCAATATCCGCCCGATAGCCCTCAATGCGCTGTTCCAACGACCGGATTCTCTGGGGGAACTCCTTCAGGATTTGATCCTCCAGCGAATAGCGTTGGCTCAGATGGTTGGTCTTGAGCAGCTTCAGACGGGACACATCAATGTCCAGATCCATCTTCTCCTTGATGTGGGGATTGCCGGCGCACAGCGCCTTGATTTCCGCATAGCTCAGGGCCGTTTCATCAATGTCCTCCGCAGAGCGCACCGGGGATTTGCTGGTCATGATCTGCCCAATGAACTTCTGCTTGGATTCCACCAACTGATACAGGTAGCTGTCGAAGGTGTTCTCCGTGACATAGGTGTAAATATCGACCTCCTTGTTTTCGTTGCCCTGGCGGATGATTCGTCCTTCCCGCTGCTGCAGGTCAGACGGTCGCCACGGACAATCCAAATGATGAAGTGCCGCAAGCTTCGTCTGCACATTGGTGCCGGCTCCCATTTTCTGCGTGGAACCGATGAGCACACGCACCTGACCGGAGCGCATCTTGCCAAGCAGCTCTTTCTTTTGCGCCTCGGAGTTTGCCGTATGGATATAGGCGATTTCCTCTGCCGGAACGCCCTTGGCAATCAGCTTGTTTCGGAGATCATCGTACACATTGAACTTGCCGTCGCCGTGGGGCGTAGACAAGTCGCAGAATACCATCTGTGTCGATTTCCGATCGGCGGTGCGCTGCCAAATATCAAAAACATTCTCCGCACACGCGCCCACCTTGCTTGTCTCGCTGTCGGGGAGCACATCGTTCATGAGCCGCTGATCCAGGGCAAGCTTTCTGCCGTCATTGGTGATGAGGAGCATGTTGTCCACGCTGGAATCCACCATCTTATTGCGGACACGCTCGGCTCGTTTCGAAAGAGAGGCCACCATTTCCTTTTGCGTTTCCGATGACTTCAAAACAACGCTGTGGTAGCGGTATTCCTTCCGGGGCTCCGGGGGAGGGTTCAGCTCATCAAAGGTCGGCTCAAGTGGCTTTGCCTTAGCCAATCTTGAATCTGCTTCATCGGAACACCGTTTGCCAGCATGAGTGAGGCACAACTATTGCAGAAGCACGTTTATACTAATATCTTTTTAAATAGATTGATAATTTATCACTGTTGATGTATAATGAAGATGGTGATGAGAAATGAAAAGA
>ENA-ORML01001517-ORML01001517.1-human-gut-metagenome-genome-assembly--contig:-NODE-1517-length-19393-cov-3.318854_pt1 | contig 19393 bp, 17 predicted proteins | sample MGYA00242103_ERZ508995 | MGnify/ENA primary metagenome ERZ508995 (study PRJEB26280, sample SAMEA2338702) | human gut metagenome | biome: human gut; feature: human-associated habitat; material: faeces... | reverse complement strand
ATAGTGACTGGTATGCAATGTATGGAGAAGGAACAGGCATTTGTGATTTATAAGATATGAAGAGAATGTTATGCGTTCTCTTTTTTTATACATAAAAAACTCCATAGATGGAGTTTTCAATATTATTCTACAGTTACAGATTTAGCTAAATTACGTGGTTTATCCACATCACAACCTTTTATACAAGCTGTATAATAAGCCATTAATTGTAAAGGTATAGCAACCAAAATAGACTGCAATGTTGGAGAAACATTTGGTAAATAATAAGTGTTTTCAACATTTTTAATCTCTTCACGATGTGTTGTCAAGAGGATAACTTTTGCTCCTCTGGCAATTGTTTCTTGAATATTACTTATTGTTTTTGCTGCAATATGTGGTTGTGTTGCGACTGCGATTACAACGGAACCTTCTTCAATTAAAGCAATTGGACCATGTTTTAATTCTCCAGCAATATAAGCATCAGCATGGACATAAGAGACTTCTTTGAGTTTTAATGCACCTTCTAAAACACTTGCATAATCTAAACTTCTTCCAATGAAATAAGCATCATGAAGATTTTCTAACATTTTTGCATAGTTTTCAAAGATAGCATGATCATTTAAAATGTTCTCAACATATTGAGGGATTGTATTTAATTGATCAATTAATTCATGATCAATATCTTTTCCAAGAACTTGAGCTATATAATAAGCGAGTAACATGAGTAAAACCAATTGAGTTGTATAAGCCTTCGTAGAAGCAACAGCAATTTCTGGACCAGCACATGTATATAAAACATAGTCAGCATCTCTAGAAATTGTACTTCCTAAGACATTAGCTATCGCAATTGTTGTTGCGCCTTTTTCTTTGGCTAAACGAAGTGCAGCTAAAGTATCGGCGGTCTCCCCAGATTGTGATACAAAAATAGCTAAAGTATGCTCATCAATAAGTGGATCATTATATCTAAATTCACTTGCTACCATAACAATGACAGGGAGTTTTGTGGTTCTTTCTAAAACTTGAGAACCACATAGCGTTGCATGATAAGCTGTTCCGCAAGCCACAAAGTAAACTTTATTATAGTTAATGAAATCAATCTCCTGTAGTTCATCAAGAACAATTTTATCTTTAACAATACGCCCTCTTAATGTTTCTTGAATCACATGTGGTTGTTCATAGATTTCTTTTAACATAAAAGTATCATAACCATCTTTTTGAGCAGCTTCTAAATCATAAGGAATTGTGACTAATTCTTTTGTTATGGGATTTCCATCATGATTATAAAATTCGATATGTTCATTTTCTAAAATAGCCATTTCATAATCATTTAAGAAATAAACATCTTTTGTATATTCCAATAAAGCTGGAATATCACTTGCAGCTACATAGGCTCCATCTGCTTTTCCAATAATTAATGGACTATCTTTTTTGGCTACAATGATTTTATCAGGTTCTAATGTTGAAACAATACATAAGGCATAACTACCATCAATCCTTTTTAAAACTTTCTTTGTGGCTTCAAAAAGATTTCCCTCAAAGTATTCATCTAATAAATGAACAACAACTTCACTATCAGTTTCTGATTGAAACTGATATCCTTTTTTGATTAGTTCTTCTTTTAATTCACGATAGTTTTCAATAATACCATTATGAACTAAAGAAATTGTTTCATCATCATTTGTATGAGGATGAGAATTTAAATTTGAAGGAATTCCATGAGTTGCCCATCTTGTATGACCAATTCCAACATGTCCTTCCAAGTGATAATCTTGAAGCTTATCTTCAAGATTTTTTAATCGTCCCTTACATTTAATCGTTTTTAAACCTTCATTTTCAAGAATTGTTATGCCAGCACTATCATATCCTCGATACTCAAGTTTAGACAATCCTTGCATTAAAAAGGGTAAAGCAAAACCATTACCGCAATACGCTGTAATTCCACACATAAAAACATACCTCCATTAGATTTTTTTATTATTGAATGAAGTTATGCTTGATGATATTTGTTTAATGATTACTCATTATTTTTGCTCATCGTTTAGGTAGCATCATACCTCCAGATCATCCGCCGAATCTTTCGATAAATCTGGTCCTCGTCAACTCCTAAGAGTCCTGGCGCTATTTTCTTTCATCCTTCTTCAATAACGTAATTCATTATACATGAATCTTTTTTTTATAGTTTTCAAATTGTGAAAACAATATGACACTATATGACTATTTTATGTGATATTAGGAATAATTGTGATATTTTCTATCGAAAATAAGTCAGATTTCCTACGTTTTACATAGATTTTAAAAATTTTTTAAAAAAGTTTGTTTAAAAAGAAGAAAAATGAGAAAAAATTTTGAATATATAAGTAGGAGGGTTATTATGAGTATAGAAACAAATTTAATGGAAATGAATAAATCACTCAAGAAACTAAAAGAATCTGGTGTCTATGATGTAGAAAAGTATAGCTATGCTTTATTGCATCAAACCAATCAATTAGAATATTTCTATTGTCATCTTGTAAAAGATGGAGATTGTGATCAAACTTATTATCATGTTCATAAAAGACCACATATCCATGAACTGGCATATTTCAATATTGGACGAGGGTTTCCTAAAGAATTAATGGATGGACATTGGTGCTATGTTTTAAAGGATATGGGATATAAGATGTTAGTTCTTCCCTGTACATCTATTAAAGAGGATTCAACACCAGCTAATCCTTCATTTGAGAAGGATATTACAATAAAAACAGACAAACATATAACGTATTGCCGTATTCAATTAAGTGATATTCGTTCCATAGATATTCAAAGGTTAGATTTAAGAAAACCATTTTATCATGTTTTAACTGATCAACAAGAAATTTTAGAGTTTGTAGAAAAAAATCTATTTGATAAGTAATTCTCTTTCATGTATGATTAGGTCATATATGTGGGGGAATTATAGATGGAAGAGTTTTTATGTGGATGTAAAAAGGGGATACCAATAGCATTGGGCTATTTTCCAGTTTCTTTTTCATTTGGTGTACTGGTTGTTTCAAGTGGCTTGCCACTAGGTTTAGCAACATTGATTTCGATGACCAATTTAACATCATCTGGACAATTTGCAGGTGTTTCTTTAATGCTGACAAATGCATCTTATATTGAGATGGCGTTAACATTGTTAATGATTAATGCTAGATATTTCTTAATGTCATTATCTTTGAGTCAAAAAATCGATCAGAAAATGAGTACTTTGCAAAGAATGATTATTTCGTTTGGTATTACTGATGAAACTTTTAGTTTAGCTTCTTTACAGCATGGAAATTTAACTTTTCGTTTTATGTCTGGATTTATTTTATTGCCTATTATTGGATGGACATGTGGAGCATTTGCTGGTGAGGTATTAATGAATTTTTTACCAGTTGCATTACAAAATGCAATGGGAATTGCTTTGTATGGAATGTTTTTAGCTATTATTGTTCCACCAGCAACGAAGTCACGCAAAATATTAGAAGTTGTTTTTATAAGTGCTGTTATGTCTGTTATTTTCTTTTATGGTCAGATGTTTGATCATTTATCGAGTGGTTTTAAATTGATTATTGCAACATTAAGTGGTGCAATTTATGGTGCATGGCGTTATCCTCTTGAGGAGGATAGTGTATGAGTGAATACATATTTATAAGTGTTGCAATTATGGCTATCTTTACATATTTGCCAAGAATGTTACCATTAACACTCTTTAGGAAAGAAATAACATCACCATTTTTAAAATCATTGTTATATTATGTGCCTTATGCAGTTTTATCCGCTTTAACGTTTCCAAGTATTATTTATGCAACAGCAAATATATATAGTGCAATTGGAGGGTGTTTTGTTGCGATGTATTTTGCTTATAAGGAAAAAGGGTTGGTATTTGTTGCTATAGCAGCAATGTTAACAAGTTATGTAATGAGTTTTATTTGTTAAGGGAACAAGAGAAATCTTGTTCCTTTTCTTATCAGAGAAAGGAGACAAAAATAATGCTAATCAAGAATCGTTCCCCAACTATTTTAATATGAGTTGTGACTTTTGTTTGAGACATGAATAGAATATGATAAAATGATATTGATCTAAAGGGTGGGATATTATGAAAAATGTATTGAAAAGACATCGCTCAAAAATCATGATTATTTTATTGAGTAGTATTTTATTAGGATGTTCTCAAGAAAAGATGATATTAAAGAAAGAAAAGTTTGTTGTAGAATATGGACAATCTATTTCTACAAAAGTAAGTGATTATTTAGATAATAAAGATAACTTTTTAAAAGATGTCAAAATGACTGTTGATGGCCAAAATGAAGAAGGAAAAACTTATTTGTCTATAGGTCAATATAAGGTATCTTTTACACGTAATCAAAAAACTGTTGAAACTACAGTAGAAATTGTAGATACAACAGCACCAGAGTTTAAGGATTTAAAAGAAAGTTATAAAGTAAACCTTAATGGTAAGTTAGATATAACTCAATTAAAAGTCACTGATTTGTCTAAAGTCACTCTTTCTATTGATGATAGTAAAGTGAATTATAGCAAAAGTGGAATTTACACAGCTAATGTAATTGCTAAGGATGAAAGTGGAAATGAAACGAGGAAAGATATTAAGATTGTAGTTGAAGAAAAGAAAAAAGATCCTGGATCTTCTTCTCAGTCTTCTCAATCAAATAATTCAAGTAAAGGTTCATCTAGTAAGAATAAGAGTAAATCAAATTCAAGTAGTTCATCGAGTTCGAAAATAGATGAATCACAACCTGACAAAAAAAATTCTATTATCGTAACACCTGATTCAGATAGTTATCAAGAATTTAATAACGGTAATAATTATGGATGGGGGGGGAGCTTTGAGTGGCCTGATGAATGGGAATAGAATTGATAAAATATTGAAGAGTATATTGATACTCTTTTTTTAATGAAAAGGAGAAATGAATATTGAACAAGTTAAGCAAATTATTTAAAATGATACTATCAATCATAATAATAGTATCATTTTCGTTAGTCTCAATTGGAAATGTATCTGCAAATAATATTTCTAATAGCAATGATTATCCAAAACAAGATAAAATCGAATATAATGGAAAAATAACATATGGTAGTAATATTGTAGGAGATTTTACTATTAATGGAAAACAAGCATTTTGTATGGAACACCCAAAAAGCACACCACCAACAGGTACAAAGATTACAGTTTCCATTTATGATAATGCTGATATTAGGAAGGTATTGTATTATGGATGGGGTGGTCCAGAACAATGGAGTGGTTTTGAAAATAGAGCACATGGTATAGTAGTCACATCACTTGCTTTGAGTTATTACTACTATGGAGATAATTCTTCATTCAAAACTATTAAGAATTTTATGGAATTTATAGAAAAAAATAAGGTTCCATCGTTTGAATTAGAATTTTCTAAATCTAATGTCCTTGCATTCAGAGATGGAAATATTCAAAAAACGGAATCTATTACTTTGAAAAGTGGTAGCGATATTTTTGGTATAACTATAAATTTACCAGATGAAGTAACTTATGTTAATGAAGGAAATGGAAACAGACAAACAGGTGGAAGTTTAACAATTAAAGGTAAAACAAAATTTCATTTTGAAGCTCCTTTGAATGTGGAATTAGATAAATGGAATACTGGAGAACAAACAAAAAGTTATAACTTTAGTCCGATATTAGCAAAAGCAGGAGGTAGTTATCAATCTACAGGATATGGTGAATATGTTGAAGATCCATCTAAAACAACTTCTCTTACTGTGGACTGGCTACAATTAGCAAGTTTAGAGTTAACCAAGACTGATGTTTATGGAAATCTAATTAATGGAGCAGTTTTTAGGTTATGGAATAATGGAGATTATGATAAGGAGGTAACTGTAACGAATGGTAAAATCAAGGTGGATAACTTAACAACAGGCATATATTATTTACAAGAGAAAACAGCACCACAAGGATTTTTAGTAGATGATACGATTTATACAATAACATTGAATGCTGGGGATAGTGCAAGTCAAACGGTAAGTAATAAAGAACCCACAGGGAAAATAACTGTAGTAAAGGAAAGTGAGAATAAAGATAGAATTATTGGTGCTAAATTTAATGTTGTGGCGGATGGGGAGATAATATCAGCTGCTGGTAAAGTTTTATATAATAATGGAGATGTTGTTGATACTTTAACGACTGATAAACAAGGAACAGCAGTAACAAAGAATCTTCCTTTAGGAAATTATATTGTTTATGAGACGCAAGCTCCAACTGGATATTTATTAAATACAGAGCGTTATCAAGTTTCATTGAGGTATGACAATCAAACAACTCCTGTCATTACAAGTTCAACGACCATTGAAGATAAAGAACCCTTAGGAAGTATTCATTTAGAAAAAGAAATAGAGAGTACTATTACAGATCACCAACTTGGTGATGCTTTTTTATCTCAAGTAGAATTTGGATTATATGCTCGAGAAAAGATTACAAATGTCTCTGGAACAAAAGTTTTTTATAGTCAAGATGAACTTGTTTCAAAGAAAATAACAGATGAGAATGGGCATATAGAATGGACAGATTTACCAATGGGAAATTATTATATTAAAGAATTACAGACAAATCCTTCAATGATATTAAATCCTGATATTATATATGTTTCTCTTCATTACCAGAACCAAACAACGTCACATGTTACTGTGAAAACAAAAACGAGTAATACAATAGCAAGTCAACGGATACAAATTTTTAAAGAAGGAATCAAAGATGGTGAAGCAGGTACCGTGCCAGGACTTGCAGGCGCTGAGTTCACTTTTGTTTTAAATAGTGAATATGAGAAAGTTGGATTTGATAAGGCTCATAAGTATTTTGTTGGAACAACAGATACAAATGGATATCTAACAACTTCTTTATTACCATATGGAACTTATCGTGTTAAAGAAACCAAAACTCCTGAGGGATATTATGGAGCAAGTGATTTTCTAATAACAATTGAAAAAGATGCCTCGCTATATGAGATAGGATATCAAATTAAAAAAGTAACTGTAAATAACGTTCCTTTTGAATCATTGTTAAAAGTTGTGAAGAAAGATAAGGAAACAGGTAAAACAGTTCTTTTGAAAGGAGCAACTTTCAAAGTTAAAAATGTGGATACAAATGAATATGTATCTTATATTGATTGGTCGTTGTTTCCACAAATTATTGTTAATCAATGGACAACACATGATGATGGGACGATAACATTGAATACGAAATTGAAAATAGGACATTATCAATTAGAGGAAATTGAGGCACCTGATGGGTACGTTCTTACAAAAGAACCTATTCCTTTTGAAATCACTATGGATCATTATGAGATATCCAGTGACCAAGTTACACCTATTACAGTTGTTCAATTGGTTGACCAATCTGTAAAGGGCAAGGTAACTATTGAGAAAAAAGGTGAAGTTTTAACAGATTATAAAGATGGGAAATTTATTTATGAGGAAAGAGGATTAGCTCACGCAAAGTTTGGGATTTATGCTAAAAGTGATATCCTTGATCCAAGTCACGATGGGATAGTTCTGTATAAGCAAGGTGAACTTATTGAAACATTAGAAACAACAGAAGGAGGAAAAATAACATCTCATGAACTTCCTTTGGGAGATTATGAATGTAAAGAATTAGAAGCACCATATGGGTATGTCTTGAACTCAGAAGTCAAGACTTTTTCTTTGTCATATAAAGGACAGAGTGTTGATATTGTGTACGAAGATATAGGCATTACTAATGAGCGACAAAAGATTGTTGTGGAGGTTAGCAAGAAGGATGAAGAAACAAAGAAGTATTTAAGTGGGGCTGAGATATCATTATTTGCCAATAGAGATATTTATAATTATGATGGAGATGTTATTGTTGAAGCAGGAACACTCTTAGAGACTATTGTTTCTCGTCAAGATGGAAAGGTTTCTTTTCAATCAGATTTACCATTAGATTTAACTCCTGAATATGCAATTATGCCACTGTCAGAGCTCAATGATGAATTAGTAGGTGATACTAATTCTTTATATGTTGTTAAAGAAACGAAACAGCCAGATGGATACCTTTTAAAAAATGTTCATTATTATGTTGATGGTAAGTATACTACTGAGAAACAAGATACGCTTATATTTACATATGATTTTTTAAATCAAGTGACAAAAACACAAATAAATAAGGTTGATAGTGAAACGCTTGAAAATATCATTGGAGCAAAACTTCAGGTAATAGATAAAGAATCTCATAAAGTTATAGATGAGTGGGTGAGTGAAAAGGAAGGACATTTGGTACAAGGACTTATTGTAGGAAGAACTTATATTCTTCACGAAGTAGAAGCACCATTCGGCTATATTCTTGCTGCTGATACAGAATTTATTATTCCAGAAAGTCGAGAAATACAATCAATTACTTTTATGAATGTAAAGGCTCCAGTTATTACGTTAGGAGATGAACCAAAGGTCAATATACCTCAAAAAGATATTCCAACAGAAGATCAAACAATAATTTTCTCTTATCTTATAATGGGGATAGGAGCATGTGCTATTCTATTCATATTATTTAAAAAAGAAGATTAAGAAAAATGATTATTCTTATAAAGTGAAGATTTATGGGAGGAAATGAGATGGTTTTTCTACATACATTATTGTTAATTGATGCATGCATCTTGTGACAGCAATATAAAGAAGACTTCTATCATATTCAGTCTTATAGTTATCATGATTAACATTTAAAATAATAACTTCATCAAATTCTAATCCTTTTGACATTTGAATTGATGTAATAGAAATTCCAATTTCAAATCTTGTACTTTCTGGAGAGATTAAATTGATATTATAATCTGGTAAGAGTTGTGAGTATAGAGATTTTGCTTCACTATTTGTTCTCACAATGATTCCAAGAGATGCACGATAACTGGCTTGAAATAATTTTAGTTTCTTTTTTAACTTCAGCATTTCATCTTGCTTATTCTTACAGAATATAAGTTGTGGAGTTTCACCATGTCGTTCGACTGGTTCTAACTGATCAATATTTTGAATTTTATTTGCAAAAGTAATAATTTCATAGGTAGAGCGATAACTCTTTGTGAGTTCTACATAGATTGCATCATTATATAATGTTTGTATGTCTTCAATAGTATTGAGATGATTAGGATTTATCAATTGCTTAAAGTCACCTAAAATAGTTTTTTGACATGGGAATAATTGATTGATAACAGCAAATTGGATAGGGGTATAATCTTGCATTTCATCAATTACCAAATGTTTGATAAGTTGACTCTCTTGTAATCCTTCAAATGCTGCATGAAGATAGAGAAAGGGATATACATCTGACCATTCTAAAGTTTTTTTTGCAGGTAATACAAACATCTCAGATAAATCTAACCATTTGTAAAATTCTTTATAGAGAGCAATAGTGCTTTTCATTTTTAACATTTTGTTTAAGCCACTCAGAATTGTTCGAGGCCGCGGAACTTTATATCCCATCGTATTGCGTGATGTGAAACGATGATAAATATCATCAGCAATTAATTGTAATCGTTTTTTTATTGGGTAAGATTGATAAGCGAAAAAGCGTTCTTTTATAAAATCAGCTGGAGCTATTAATTCATCATATATATAATCCTTTGGAACAAAGAGAGTCTTAGAAATTTCAGATAAATATACATTCATTTGTTTGACAAAATATAATGTTGATTTAAAACGTGTTCTTTTTGCCCAATGTATATCTTTGGTTTCTAATGGATCTTTATCAGATTCAAATTGGATAATATCTTCTAGTTGTATTTGGGCAATATTTTCAAAGCTTAATTCATATATTGGTTCCTCCCCTAATTCTGGAAGAACAGTAGAAATATAATCACCAAAGACTTTATTAGGTGATATTATTGTTATATTTCTTGCTGATAGTTTATTTTTAAAGCGATATAGCAAAAAAGCGATACGATGGAGTGCGATTGATGTTTTTCCTGATCCAGCGACACCTTGTATAATAATTGTGTTGTTTTTTTCATTTCGAATAATTTGGTTTTGTTTTTTTTGAATTGTAGAAATAATTGATTTCATTTTCTCACTTGAAGTATCAGATAGAACACGTTGTAAAACATCATCTTGGATGTTTATAGAACTTTCTAATGCGTATTCTAAAATACCATTCTTTATCTTAAACTGTCGCTTAAGTGTTAAGGCGCCTTCAATTTGGCCTATAGGAGCATCATACTTTGCAGGTCCAGTTTCATAATCATAGAACATACTAGCAATTGGGGAACGCCAATCATAGATCAAAAGTTCATTTTCATGAAGAAAAGAAAAGCGACCTATGTAGATTTTTTCGATTAATTGTTCATCCTTTTCTTGAAAGTCAATTCGAGCAAAGTAGGGAGATTCTTTTATTTTCATGAGTTTATCCCATACTTCAACAGCAAATGCTCCTGTTCTATCAATTTGTTTAAGGGCTAATTCATTTTGAAACATTTCGTGTGGATCAAGTTCCCCACGATAATCTGTCATATACTTTTTTGAATTTATATATTCATAATTGACTCTTTCAACTCTTGAATTTGTTTCGGCTATGGATAAATCTAATTTTTTATTAATAGTTTCTAAGTGAATAATTTCATCTGGAAATGGTATCGTTTGTTTATGTTGATTATTTTGTGTATTCATGATATTTTTCTCCTTTAATAGAATAAGATAGTGTTAAGAATATTTTATAGGTATAAACTATTCCATTCATTTTATCTATTATATCAATTTAAAATATCTTTGTTTTGCTAAATCTTGCTATTATACAAGTCAAACAACTCATTGATTTTTAAGGACATATTGATGTATGAATAACAAAAAGAGACATAACATCTAAAGATTAATACCTTTGTTTGTTATGTCTCTATAATTATTTTTATAACTTATATTTTTTAAGTCTCTTATTTATTATAAGTTTAATAAACGTTTTGTATCTCTTGCAATAACCAATTCTTCATTTGTAGGGATAACATAAACTTTGATTTTTGATTCAGGTGTAGAAATTAAACGTTCACCTTCACCATTTTCGTTTGCATCATCATCAACAACAATACCTAAAGCTTCACTTACTAATGAAAGAATTTCTTTTCTTGCATAAGCTGAGTTTTCACCAATACCTGCTGTAAATGCAATCGCATCACAACCACCTAAAGCAATAAAGTATCTACCAATATAAGCAATAACTCTTCTAAAGAAGATATCAATAGCAAGTTTTGCTCTTTCATTACCTTCATTCGCAGCATTTAAGACATCTCTAAAGTCACTAGAAACACCTGAAACACCTAAAAGTCCAGATTCTTTGTTTAACATATGAATAACATCTTTCATATCCATACCAACTTGTTCAATTAAATAATCAATAATAGAAGGGTCAAGATCTCCACTACGAGTTCCCATCATGATACCAGCTAATGGTGTGAATCCCATTGAAGTATTAATTGATTTTCCATCTTTAACAGCTGTTAAAGAACCACCAGCACCTAAGTGTGCAACAATGATTTTAGAATGCTCTGGTTGACCTAATTTGTCAATAACTCTTTGAGAAACATAGAAATGAGATGTTCCATGAGCACCATATTTTCTAACTTTGTTTTCAGTATAAAATTTATATGGAATTGGATAGATATAGCATTTTGGTTGTAATGTTTGATGGAATGCTGTATCAAAAACTGCAACTGCACCAGCACTTGGAATGGCTTCCTTGAATGCATAATATCCTGTTAAGTGAGCAGGGTTATGTAAAGGTGCTAAAGATTTTAATTCATCAATTTTGTTGATAACATCTTCATCAATAATAGCAGATTCCTGGAAATAAGAACCACCTTGAACAACTCTGTGACCAACACCTTTGATTTCATCTAATGAAGAAACGATTTGTTTCTCAATTAATGTATCTAATAATAAATGAACAGCTTCTTTATGAGTTGGAATTGCTAAAGTACGAACATCTTTTTCACCATTATACTTAATTGTGAAAATTGAATCTTCCATACCAATTCTTTCAATAACTCCTGAAGTGATAACTGTTTCATTATCCATTTCGAATAATTGGAATTTTAATGATGAACTACCAGCGTTCACCGCAATAACTTTTGACATTTGTATCTTCCTCCCTTAATTCCTCTTTATTATAGCATTAAATATAAAAAAAACTAGGAAAAAATACGTGAAAAATATAACAAAACAAGATATAAGAAAGAAAAGAAAAAGAATGTTTTGTAAATGAGTAGGAACTGACTTGTTAGAATATGGATAGGTGAAGAAAAAGTCTTGAATTATTTATATAATGCGCTATAATATTGTCGAGCCAGGGGTGCATTTTGCTGAGAGAGGTTGTTAACCTTATCCCTTACCATCTGAACTGGGTAATGCCAGCGTAGAGAGTGCAAATAGGATTTTTTTGCTTTCTTACGCTCGTGAGAAAGCTTTTTTATTTGTTGGCTCCCGATGTATGAATAAGGGAGGAAGAAAAATGAATACACAGAACACAAAAATCAAATACATGGTTTATATGGCAATGTTTGTTGCCATTCAATTGGTGTTAGAACCAATGACAAAAATAACGGAAATGCCTCATGGAGGAAATATTGCGTTTTCATTAATTGCTTTATTTTTAGCATCATATTTACTTGGACCAATTCGTGGTCTCATTACAGCTTTGGTTTGTTTGGGTGCTCAATTTGTTCTCGGATTAGCAACTTATTATGGAATAGCATCTCTATTCTTTGATTATGTTTTACCGATGGCCTTAGTTGGTCTTTGTGGGATTTTCCCATTGTGGCATTTTAAAGGAATGGATATACCTTGGGGAATGGTCATTATTATGATTATAAAAACAATTTCTCATTTATTGGCTGGTTGGTTTGCTTTTCAAACACCACTTCAAGGAAATTTAACGTATAATATTCCTTATAATTTAGGAACACTTGTTGTTTGTTTTGTATTATTTATAGTTATATATCCAAGATTAAATAAAGTTTTAAAATTGAACTAAAATAAAAACTGAGTATTTTGTAAAAATGGACAGAGTGCTCAGTTTTCTTTTTAACTTTCTTTCTTGATGATAATAAGCCTTTCAAATTCGCTCTATTTTGTGTATAATATTAATGTTGTAGAAAGAGGTAGGTTTATGAATAAACGCTTAGAAAGAAAAGATGTATTGATTCATTGTTATAAACATGATGGAAGTATACATCGTTGCTGGAATAAAGGGTTTGTTCTTGAAGAAACGGATCAACATTTTATTGTTATTAATAATAGAACATTGGTAACAGAGTCTGATGGAAGAAAATGGTATACAAGGGAACCAGCAATCTGTTATTTTCCCAAGAATCGATGGTATAATGTTATATGCATGATTCGTAAGAATGGGGTTCATTTTTATTGTAATATTGCCTCACCAACTCTATATGATGGTGAAGCATTGAAGTACATAGATTATGATTTAGATTTAAAGGTTTTTCCAGATTATAAATATAAAATCTTAGATGAAGAAGAATATCGTCAGCATAAGGCAATAATGAATTATGGTGAGCAATTAGATCGTATCTTAAATGAACAGTTAGATGTATTGATTCAGATGGCTATGAATATGTCAGGACCATTTAGACCAGGGTTTGCTGAACATTGGTATCATATTTATCAAGAACAAGTCCACAATAGATAGGAGGAAGACTATGTTAACATTTGTAAATCAACAAGACATGATTGATTTTGGTGAAAAATTAGCGTCATATTTATTCCCAGGAGCAATATTGACTTTAGAAGGTGATTTGGGAGCTGGGAAGACAACCTTTACAAAAGGGATTGGAAAAGGATTAGGAATTCAAAAGATTATTAATTCTCCAACATTTACAATTGTTAAGATATATCAAGGGAATCTTCCGTTATATCATTTCGATGCTTATCGTTTAGAAGGTCAAAATGAAGAATTAGGTTTTGAAGAAATGTTTGAAGATGAAGGGGTATGTGTTGTTGAATGGCCTATTTATATTCAAGACATATTACCACAAGAAAGACTAGACATTACAATTACCAAAAATGATGATGAATCACGAACTTTTGCTTTTCAAGCAAATGGAGCTCAATATCAAAATATAGTAGAGGAGTTGAAGTTATGACAAGCTTGATTATGGATACATCTAATCAGTATTTAATGGTGGCGTTGTATCGAGATGGACAATGTTTAGAAATGGTTCAAGAACTTGGGTCAAAGAGACAGTCAGAAAATGCTATACCTTATTTGTCATCTTTGCTTAAGAAACATCAACTTCAATTATTAGATATTGATGAAATGATTATTACAAAAGGACCAGGATCTTATACTGGTGTCAGAGTTGCAATGACAATAGCCAAAACATTGAGTGTGGTTTCATCAATTCATATAAAAGTTATATCTTCTTTGGCAGCTTATGCGGGATTGAAGACATGTGTATCAGTCATTGATGCACGAAGTCAGAAAGTTTTTGTTTGTGCTTATCAGAATGGTCAGGCGTTAGGTGAAGAACAGTTGCTTGCGATTAAAGATTTTGATGAATTTATGAAAACTTATGAAGGATATCAGGTTGTAGGACAATGTGAAGTTGTTAAACTTCCTTTGGCTGAGGTTAATTTAGGACAGAATCTTTATGAGTTATCACAAAAAATTGAACCTATTGAAAATGTAGATGCGTTAGTTCCTTGCTATTTAAAAGATGTTGAGGCAAAACAAATATGCTTATAAGAGCAATGGATATAAATGATTTAGAGAGAATTGTTGAGTTAGAACATATTCTTTTTACATCAACTTGGGATGTTTCGGATTTCATGTACGAAATTTTAGAAAATCAATTTTCATATAATTTTGTTTTAGAAGTAGATGAGCAGATTGTTGGGTATGTAGGTGTTTGGATTATGTATGAACAATCGCAGATTACAACAGTAGGAATTGATCCTGATTATCAGGGGCAAGGTTATGGGAGACTATTAATGGAAGAGATGCTTGCCTTAGCAGTTTCTCAAGGTTGTGAAGTTATGAGTTTAGAAGTGCGTGTTTCCAATCATAAAGCTATTTCTTTATATAAAGGTCTGGGCTTTGAAAATCAGGCAATACGTAAAAATTATTATCAAGATAATCATGAAGATGCTTATTTAATGGTCAAAAGATTGGAGGGACAAGAATGAGTTTAATACTTGCAATTGAATCAAGTTGTGATGAAATGTCAGTAGCTATTTTAAAAGACAAGCGAGAATTGTTATGTAATGTTGTCGCATCACAAATTGATACACATCGTTTATATGGTGGAGTTGTACCAGAAATCGCAAGTCGTATGCATGTCGAATGTGTTTCAACTGTTTTAAAAACAGCTTTAAACGAAGCTGATGTTAATATGAATGATATAGATGCAATTGCTGTTACAAAAGGACCTGGATTAGTTGGGTCTTTACATGTTGGAATGCAGGCTGCAAAAACATTGGCTTTGGCTTATCATAAACCGTTTATTGGTGTTCATCATATTGCTGGACATATTTATGCCAATGAATTGGTCGAAGATATTGAATACCCTTGTCTATGTCTGGTTGTAAGTGGAGGACATAGTGAACTTGTTTATATGAAAAGTGAATTTTCTTTTGAAGTCATTGGCCAAACTTTAGATGATGCAATTGGTGAAGCATATGATAAAGCGGGCAGAGTTTTACACTTGCCATATCCTGGGGGACCAGTTATTGATAAAATGGCTGCTAGTGGTCAACACACATATGATTTACCATTACCATTAAATGATGATTCATATAATTTCTCATTTAGTGGATTAAAGTCAGCAGTAATTAACTTATGTCATAATGCTGCTCAACGTGGTGAAGATATTGTTCCTGCTGATTTGGCGTGTTCGTTTCAGGAAGTTGCTTTAGATGTATTGGTATCTAAAACAATAAAGGCTGCTAAAGATTATCAAGTGAAAGAGATTATAGTGGCAGGTGGTGTGAGTGCAAATAGAGGATTAAGGAAGAAATTAACTGCTGATAGTCCAATAAAAGTTTTATTTCCACCAATGGCCTATTGTACTGATAATGCTGCTATGATAGCTTCAGCAGCCAGAGTGATGTATGAACATCAGCAATTCTCGTCTCTTGACTTAAGTGTCAAACCGTCATATGATTTAGAAGAAGAAAGTATTGGTGAATAATATGGTAAATAAACATCAAAAAATATCAAAGGCAACGATGTCACGTTTCCCTAGATATCTTAAGGCGTTGCGCAATATGCAACATGAAGGAAAAGAACATTTTTTATCTAGTGAATTGAGTGAAGCAACTGGAATTTTAGACACAACAATTCGTAGAGATTTCTCATTCCTTGGAAGTTTAGGAAAACAAGGGTATGGATATAACGTTGATGATCTGATTAAAATATTCTCAGATGAGTTGGGTGTGAACTTTGATGAAAAAATCGTATTGATTGGGGCAGGTAACTTAGGAAAAGCATTATTAAACTACAATAAGTGGAATCATGTTGTTGGTGAAATTGTATGTGCGTTTAAATATACTGGATATCTTTGGAATTTGGGAAGTGCAATTTTAAAATATAATAGATGGCAATATACAGTTGGAAAGATTGTTTGCTGTTATGATCAAGATCAAAATAAAGTAGGAGAACGCTTTGGAGTCAAATTAAATCATATTGATGATTTGGAGAAAACATTTCCTGAAGGATGTAAGATTGCTATTTTGGCAATTAGTGATCAGGTTCAAGAAACAGTTGATCGTTTAATGGCATTAGGTGTTAAGGGGATTGTAGATTTCACACATAGCCATTTTACCGTTCATGATGATGTTGTGGTGCAAACTGTCGATGTTGTTGTAGCAATTCAAGAACTTGTCTTAAAAATGCATGCAAATGATGAATAATTATGAAAAAGTATTGAAATATTCATCAAAAGGTGTTAATAATACTAATAAGCAATGATTTGAGAACATATTTTTATCAGTATCTTAAGCGAGCTTTGGATGGTGTAAGCAAAGTAGATATCAAAAATATGGAACACTCAATGAGCAGGATAGGAGAAATAAGAGTAGACTATCCCGTTGGGCTGCGTTAAAGCTTAAGAGTGCATAATTGAAAGATTATGAATGAGGATGGTACCGCGATATAAGTCGTTCCTTAACAGGAATGGCTTTTTATATTATACAAAGGAGGAAGAAAGATGTTTGAATTTATGACAGTAAGAGAACTCTATGAAATGGTGATGTCAGGTGCAGAGTTCGAAACAGAAAGCTTGGAATATGTAGAATTAGATGGTTGGGTACGTACAAATAGGGATAATGGAAAAGTTGGGTTTTTGGCTTTGAATGATGGAACTTATTTTAGGAATTGTCAAATTGTTTATCTGAAGGAAACTTTAGAAGATTATGATACAATTAAGCACATTAGTACAGGAAGTGCTATACGTGTATTAGGTAAATTCAAGTTAACGCCAGAGAGTAAGCAGCCTTTTGAAATAGAGGCTACACAAATTGTTGTAGAGGGTGCTTGTGATGATGATTTTCCATTACAAAAGAAAAGACATTCTTTTGAGTATATGAGAGAAATTCCACATTTAAGACCAAGAGCAAACACATTCTATGCAATATTTAGATTACGCAGTGTATTATCAATGGCCATTCATGAATTTTTTCAATCACAGGGATTTGTTTATGTGCATACACCATTAATTACTGGAAATGATGGTGAAGGTGCTGGAGAAATGTTTAGAGCAACAACGATTGATAATACTGATTTTGATAAAGATTTCTTTGGTAAAGAAGCTTTCTTGACAGTCACTGGTCAATTACATGTTGAAGCTTTCTGTATGGCATTTAGAGATGTTTATACTTTTGGACCAGCATTTAGAGCTGAAAATTCAAATACATCACGTCATGCAAGTGAATTTTGGATGATTGAACCTGAAATTGCTTTTGCTGATTTAGAAGATGATATGGATTTAATTGAGGATATGGTCAAATTCTGTATTGATTATGTTTTAGAGAATGCTCCTGAAGAAATGAAGTTCTTTGCACAAATGATTGATAAAGAGTGTATTGAACGTATAACACATGTTCGTAATAGTGATTTCAAACGAATGACATATACAGAAGCTGTTGAAATATTAGAAAAAGCTGATGTTAAATTTGAAAATGAAGTCAAATGGGGTATGGATTTAAATAGTGAACATGAACGCTATATTTGTGAACAAGTTATTGGAGGTCCTGTTTTCTTAACAGACTATCCTAAAGAAATCAAAGCTTTCTATATGCGCTTAAATGATGATAATAAGACTGTTGCTGCTTGTGACTTGCTTGTTCCAGGAATTGGTGAGTTGGTTGGTGGAAGTCAACGTGAAGAGAGATATGATGTTTTGGAAAGAATCATGGAAGAAAAAGGAATGGCGAAGGATGGTTTACAATGGTATATGGATTTACGTAGATATGGTGGCTGTAAACATGCTGGCTTTGGATTAGGATTTGATCGTTTCTTAATGTATTTGACTGGTATGCAAAACATTCGAGATGTAGAACCATTCCCAAGAACACCTAGAAATTTAAAATTTTAAATGATCTATAAGACTAAAGAATAGAGTTGTTCTTTAGTCTTTTTAGAGAATAAATCTGAAATACTTCAGTTCAATTTGAATTTGAGATACTTCGTCTTTTTCTACATATTTATGGATATTTAGTGTATAATAGGTCACAGAGAGGTGAGAATATTGCGCGATATTGATTTTATAAACACTTTTTTTAATATAATTTATCAAAATGAAACTGCGTATATGCGTGATATCGTTTCATCATATGAATATTTATATGGCTTTCGTCAATGGTTAAAGAAGCGTGGGATAATATGTGATTCTTTAGAAAGAATACAAGAAACTGACTATACATTTTTCTCCAAACGTATCAAAGTTGGAGATATGGAGCATATCTTACGTTATCCTTTTCTTGATGGAATTCAAAAACTAGCTGATCAATATGCCCAAAAGACACATGTTCTTTACATACCTGGATATAATGGAGAAGAACTACTCAATATTCATTTTCAGGAGTATAAAGATGTTTATTTTTATGCAATTGAAGAGCCTTTTGAACGCAAGGATTTATCATTTTTTGATCCGTTCCCAGCTTTTTTCTGTGCAATGAATCATGCTGATTTATGGCCCGGTATTTTGATTTTTAATGATACACAACAAGTTTTTTCAGCATTGACATCCCAAACAGAATTCAAGAAATTAATTGATTATATTGATCAAAAAGTGAATTTGTTTGATGTTTATAATGATAATAAAGATGATTCATACTATATTCAATTAAGTGATTTGCACTTAGGTAAAAACAAAAGACAAAAGGGTTTGATTCAATTATATAATTCATTAGATTTTATCAT
>ENA-ORML01001509-ORML01001509.1-human-gut-metagenome-genome-assembly--contig:-NODE-1509-length-19489-cov-2.652722_pt1 | contig 19489 bp, 16 predicted proteins | sample MGYA00242103_ERZ508995 | MGnify/ENA primary metagenome ERZ508995 (study PRJEB26280, sample SAMEA2338702) | human gut metagenome | biome: human gut; feature: human-associated habitat; material: faeces... | reverse complement strand
TCTGTTTTTATGAATTGTATAAAATTATCCATTAAATCAGCTCTTTTCTTTTTATATTATAATATAATTTTATTTTATAAGTCCTAATATTCTTTCTAAATCATCGTTCGAAGTATATTCTATTATGATTTTTCCTCTACGTTTACCAGCATCTAATTTTACTTTTGTCCCAAAGAAACTTTGGAAGTTATCTTCGATACTTTTATATAAAATATGGTTTCTTTTTTGTTCTTCTTTTGTTTCTTTAATTTTAGCCTTTTTTTCTACTTGTCTAACTGTTTGTCCTCTTTCTAGCATTTGAATAGCAGTTGTATATTGTTTTTCTGGATCTGTAATAGCTAATAAAGCTTTGCAATGTCCTTCTGTTAATTTTCCGGTTTTTGCCATTTCTAAAACTCGTGGCTCTAAATTTAAAACTCTTACCCAGTTTGCTATAGTGCTTCTTCCTTTTCCTAATTTCTTCGCAACATCTTCTTGTGATAAGCCATAATTATCTATTAATGTTCTTATTCCTAAAGCTTTTTCATAAGGATTTAAATCTTCTCTTTGCATATTTTCTATTAAAGATATTTCTGAATTTACTTTTTCATCATCATCTCTAATAATAGCAGGTATTTCTTTTAATCCAGCTAATTTAGATGCTCTCCATCTTCTTTCTCCTGCTATAATGCTATAATATCCATCTTTTTTAGTTACTACTATTGGTTGAATTAGTCCATACTCGCCAATAGATTGTGCTAATTCTTCTAATGCTTCTTGGTCAAAGTTTTTTCTAGGTTGGTCTCTATTTGGTTCAACTTCTGTTATTTTCAATTTCTTTAATGTATCATTTTCTTGAACTTGTTCTTCTTCTGGTGCAGGTCCAAATAATGCATCTAATCCTTTTCCTAAGCCTGTTTTCTTTGCCATTTTTATTCCTCCTTATTTTATTACATCATATGTTTTGCTTTTTTCTCTTCTTCATTTAATTTTAAAAATTCTTTTGCGAATTTCATATAACTTTTAGCACCTTTTGATCTTGGGTCATATTCTGTAATTGGCATTCCATAACTTGGTGCTTCACTTAATCTTACATTTCTTGGTATTACTGTTTTATATACCTTATTTTCAAAATATCTTTTTACTTCTTTTACAACTTGATTTGAAAGGTTTGTTCTTATATCATACATTGTTAACAATGCACCCTCTATTTTTATGTTTTTATTTAAATGTTTTTTTACTAAGTTTATTGTATTTAATAGTTGTCCTAATCCTTCTAATGCATAATATTCACATTGCACTGGTATTAAAACAGTGTCTGATGCTGTGAAGGCATTTAATGTTATTAATCCTAATGATGGTGGGCAGTCTATCAAAATGTAGTCAAATTTGTCTTTGATTTCTTCTAACTTTTCTTTTAGTCTTTGTTCTCTTGACATCATAGATACTAGTTCTACTTCTGCTCCTGCTAAGTTTATGTTTGATGGACATACTAATAGATTTTTTATTATTGTTTTTTCTAGTGCTTGTACCATTTCTACATCTGATACTAAAATGTCATATGTAGAATATTCTACTTCTTTTTCTGCTCCTACTCCACTTGTTGCATTTCCTTGTGGATCTGCATCTATTAATAGTACTTTTTTTCCTTTTTTTGCTAGCATTGTGCTTAAATTTATTGTTGTTGTTGTTTTTCCAACTCCACCTTTTTGATTTGCTACTGATATTATTTTTCCCAATTCGATTGCCTCCATTTTGTTAAAGTTTACTTATAAGTTTCTTAACATCTTATACTCTTATAATATAAAAATATACAAAAAAAGTCAATAAAAAATATAAAAATTTATCGACTTTTTTTCATGTTTTTATTTAATTGGATCTTTGCTTGGAGTGCCAGCTTTTCTAGGATATTTATTAGGTGTATCTTTTTCTTTTAATATATATATAATGCTTCTATTTATATCATTATCAGCTAATTCAAATTCTTCTACATTTTCAACTTTTCCACCTAATACTTTTATTGCATTTAATGAATCTTTTAACTCTTCTTTTATTTCTTTGCCTTTCATACAAATACATCTTCCATTTATTTTAACTAAAGGAATCATATATTCTGATAATGTACTTAAGTTAGCAACAGCTCTTGATGTAGCAACATCAAATTTTTGTCTATATTTTTTATTTCTTCCAAATTCTTCTGCTCTTGCATGTACAGTTTCTATGTTTTTAAGATTTAATTCTTTAATAACTTCATTTAAAAAATTTATTCTTTTATTTAAAGAATCTACTAACACTATTTTGATATCATTTCTAATTATCTTTAATGGAATCCCCGGAAATCCTGCTCCTGTTCCAATATCAACAACATAGTTATTTTTTTCTATGCATTTATTTATTGTTAAAGAATCCACAAAATGTTTTAATATAATTTTATTATAATCTGTTATTGCTGTTAAATTAATCTTCTTATTCCATTCTATTAAAAGATTCATATAATCATAAAATTTATTTATTTGTTCTTCATTAATATCAATATTTATTTTTTTAGCATATTCCATAAAAACTTTTTTAAATTCTTCTTTGTTCATTGTTTTTCCCTTCATCTTTTAATTGTTGTAAATATACCAAAAGCACTGAAATATCAGCAGGAGATACCCCTGATATTCTAGAAGCTTGCCCTATTGAACGTGGTTTGAATTTATTTAATTTTTGTCTAGCTTCTAAGCTTATTCCTTTTATATTTTCATAATCAATATTTTCTGGCAATATTTTTGTTTCTAATTTTTTAAACTTTTCGACTTGTGCTTCTTGCATTTTTATATAACCTTCATATTTTATTTGTATTTCTACCTCTTCTTTTTCTTGTTTGGTCAATTTAGGTCTTTCTTCGTCTATTGGAGCTAATTTTTCATAATCTAATTCTGTTCTTTTTAATAATTCCGCCATTTTAGTACCTGTTGTAAGCTCTGAAGTACCATTGTTTTTAAGTATTTTATTAACCTCTTTTGTTGGTCTAACTGTTAATTCTTTTAATCTTTTTATTTCATTATTTATATTTTTTTCTTTTTCTTTAAACTTTTTATATCTTTCATCAGAAATAAGTCCAATTTCATGTCCAATTTGAGTTAATCTTAAATCTGCATTATCTTGTCTTAATAATAGTCTATATTCTGCCCTTGAAGTCATCATTCTATATGGCTCATTCGTTCCTTTAGTAACTATATCATCTATTAGAACGCCTATATACGCTTGTGATCTATCTAGTATTACTGGATTTTTGCCTTTCAATTTAAGTGAGGTATTAATTCCGGCAATTAATCCCTGTGATGCTGCTTCCTCATATCCAGATGTTCCATTTGCTTGACCAGCAAAAAATAGATTTTCAATTTTTTTATACTCTAATGACAATTTTAAATCAGCTGGATCTATACAATCATACTCTATTGCATATGCAGGTCTTGTAAATTCAGCATTTTCAAGTCCTGGTAATGTTCTATACATAGCAATTTGTACATCTTCTGGCAATGAACTTGACATACCACCAACATACATCTCATTCGTGTACTCGCCCTCTGGCTCAATAAATACCTGATGTCTATTCTTATCTGGGAATTTCACGATCTTATCTTCGATCGATGGGCAGTATCTAGGTCCTGTTCCTTCAATTGCACCAGAAAATAACGGTGATCTGTGAATATTTTCTTTAATGATCTCATGTGTTTCTTCCGTCGTATAAGTTAACCAACAGGAAATCTGATCTCTCTTAATATCTTCTTCCTTATTTGTAAAACTGAATGGAACAATTCTCTCGTCTCCAAACTGTTCTGCCATCTTAGAAAAATCAATCGTATTCTTATCAATTCTGGCTGGTGTCCCTGTCTTAAATCGTCTCATGGAGATTCCATGACTCTTCAAGGAATCTGTCAGGTAATTTGCTGCCTGAAGTCCATTTGGTCCTGTATGATTGCTGACTTCTCCATAAATACAGCGCGCCTTTAAATATGTTCCTGTCGTTAAGACAACAGCTTTTGCATAGTAAACAGCTCCTGAATATGTCTTAACACCTTTGATTTTCCCATCTTCAACAAGAATCTCTGTAACTTCACCCTGACGAAGTGTAAGATTTGGTGTATTTCCCATCACCTGTGTCATGGAAATAGAATACATCTTCTTATCTGCCTGTGCTCTTAAAGAATGCACTGCCGGCCCTTTCGATTTATTCAACATCTTAGACTGTAGATAAGTCTTATCAATATTTTTACCCATCTCACCGCCCAATGCATCAATTTCTTTTACCAGATGTCCTTTGGAACTTCCTCCAATATTGGGATTACATGGCATCAATGCAACACTATCCATGCTTACTGTAAAACAAATCGTTTCAAATCCCATTCTGGCTGCTGCAAGTGCAGCTTCGCATCCGGCATGACCTGCACCTACAACAATAATATCATATTTTTCTTCTAAATTATTCATCTTTATTTACCCATACAAAATTCTGCAAAAATCTCATTTACCAGATCTTCTCCCACAGATTCTCCTGTGATAAATCCTAAATGCTCATATGCATCCAAAAGATCAATGGAGAAGAAGTCTTCTGGCATTCCATCTTCAATACTCTGCAACACCATAGCAAGACTCTTTAAAGCTTCACTTACTTCTGTTTTATGTCTCATGTTCGTCAAATAAATCTCATCATTAAAGGATACATGTCCTTCAAAGAAAATATCCTGGATCAGCTGATACAATTCTTCAATTCCAGTCTGCTCCTTGGCTGAAATCTGAACGATCTGATCAAAACCTTTTTCCTTAAGATTTTCCTTTGTCACTACCTGATCAAGATCTGCTTTGTTTAATAATACGATCGTCTGCTTATCTTCAATCAGCTCCATAATCTCTTCATCATCTTTTGTTAATGGATCTGAAGTATCCACAACATATAATACAAGATCCGCTTTTGTCAACAAATCTTTTGCTTTATCCACACCGATCTTCTCAATGAGATCATTCGTATCTCTGATTCCTGCTGTGTCAATGATATTCAACGGAATCCCTTTAATCTGAATAGATTCTTCTAACGTATCTCTTGTTGTTCCTGCAATATCTGTGACGATTGCTCGTTCTTCTCCAAGTAATACATTTAACACAGATGATTTTCCAGCATTCGGTTTCCCAACGATAACTGTCTGAATTCCCTCTTTCAGAATTCTTCCATTATCAGCATTCTCCAAAAACTCATTTAACTGATTTATGATCACTTCGACTTGATCTTTCAATTCATCTGAAAATCCGTCCACACTGTAATGTTCCGGATCATCTAATGCAGATTCAATAAACGCCACACTGTGAATAATCTGTTTTCGAATCTCTGTGATCTTCTTTCCTAACGCACCCTCTAACTGCTTTAAAGATGTACTCATTGCAAATTCATTCTTTGACTGAATTAGATCCATAACTGCTTCAGCCTCAGAAAGATCGATCCTTCCATTCAAAAATGCTCTCTTTGTAAATTCTCCCGGCTCAGCTGGCGTTGCTCCTGCCTTAAATACTGCTTCCAGAACCTTCTTCATAACAACCACACCACCGTGGCAGTTAATCTCAACAACATCTTCTGCTGTATAAGAATGAGGTCCTTTCATAACTAATACAATACATTCATCTAGCAATGTGCTTTCATCATAGACATGTCCATAATGTGCCGTATATGTCTTTACATCTTTGATCTTCTTATCTTTTTTCTTCGGTTTAAATACTTTTTCAATAATATCAAGTGCCTCATCTCCACTGATCCTGATAATTCCAATCCCACTGTTAGTCATTGGAGTGGCAATTGCTGCAATCGTATTTGATTTCATATAATATACCTCAAAAAAGGGCTGCCTAAATTAAGGCAGCCCTATATCTTATTTTTTAAGCATAACAACAACTTTACGATAAGGATCCTTACCTTCGCTCTTTGTGATCACTTCTGGATCTCTCTGCAATGCAGAATGGATGATTCTACGCTCATTTGGATTCATTGGTTCTAAGTAAATAGGTTTCTTATTCTTCTTTACTTTATAAGCAATGCTTCCAGCTAATTTCTCTAAAGTCTGCTGTCTTCTTTCTCTATAATTTTCTGTATCAAGCTTAATCTTTACAAAAGAATCGCTTTCTTTATTCACATAAAGACTTATAAGATACTGCAGGGCATCCAGTGTCTGTCCATGCTTACCGATCAATGCACCCATCTTCTCTCCAGATACATTGATGTTTAATACGTTATCTCTGCGGTTGTAGTAAAGATTCAACTTTGGATCAAGTCCCATTGCTCTTAATACTTCATCTAAATACTTTTCTGTATCTTTGACGATCTGATCAATGTTTTCTGGTGTCTTATTTTTTCTTGGTTCCTTTACAGGAACTTCATCTTTCACCTTTGGACTCTTCTTAGGCTGACGATTTGATTTCTCATCGACCTTCTTTGATGGCTTTTTCTCAGCTTTTTTCTTTGGTTGTTCCTTTTCTATTGTCTGAGACTTCATAACTTCTGTCTCTTTTTCTTCTTCTTTAATTTCAATGATCACAGGTTTCTTAAATAACCCTAAAAATCCATTACTACCTGAATCGATCACTGTATACTTGAGGTCTGTACTTGGAATTCCTAACTCCATTGCAGCATTCATAACTGCATCAGATTCAGTTTTACCAGTAAATCTCTTTGCTGACATCCTTATTTACCTCCCTTGTTTTTATTGAGTGCATTTGCTTTTGAAGCAATTCCTCCTTTAGAATTTCCTGAATATTCAATATTCTGTGTTGATTTCAGGTTTGCACTCTTCTTGATATTAGAATCTGCTCCTTGCTGTCCCTGCTGTTCTGCTTGCATTCCTAACATCTTTTCATATAGAGAAGGTCCTTTTTTCTTTTTCTTCTTTGCAGCCTTCTCACGGCTCTTTTCAATAATCTTATCCATATCAGCATGATCATAATGATAATTAAAAGCGACCTGCTGGATATACTGGAATAATGCACTTGCTGACCAGTAAAGACCGATACCGATCGGTAATGAAATACACATTACAAATGACATTAAAGGCATTGTGTACATCATACTTTTTGTCATTCCTGCTCCTGGTGTGCTGTCATCCATTTGTGTTGTAGACATAGATGTCTTTGCACTTAAGAACTGGAAGATAAAAGATAATACTGGAATGATCAATAACGGTGTTAATCTAAATCCTGGTGCTGAATTTAAATCCATACCTAAGAATAAGTTTGGTTTAAATTGTGCATCTCTTGCGATCTGAGGAATATAAGTATTAACTCCACGAATTACATAATACAGTGCCATGATGATCGGAAACTGAATTAATGTTGGTAAACATCCACCTGTTGGACTTGAACCATATTTTGCATAAACCTTCTGCATCTCTTCCTGCTGTTTCATCATAGATGCCTGGTCTCTTTTATTACGATATTTTTTTGTAATCTTATTAATCTCTGGCTGCATATGCTGATTGATCTTCATAGATCTCTGCTGTTTCATAGTAACAGGTAATAAGATCAATTTAGAAACCAATGTAAATAAAATAATACATAAACCAACATTATAGATACCCATTGTTGCTAATCCACTATAGATTGCTCGAATGATCCAACCAAAAATAATTACAAACGGAGTTAAAATACCTCCGGTGCCCGTAGTCTGGGCTTGTGCCAATAACATCATTTTTTGCACCTTTTTCCTTTCCTTACTTCCGGAACAGGGTCATATCCGCCTTTTGAAAATGGATTACATCTTAATATTCTAAAAATTGCCAAAAGACTTCCTTTGACAACCCCGTGTTTCTCCAATGCTTCTATGGCATATTCCGAACAAGTCGGAACATAAATACATGTTCCTCTTCCCTTTAATTTCGATAAATATTTTCTGTAAAACCTGATAATGGATATTAAAATCTTCTTCAATTGTAATCAACTCTTCTTCAGATGATGCAAATCTATCAAATGTAGAAATGCACTTTCAATTGTATGGTAATTCTGTCCTTTTGCAGTTTGTCTTGCAATTACTACCATATCATATCCTGTTTTCAAATTATCCTGATTCAAACGATAGCTTTCACGAATTAAGCGTGTAGTTCTGTGTCTGACTACACTATTTCCTACTTTTTTACTTACTGATATTCCCAGACGGTTATATTCTAGATCATTCTTCCTATAATAAAGGACCAAGTACCTGTTGGCTTTGGAGTTTCCTTCATTATATACCATCTGGAATTCTCTGTTATTTCTTAATGAATGATAATTCTTCATGGTTCTCTTCCTTATTAATAGAGAAAAGAAAAGGTCACATCTCTGCGACCTAAGCTGATAATCTATTTCTTCCTTTTGCTCTTCTGCTCTTCAGAACTTTTCTTCCGTTTGCAGTGCTCATTCTTTTTCTAAATCCATGAACCTTAGATCTCTGTCTTTTCTTTGGCTGAAATGTCATTTTCATGCTAAAACACCTCCTTAACAAAATTTTATGATTATATATCTGAATAATATATTCGTAAAAACATCACTCCTATTATAGACAGAGAAACGCCAAAAAGTCAAGTAAATTCTACGTTTTTTTCACTTTCTTATGTATTTTCATATATATTGTGGTTTGTGCGAAAGTTATCCACAATTTGTAGATAACTTGTGCATAACTTGGTGATAAAATGTGAATTATAAACACAGTATTTGTCAAATTCCTTTGTTTTTTCTCGTTTTTTGACATGTGTATAATGTGGAACAACTTATCCACAATATGTGGGCAACTTTTATTTTTCGATTGAAAAAAGAAATTTTTTGTTATACACTATATGCATAGTGCCGTATTATGCACATTTATAAAAATATGATTTAGAAAGGGATTTATGTTATCCATGAAAAACGAAATTGAGAAAATTTGGGATGATGTATTAGTCAAGCTTGAGCAAGAGCATGACGTCTCCAGTGCTGCGATCAATGCCTGGATTAAGCCATTACATATCAAAGATGTCCAGTCAAATAAGATCATTCTGTCTCTGGATGCAAAATACGATGAGCGGGGTATTCAGTTTATCAAGAAAAAAATGTACGATTTTTATATTTCCCTTGCTATTTCTGATCTGACAGGAAAGAAATACGATATCGAGTTCGAACTTGAAAAAGACGGAGAAAAACCACAAGAAACTCCTGCTGCTGCACCTGAACATGATAATAATAACTTAAATCCCCGCTATACTTTTGATACATTCGTAATCGGCGACAATAACCGCATGGCACATGCCGCAAGTATTGCTGTTGCGGAAGCTCCAGCGGAAGCCTATAATCCGCTGTTTTTATATGGAGGTGCTGGTCTTGGAAAAACTCATTTAATGCACTCCATTGCACATTATATTATTGAACACAACAGTTCTTTAAATGTTTTATATGTAACAAGTGAAGACTTTACAAACGAAGTCATCAATTCAATTCAACATAAAAAACAAGAAGAATTGCGCAGCAAATACCGCAATATCGATGTTTTATTGGTCGATGATATTCAGTTTGTTATTGGTAAAGAAAGTACTCAGCAGGAATTTTTCCATACTTTTAATGCACTTTATAACTCTAAAAAACAGATCATTCTTTCTTCTGATAAACCTCCAAAAGAACTGGATGTTTTAGAAGAGAGACTTCGAAGCCGTTTCAGCTGGGGACTACCTGTTGATATTCAGCCTCCAAACTATGAAACAAAGGTTGCGATCCTTAGAAAACGCGCGGAATTAGACAATATTTATATTGATGATGAGATTTTTGACTATATTGCTACCCATATTAAGTCTAATATCCGTGATCTGGAAGGTGCCTTAAACAAGATCAAAGTTTATTCTAAATTAAATAAGAAACCGATCGACCTTGAATTATCAAAAATCGCCCTTCAGGATCTGATCGACAACAAGACAAAACAAGCTATTACACCTGAATTGATCATGCAAACAGTTGCAGAACATTTTAATATTCAGACAAGTGATATCATTTCCAAAAAAAGAAGTCATGATATCGCCTATCCACGCCAGATTTGTATGTATTTATGCAAGAAAATGACGGATCAGTCTCTTGTTAAGATTGGTGAGATCATTGGAAAACGTGATCATTCTACTGTCATTCATGGCATTGAAAAAATTGAAAAAGACTTAGACAAAGACCCTGAATTAAGCAAGGTTATTGATGTTATTACCAAAAAAATGGATTAATTTTTATTTTTTCCACATTTTTTCGATAGTTATCCACATTTTCCGTGGATAACCTGTGGATATCCTGTGTATTAGTATTTTTGCTGATTTTGGCGATGTTGATAAATCTATGATTATCCTCTGATTTTCATCAGGTTTTAAACATTTTATCAACCCTTATAACCCTTTATACTTAGCGGTTTTTTAAGGTTATCCCCATATCCACAGCTACTACGACTATTACTACGACTTTTATTTATTTATTTAACAACAATCTGACACCGAAAGGAGTTATACACATTTATGAAAATCATATGTACAAAATCTGATTTAGTGCATGCTGTTTCTATTGTTTCCAAAGCAGTATCAAACAACACTACGCTTCCCATCTTAAAATGTATTTTAATTGAAGCTAGTACAGGAAATATTAAATTAACAGCGAATGATATGGAACTTGGAATTGAAACTACCATTGATGGACAGATTCATCAGCCTGGTAAAATTGCAATTGAAGCAAAACTTTTTTCTGAAATTGTTAGAAAATTACCGGATAATGACATAACAATAGAAACAGATGATCAGTACAAAGCAACAATTACTTGTGAAAAAGCATGTTTTCAGATTATGGGACAAGAAGGTGAAGAATTTCCTTCTTTACCAGAGATTGAAAAAAATCAAAGTATCACTTTATCCCAGTTTTCTTTAAAAGAAGTGATTCGTCAGACAATTTTTTCGATTTCGGATAATGAAAATACGAAATTAATGACGGGTGAATTATTTGAAGTAAAAGATGACCAATTAAGTGTTGTATCTTTAGATGGACATCGAATTTCCATCAGACATATTGAATTAAAAGATCATTATGATCCGTTTAAAGTTGTCGTTCCTGGGAAAACTTTACAAGAAATTGTGAAGATCATTTCTGGAGAAATGGATGAAAATGTTTCAATTTATGTAACTTCAAAACATATTTTATTTGAATTTGATAATACAAGAGTTGTTTCAAGATTGCTGGAAGGGGAATATTATAAGATAAGCCAGATGTTATCTAGTGATTATGAAACAAAGATTACAATTAACAAAAAAGAATTTTTAAATTGTATCGACAGAGCGAGTCTTTTGATTCGTGAATCTGATAAAAAACCAATTATTATCGATATTGCTGACCATTCATTAAAATTAAATATTAATTCTTTCTTTGGATCTATGGAAGAAGAAATTCTGATCCAAAAAGAAGGAAGAGATCTGTTAATTGGCTTTAATCCAAAGTTTTTGATGGATGTTCTTCGAGTGATCGATGATGAAGAAATCAATATTTATCTGGTAAATCCGAAAGCACCTTGTTATATCAAAGATGATGCAGGAACATACAATTATCTGATTCTTCCGGTTAATTTTAATCATTAAGAAAGGACTTTTGAGATGGAAATTAAACTTAAAGATGAATTTATTAAACTTGGACAGGCATTAAAAGCAGCTGGACTTGTAGATTCTGGAGTTGTGGCAAAAATTGTCATTCAGGATGGTGAAGTTCTTGTGAATGGAGAAGTTGAAACAAGAAGAGGAAAAAAATTATATGGTGGCGAAGTTGTATCTTTTGATGGTCAGGAGATTCATATCGTCAAATAGTTTGGAGTAGTATGATTATTAAATCTTTGGAATTAAAAAATTATCGAAATTATGACGAACTTTCCATGAATTTTGCGAGTGGAACGAATTTATTGTATGGAGATAATGCCCAGGGAAAGACCAATATTCTGGAATCAATTTATTTAAGTGCGACAACAAAATCACACCGTGGAAATAAGGACCGGGAGTTGATAAAGTTTGAAGAGAATGAAGCTCACATAAGAATTCATTTCGAAAAACAGGGAATTGATCATCAGTTAGATATGCATCTTAAAAAAAATAAAGCAAAAGGTGTGGCAATTGACAGAATTCCGATTCGAAGATCCAGTGATCTGTTGGGACAGATTCCGGTAATTTTATTTTCGCCCGAAGATTTAAAGATTGTAAAGAGTGGTCCAAGTGAAAGAAGAAAATTTCTCGATATTGAATTATCCCAAATGGAAAGATTATATCTGTATCAATTAACAAATTATAATAAAATACTAGTTCAGAGAAATAATCTGTTAAAACAGATACGTTTTCAGAATAATCTGATAGAAACATTAGAAGCATGGGATATTCAGCTCGTAAAATATGGCTCAGAGGTTATTAAATATCGTGAAAAATTTATCAAACATTTGGGTGAAGTTTGTCAAAAAATTCACAATAAATTAACTGGCGGGAAAGAAAAAATTTTACTGGAATATGACCGCGATGTAGGGTATGATAGTTATTTAACGGAACTTGCAAAGAAGAGACAAAAAGATTTAAAATATTCTACAACGACAGTGGGACCGCACAGGGATGATATCAGTTTTATTGTGAATGGGATTGATATCCGCAAATATGGTTCCCAAGGGCAGCAGCGGACAGCAGCGCTCTCTTTGAAGCTGGCACAGATCCAGTTGATGAGAGAAGTGATGAAAGAGTCACCGATCCTGCTGCTTGATGATGTTTTATCTGAACTTGACAGTAATCGTAAGACGTATTTACTAGAGAGTATCAAGGATACGCAGACGATCATTACCTGTACAGGTCTGGATGAATTTATTAGTAAACATCTGCCGATCCAACGGATGTTTCAGATAAAAGCAGGAAAAATTGTAAAGGAAAATTAGGAGGAAACTATGGGTACACAAAAAAATGGAGAATATGGAGCTGATCAGATCCAGATTCTGGAAGGGTTGGAAGCTGTACGTAAAAGACCCGGAATGTACATTGGTAGTACATCAGAAAAAGGACTTCATCATCTGGTATACGAAATTGTAGATAATGCCGTAGATGAATCTCTGGCTGGATTCTGTGATACGATCATCGTAACATTGAACAAAGACGGCTCTGTAACGGTTGAGGATAATGGGCGTGGAATTCCGGTTGGGATCAATAAGAAAAAAGGTGTATCCAGCGTTGAAGTTGTATTTACGATCCTTCATGCAGGAGGTAAATTTGGCGGTGGAGGATATAAAGTATCCGGAGGTCTTCATGGTGTAGGATCTTCTGTGGTTAATGCTTTATCTGACTGGTTGGAAGTTACAGTCTGCAAGGAAGGACATATTCACAAACAGCGTTATGAGAGAGGGAAAGTATGTTATCCGCTGAAAGTTCTTGGAGATACAGATAAAACTGGAACAACGGTTACATTTTATCCAGATGCAACGATTTTTGAGACGATTGATTTTGATTATAATACGCTGAAGAGAAGATTAAGGGAGACAGCTTTCCTAACAAAGAATTTAAAAATCGTCTTAACAGATGATCGTGGGGAAGAACAGGTTTCTGAAACGTTCCACTATGAAGGTGGTATTAAAGAATTTGTGACTTACCTGAACAAGGGGAAAGAAGCACTTTATCCAGATGTGATCTATTGTGAGGGTGAAAAAGATGGTGTGTATGTTGAAGTTGCATTCCAACATAACGATTCTTACAATGAGACATCCTTAAGTTTTGTAAATAATATCATTACGCCGGAAGGTGGTACACATTTATCTGGATTTAAGATGGCATTGACATCAACGTTTAATGATTATGCGAGAAAGAATAACCTTCTGAAAGAAAAAGAAGATAACTTAAGTGGTGAAGATATTCGTGAAGGATTGACTTCTGTTATCAGTATTAAGATCGGGGAACCTCAGTTTGAAGGTCAGACAAAACAGAAATTAGGAAATAGTGAAGCGAGGGGTGCAGTTAACAGTATTTTATCTGAGCAGTTGAAATATTTCTTAGAACAAAATCCTCAGGTTGCGAAGATAATCTGTGAGAAGGCTGTACTTGCACAGAGAGCAAGAGATGCTGCGAGAAAAGCGCGAGATCTTACAAGAAGAAAGACAGCACTTGATGGTATGAGTCTTCCTGGAAAACTTGCCGATTGTTCAGATAAGAATCCGGAAAACTGTGAGATCTATATCGTCGAGGGAGATTCTGCGGGTGGTTCTGCAAAGACAGCTCGTTCCCGTGCAACTCAGGCAATCCTGCCTCTTCGTGGTAAAATCTTAAATGTTGAGAAGGCAAGGCTTGATAAAGTACTTGTCAATAAAGAGATTCAGGCAATGATCACAGCATTTGGTACAGGAATTCATGAAGATTTTGATATCGAGAAATTAAGATACCATAAGATCATCATCATGACTGATGCCGATGTTGATGGTGCACATATCGCAACACTGCTTCTGACGTTCATATACCGCTTTATGCCGGAATTGATCAAGAAAGGGTATGTATATCTTGCCCAGCCTCCTCTTTACCGTGTAGAGAAGAATAAGAAGTTCTGGTATGCTTACAGTGATGAGGAATTAAACAACATTCTTCAGGAAATCGGACGAGATAACAATAACAAGATCCAGCGTTACAAAGGTCTTGGAGAGATGGATGCAGAACAGTTATGGGATACAACCATGGACCCTGAGAAGAGAATTTTATTAAGAGTAAACCTCGATGAAGATTCAGCTTCAGAGATCGATCTGACATTTACAACACTGATGGGTGATCAGGTAGAACCAAGACGAGAATTTATTGAAGCAAACGCAAAATATGTACAGAATCTTGATATTTAGGAAGGGAGAAACAAATGGACGAGAATACAATTTTTGATAAAGTTCATGACATTGACCTCAAAAAAACAATGGAGAATTCATATATTGATTATGCCATGAGCGTTATCGCTTCCAGAGCTCTTCCAGATGTGCGTGACGGTTTGAAGCCGGTACAGAGAAGAATTCTTTATGCGATGATAGAATTAAATAACGGACCTGATAAACCACATCGTAAATGCGCTCGTATCGTCGGTGATACAATGGGTAAATATCATCCACATGGTGACAGCTCTATCTATGGTGCGTTAGTTAATATGGCACAAGAATGGTCCACGAGATATCCATTGGTAGATGGACATGGAAACTTTGGTTCTGTTGATGGTGATGGTGCAGCTGCCATGCGTTATACAGAAGCAAGATTAAGCAAGATTTCTATGGAGCTTCTGGCTGATATTAACAAGAATACAGTTGATTTCAGACCAAACTTTGATGAGACAGAGAAAGAACCAGCTGTCTTACCTTCTCGTTTTCCAAACTTATTAGTGAATGGTACACAGGGAATCGCGGTTGGTATGGCTACGAACATTCCGCCTCATAACCTTAGAGAGGTTATTAATGCAGTTATTAAGATCATTGATAATCAGGTTGAGGAAGATCGTGAGACAACGATTGAAGAATTATTAGAGATCATTAAAGGACCGGATTTTCCTACAGGAGCGACGATCCTTGGACGTTCTGGAATTGATCAGGCTTACCGTACAGGCCGTGGAAAGATTAAAGTACGTGCTGTTACAGATATTGAGGCAATGGCAAATGGAAAGCAGCGTATTATCGTAACAGAGCTTCCATACATGGTAAACAAAGCAAGACTGATCGAGAAGATCGCAGCTTTGGTAAGAGAAAAGAAAGTGGAAGGAATTACAGAGCTTCGTGATGAATCTGACAGAAGTGGTATGCGTATCTGCATCGAACTTCGTCGTGATGCGAATGCGAACGTAATCCTGAACCAGTTATATAAACATACACAGCTTCAGGATACATTTGGTGTGATCATGCTGGCACTTGTTGATGGACAGCCAAAGACAATGAATCTACATGAGATGCTAGATTACTATCTGACACACCAGAAAGATGTTGTGACAAGAAGAACACGCTATGAATTAAATAAAGCGGAAGAACGCGCGCATATCTTAGAAGGATTACTGATCGCACAGGATAACATCGATGAAGTGATCAAGATCATTCGTGGAGCCGAGAACATTCAGGCAGCCAAGCTTGAATTGATGGAACGCTTTGGACTTTCAGATGCACAGGCACAGGCAATCGTTGATATGCGTCTGAGAGCACTGAATGGTTTGGAACGTGCCAAACTTGAAAAAGAATACAAAGAATTGATGGAGCGTATCGGTGAATTGAAGGCAATTCTTGCAGATGAAAAGAAATTACTTGGAGTTATCAAAGATGAAATTGCACTGATCCGTGACAAATATGGCGATGAAAGAAGAACACAGATTGGATTTGATGTTGATGATATTTCCATGGAAGATCTGATCCCTAGAGAAAATACTGTGATCACAATGACAAAACTTGGATATATCAAGAGAATGACTGTTGATAATTTCAAAAGTCAGAATCGTGGTGGTAAAGGTATCAAGGGAATGCAGACGATCGATGAGGATTACATCGAAGAACTGTTTATGACAACGACACATCACTATATCATGTTCTTTACAAATACAGGACGTGTATATCGTCTGAAAGCATATGAGATTCCTGAGAGTGGAAGAACAGCACGAGGAAGTGCAATCGTTAATCTGCTTCAGTTACAGCCAGGAGAGAAGATCACAGCAGTAATTCCACTGGCAGACTACGAAGAAGGCAAATATCTGTTAATGGCAACAAAATATGGTGTTGTTAAGAAATCTTCTATCATGGAATATGCAAATATCCGTAAGACAGGATTAGCAGCAATCACATTAAAAGATGATGACCAGCTGATCGAAGTTAAATATACGGAAGATGATGAGGATGTATTCCTTGTAACGAAGAATGGACAGTGTATCCGTTTCCATGAGAGTGACGTCAGATGTATTGGACGAACTTCTATGGGGGTTCGTGGAATCAATCTGACAGGTGATGACGAAGTTATTGGAATGCAGCTTGACAGTCAGGGAGAAGCGTTACTGATCGTATCTGCAAATGGTATGGGTAAACGTACACTGACTTCTGAGTTTACAACACAGCATCGTGGTGGTAAAGGAATTAAGTGCTACAAGATCACAGAAAAGACAGGTGATGTTGTAGGTGTGAAGGCTGTGAATGACGATAATGAGATTATGATGATCACAACAGAGGGAATTATCATACGTACAGCGGTAGATTCTATTTCTATTCTTGGAAGAAATACTTCTGGAGTAAAAGTTATGAATGTTGGTGAAAATGTTGAAGTAGCTAGCATCGCAAAAGTCCGTGAAGAGAAGCTTGAAGACGAAATGGAAAAAAATACAACAGAAGAATAAAAATAAAAATCAGGGCGTAGATGAATTGTCTATGTCCTGATTTCGTTATATAATAAAACAATGATACCAAGGTCAAAATCTGATGCAGCTTTATTTGCAGGAAAATTTATGATATTTTGGCAGTGACAATAAAATATTTTTGGAGGAAAACATGAGAACGATTCATACAGATGAGATCATCAAGAATATAAAAGAGATGTGCATCGAGGCAAATTTATCTCTGACAGAAGATATGAAATGCCGTTTTAAGAATGCAACAGAAAGTGAAAAAAGCCCATTAGGAAAACAGATTTTAAATCAATTGCAGGAAAATATGGAAATTGCAGCAGCAGATCAGATTCCAATCTGTCAGGATACAGGAATGGCAATCGTATTTTTAAATATCGGACAGGATGTTCATATTGAGGGTATGGATTTACATGATGCAGTTAACGAAGGGGTGCGTCAGGGGTATACAGAAGGATATCTTAGGAAATCTGTTGTAAAGGATCCGTTGATACGTGAGAATACAAAAGATAATACACCTGCGATCATGCATATAGATATTGTCCCAGGGGAAAATCTTGAAATCCTAGTAGCTCCAAAAGGATTTGGAAGTGAAAATATGAGTCGTATATTTATGTTAAAACCAGCAGATGGAGAAGAGGGGATAAAGAAATCAGTAATTCAGGCAGTCAAAGATGCAGGACCTAATGCCTGCCCACCAATGGTTGTAGGTGTTGGATTGGGTGGAAGTTTTGAAAAAGCAGCATTTCTAGCTAAGAAGGCATTGATGAGAAACTTAGATACACCATCTGAGAAGCCACATATTGCGAAATTAGAGAAAGAATTGTTAGAAGAAATCAATCAGTTAGGTATTGGTCCAGGAGGGCTTGGAGGTTCAACAACTGCGTTAGGACTTAATATTGAGACATACCCTACACACATTGCGGGAATGCCATTAGCAGTAAATATCTGCTGTCACGTAAATCGTCATGCACATAGAGTGTTATAAAGAGTTAGATATTATCTATCGTTCAGACGAAATTTTTAGAATATAGTATTTTTTAAATACAAGGAGTAGAAGATTATGGAGAAACATTTAAATGTTCCAGCAAATACAGAAGAGTTGGCAGAGCTTAAATCTGGAGATTATGTATATTTGACAGGAACGATCTATACAGCTAGAGATGCGGCACATAAAAGAATGTATGAAACGCTGTTAGATGGGAAAGAATTACCAGTAGATGTAAAAGGGCAGTTTATTTATTATCTCGGGCCAACACCAGCAAGAGAAGGACAGGTCATTGGATCAGCAGGACCGACAACAAGCAGTAGAATGGATAAATATACCCCAACGATGCTTGATCAAGGATTAAAAGGTATGATCGGAAAAGGAAAACGATCTTCAGAAGTCATTGAATCAATAAAACAGAATGGTGCAGTATATTTTGCCGCAGTTGGAGGAGCAGGAGCACTTCTTTCAAAGTGTATTAAGGAGGCGGAAGTAATCGCTTATGATGATCTGGGAACAGAAGCAATTCGAAAATTAAGAGTTGAAAACTTTCCAGTTATTGTAGTAATTGACAATCAGGGGAATAATCTTTATGAGACTGCAGTAGAAAATTTCAAAAAATTAAAATAATCAATCAAAACCTATTGACAAAAGGAAATTACTTTGGTAAGATATTCAAGCGTCATGTGAATGACGGATGCAATTAAATATATTGATATTTAGGCATTTGCAGAAGTACTCAAGTGGCTGAAGAGGTGCCCCTGCTAAGGGTATAGACCGTTTACGCGGTGCGAGGGTTCAAATCCCTCCTTCTGCGCTTATTAAATCTTCCAAATAGGAGGATTTAATTTTTTGACAAAAGATATTGACATGGATGTAAAAGTGTGATATCTTATAGAAGTTGCACTGCTTATAGCAGAGTAACAAATATCATTTAGAAAGATGATGAAAAGAGCATTTATTTATTTGAGTTGTTGGACGGAGAACGATCACAACAGTTGAATAAAATAAATCAAAAAAACTCTTGACAGAATGAAATGAAAATGATATGATATAAAAGTTGCTGCGGTTCATATGAAGAACGGGTCAACGAAATAAATCGAAAAAAGTTCTTGACAAGCCAAGAACAAAGTGATATAATAATAAAGCTTC
>ENA-ORML01001502-ORML01001502.1-human-gut-metagenome-genome-assembly--contig:-NODE-1502-length-19551-cov-3.706401_pt1 | contig 19551 bp, 22 predicted proteins | sample MGYA00242103_ERZ508995 | MGnify/ENA primary metagenome ERZ508995 (study PRJEB26280, sample SAMEA2338702) | human gut metagenome | biome: human gut; feature: human-associated habitat; material: faeces... | reverse complement strand
AAGATGAACGGGCTTCGCCCGCCGTTGACAGCCCCGCCCGGTTTTGCAGTTAGGCGGTCAAGGAGCGGCAGCATATCATAAAGTGCTGTCGCTCCTTTCTTGATACTTCCCGTCCCTGCGCCAATGCGGCGGTATTATTTCCATTCATGACAGAGAATGCAGCGAGTGTCAGAAGAAACTGAAATAGCAATTCCAGTTTGGAGGACATAAATAAAATGATTCCTGCAATTAATATATTTTATTTGAGATACAAAGCGTTGGAGCGCCTTTCTTACGAAGGGACCCCAACGCGGTCTTTTTTATATGAAAAGCTCATTATTTTTCCCTTCAGAACAGGCCTTTTTGATAGCCAGCGCAGCAACCGACACCATAGTCCCATTAACTTTTCGGGCTGACTGCGGACAGTTTACAACGCAGCGCATACAGGAAATGCACTTTTTGCTGTCTGAGATTTTTAAATTATCCCTGCTGATTGCCCCGGCCGGACACTGTTCCGCGCAAAGGCCGCAGCCGTTACACTTTTTATCAGCCTTTGGAACCAGTCCGACGCCGCCGGCTTTTTTATAAGGACGATTGCCCGGAATCTGAAGCACAGATGTAGAAGCATTATCTGCAGCTTTTACCTTTTCAAGGATTTTTTCTGCCAAGCCACACAGTTCATCCCTGTCCATCGAATCAGGTCTGCCTGCGGCATACTGATGTATGATGGAATGTTCTGCGATGGCTGAAATTGCCGCAATGACTTTAAAATTACTTTGTTCCGCAATATCATACAATTCGATGAGTGTATCTTCATAGGCCCGGTTTCCGTATACGCAAATGATGACACAGCGTGCCTGATTACCATTTATTTTGCCAAGTCTTTCCGCCGCCAGAGCCGGAACCCTTCCCCCAAAGGACGGAACAGCAATGACTGCGATATCATCCTGAGAAATATTTAAGGCAGAATAATCATTCTTTGGATTAGTTAAGTCAATCCTGCTGACAGGTTTCTCCCACTCTGCCGTTATAATATCAGCAACCTTCTGTGTTCCTCCGGTTGGACTAAAAACAATCTGTGATACTTCCATATGTACTCACCCTGTAATTTTTAAATTTACACCTATTATACCAACGGCGAGGTGTAATGTCAACATTTACAGGCATCCGTATCCATGTTAAAATAACTCTAAAAGGAGGAAAATAACCACTATGCACATTAGCACAAAATGTTCTGTCGCTATCCATTGCCTGATTTTTATTTATGAATACGGAGATACAAAAAAGGTAACCAGCGAATTGCTTTCATTATCCAGCGGAACCAATTCGGTTACGATTCGAAATATTCTCAGCGCACTAAAAAAAGATGGTATCATATCCATTAAATTCGGAACCGGCGGCGCAACGATGAATTGCCCGTTAAATGAAATAACGCTGTATCGTATATGCAAGGCCATAGAACCGGATTTTTTAACGAAACTCTTTGGTATCCATTCTTCTCCTTCACCTTTTTGTCCAATTGGGAAAAAAATACACAATGTGCTGGATATCTCTTATCAAAAGATTCAGGAGGATTTATGCAGCAGCCTGAAAAGTATCACGATGAAGGATGTGATTGCCGAGTATACCTTATTGTGCGAATCCTGACGGAGCACGCCCATGCGAAGCATCTGACATACGGGATGCCCGAATGGATATACCTTACCGTGCGGAGCCTGACGGAGCGCGCCCATGCGAAGCATCTGACATACGGGATGCCCGAATGGGTATACCTTTTCCGTTCAACAAACTGGAATTTTCATTTTCGTACTCAGTTCAATATCAAAATTCATTTTACATAACTATCTTCAAGTCCTTTTAAATAATCGAAGCACAAATCTTTATCACTACGATAAAAAAACGGGGCATCACGAATGGTGTTACTACTGTTGATTATAAAGCTATCAATTACCCTTCCATTTTCATTCATAAATTCCATTGAAAAACTATATCCGCTATAACCTATGGAAAAATTATCCCTTTTCATTTCAATGCTTTGTATATTTTCTATAATCTGCTTTATCTCATCAGAATCATCAATAGTGAATCCTTTACCCGTATTGCCGTCAAATACCGATATAGATATTACTTCCGAAGCTTTCACTGGTCCCAAAAATCTCTTAGGTGTGGAATACCACACTCCTATGACTATTACAACAATGATTATCATTACTACAAATACTGTAATTTTTTTCTTCTTCATCACAAGCACCCCAAATTCCGATTTATCTGTTAAACCCTCTGAAAACGCTGTATTTTCAAGACATTTCGCCTGTTTTGTGTTCCAACCTTATGTATTTTCCCTTGTTTTTGCCCTTACGAGCCGAAACAAGGGAAAGTTTTTTACTCTCCGCCGACTACCTTATCCAGCAGTCTTGCGGAAGTACGCTTCGCTTCCCTTGTAGCGTGAGCGTAAATGTTCATTGTGGTACTGACATCGGCGTGTCCAAGAAGCTCCTGCACATCCTTTGGCGCTGCTCCGTTTGAGAGCAGATTGCTCGTGAATGTGTGGCGAAGCTGGTGGAAATGAAAGCCCTCCAAGCCCTCGACCTTTTTGCTTGCCGTCCTGCACATAATCCCTACTGTACTCGGTGATTCGTATGCGCCGTCAGGTCTGAGACAGACGAAGGATATTTCCTTGTAGCCCTCTGGGATTTCTTCTGTTCTCGGCAGGCTGTAAACCTCGTAGTAAGTACGGTCTTTTTCCTTCACCTCGGTATAGTAGTTGAGGTGGTAAAGCCCGCCATACTGAAAGCGGTTTTTATGCTGTTCGGTTTTCGCCGCTTTGAGAATTGCCGCCAGCGTGTCGCAGAAGTCCACGGTACGGACTTTCTTCCGTTTGGTCGCCCCTATCTCGGTTTTGTGCCTTGCCCCGTTGTAGCGCATACTGCGGCGCACCGTAAGGTACTGCTTGTCAAGGTTGATGTCCTGCCAAGTCAAGCCGCAGACCTCGCCAATGCGAAGCCCCGTGTAGTAGGCAATCTGAATGGGCAGTAAAGCGGGGTTATCTTTCTTTTTCAGAAATTCCTCCAGCTTCAGATACTGCTCATGGCTGAGCGTGGGTGTGGAAGCGGTATCGCCGTCCTCGTCCGAAAACAGGTCATAGTCCTCTTTCTTGCCCCGCCATACCACATACTGCATCGGGTTGAAGGTAATCAGCCGTTTGGGGAATACCGCAAAGCGGAACGCTCCTTGCAGGACTGCCGAGAACAAACGCAGATACCCTTTGCTGAGTGCCTTTGCCGTTGTACCGTCGGGATTTGTCCCGCCGAAGCTGAGAAAATCCATATACGCCTGCAAATGGTCGGCGGTGACGGTTTTCAGCTTTCGGCTGCCGATAGGGTGCTGCTTGATACGGTTTACCGTACCCTGATATGCCATTACCGTACCGTTGCTGAGACTGCCGGGCTTTAGTTCTTCCTCCACCCACATATCCAGCAGCATTCCCACCGTGGCGTTTTCAGACTTTGCAACGAATTTCTTTTCCTCGTAGTCCTCCATCGCCTTGCGGAGCAGGGCTTCCGTTTCGGATTTGCTTTCTGTTCCCACGAATTCACGCTGTACCAGATTGCCGCTTTCATCTTCGATATAGAAGCGGTAGTACCACTTTTTGCCTTTCTTTCTTACAGAACCTTTTGCCATAGATAAAAACTCCTTTCTATCCGTGGCAATCGGGACTGTGACATATGGTGTGCGTAAAGTAAAGAATGTCACTTTTGCCGGTTGGTTTCAATCGGCATATTTTTTTGTCAAGGTGCCACGGAATTTTCTTTTTCGGCAAGCCTGTTTTCGGCTTCCGTCACTATCCCGAAGAGGTCGCCCATAGATACTTTGGTGCGTCCCTCATCGTAGATATGTAAAATTCCGTCTAAAAAACGCTTCATATCTTCGATAGGTATTTCCATTTCTTTGCGGTAGACCCGTTCTTCGATTGCGCCCACCTCAATCGCATACCGCATAATCGACTGCTTCAAGCCCTCGTCCTCCGCCACACGGTCAACCTCCGCCATAGCGTCGGCAAAGTAGTGGCACAGCACCGAGTACAGGTCAATCATCTTGCCGAGGAAGGTAGTAAGAAGCTGCTGGTGCGGCTCTCCGCTGACCGTGGAGGAAACCGTATCAAGGTACTTTTTGATATGCTCCTCAATGTCCTTTTGGCAGAGCGTGCGGGCATCATATTCCTTTTCCTCGGAAAGCCCTGTCAGCCATTCGGGAGTGGTAAGCAGCGCATCGGCAAGACCGTTGATAATCATAGTACGCTTCGGGTCAACACCGTCTGCCTCATACCGCTGAATGGTGGATTTGTTTACGCCGATACGCCTTCCAAGCTCCGGCATGGTAAGGTTTAGTTCTGTTCGGCGCTCTTTTACCCGTTCACCGACCTGTTTTGCGGTGAACTCAATTTCTTTTTTCAAGGGTTTCACCTCCTGACGAGTATTATTATAGCACAGCAAAACGCAGATTGCAACCCAAAAACGAGATAAATATTAAAAATAATTCCTAAACAGTTGCAAAACGGGTTGACACGAGATGGCAAAATAAGTATAATTAGGATTGTGCAGTTGCAAAACAAGTATTTAAAAAGGAGGATGAGATAATGAACGCAGTTAAAATGGGTATGACCATCGAGGAAGCCGCCGAATGTACGGGTATCGGCAGGAACACCATGCGGAAATTGGTGGACTGGGGCAAGCTGCCTGTCTTAAAGGTAGGGCGCAAGACCATTATCCGAAGGGACACGCTGGAGCGTTTTATGACGGTCAATCAGGGGAGAAACCTGCTCAGTCAGAACGATGTCCGCAAGGTCGAGTAACCGTCCTCTTAAGCCCTCGGCGTTTGAGAGCGAAATACACCCCTCGCACAAATCTGATGATTTGTACTCTGGGTATTTCGCCCCTGCGGGGAGCTACCGGGGGCGCTTGCAGGAAATCCCTGCCGCTTTTGATACGGCGCTGTTCCGTCAGCAACCGTCAAGACGGTTGCAAAATGAGAACGGTATATTTCAAAGAAAGGTTGGATTATGGCAAGACACAGCTTCATACAGATGTCGAAGCTGCCCAATGTCAAAGGACGAATATCGTATATCACCAGCCACGCAAGACAGGAAAACCTATACGCCGCCTACCGCACCGCCGACAATGCCTTTTGGAACAATCTCGCAAGAGAGAGCCAACAGGAGTTTCAGCGCAGCGGCACAAAGGGGGAATGTATCGAAGCAAGGGAGCTGATTATCGCCCTGCCCGAAGTTTACACGCAATACGAGCCGCAGCAGGTGCTTGAGGATTTTACAGACGAGTTCCGCAGACGGTACGGCGTGGAATGTGTGTCGGCGCTCCACCACAACAAGCGCAAAACCAATTACCACATTCACCTGATTTTCAGCGAAAGGAAGCTGCTCCCTGAGCCTGATATGAAGATTGCCACAAGAAGCGTATTCTTTGACGAAACAGGGAAACGGGTACGCACCAAGAAGGAAATCACAGGTGAGGACGGGCAGATCAGAAAGGGCTGTGCCGTTATCAAAAAGGGAGAGGTTTACGAAAGTCATCTGTTTACCGTAAAGGATGACCGCTTCAAGAGCGAGGCTTTTCTTCGGGAGGTAAAGGAGGTTTACACGGAACTTATCAACCGTCACATTTCCGACCCCGAACAGCACCTGAAGGTATTTGACAAAAACAGCGTGTACCTGCCGACAAAGAAAATAGGCAAGAACAATCCCAAAGCCGCAGAGATTGCAGCCGACAATGCCGCAAGGCAGGAATGGAACAGGACAGCGGATATGGCGCTTGTATCGGGGATTGAGGAAACTAAAATACTGGAAATCAAACAAACCGAGATACACGACAAGGTGAGCCAATCTATCCGCAAAGGCGGCTGGCTGCCAAATCTGTTCCGCCGTATCGTGAACAAGGCAAAGGACTTTCTGCAAAACCTTATCCGTGAACACGATATACCGCCGAAGCCCACGCTCAGTATCAATATGGCAGAGTTCCGCACCATGCGAAATCTGATGATACGGGTACAGGACGAGGCGAGGGCAATCCACAGCTTGCAGGAGAAAGTCCCCAAGCTGAAAGAACTGCTTTCCGAAGTAAAGGGCATTTTCAAGGGTAAGGAGCGCAAGGCTCTTACAGAGCGGATACAGCAGACCGAAAAGGAAATATCCGAAAGGCTCGATAAGCTCCCCGATATTCTCAGGGAGGACGGTTATCCCGATGTGCAGGCATTCATGGCGACCTATCGGGAAGCGGAAACCGTTGTGGAACAATACAACCGTGACCTTGCTGAATGGGAGCGACAAGTGAAACAAAAGAGCAGATCGCCAAAACCGCCCGAAAGGGAGAGCGTCCGAAATAGGCTCAGACAGTTGCAGGAGCAGGGCAGACAGCAAAAGCCACGAAAGAAATCCTTTGACAGAGACAGCCGATAGGCGAAGAAAAACCGCCGCTATGGTTTTACCCATACACGGCGGCATACATATAGAGATTAGGTTTCTTGCTTCTTTATAACGGTTATTTTCAAATTTTCCGCTTCTATCAGCGTTTCCTGTTTGCATTTCGGACAGTAGAGGGGATAGTTTTTCAAGACCGTATCCTCTCTTATTCTGTCACGGGTTTTGTTGCCGCAAACGGGGCATAGTATCCATTCGTTTTTATTCAAACTGGTGTCCCCCAAATTATTTCGATTTTTGTTTCTTCAAAACTACCCCACATACAATTACCGCCACGAAAAAGACAACGATTAAATACCATAGATTTTCAAGGCAAAAACCATTATCCAACATCAATCGGTATCCCCAAGAAGCAGGGAAAATGCGCCCTATCGTTTCCAAAAAATCAGGCAGAAAATCAATGGGGAACATAATTCCCGAAAGCATAATCGAGGGTAAAAACACTAATTGTGCTATCATCGTTAGTTTCGCCTGATTTTTTATAATCAGTCCTAAAATGCTTCCAATGCTTAACGACACAATAATGTATATAGCAAGTGCAAGAAAGAAAATCGGAAGTTGTGCTGGCAATGTTGCTTCAAATAGTACAGGAGCAAGTAGCACTATCACAATACAGGCAATCATCAAATGGACAAATGCGGAAAGAAACATTGTAACAAGACCTAAATAGATAGGTACTCCGTTTGCTTTATAAACTTTTTTTATGTCACTTCCGTAAGTTTCAATCAACGATGGCGGCAATCCTATAAACGCTCCCATTGAAACGCTCATTACAATCATCGATTGTATAAGTGTACTTCTCATTTCAGGCATAACAGAAGTAAAAATACCGCCCATAAGTAGAAAGAAAATAAGCGGAACGATATAGCAGGTAACTAACAGGGATTTACTTCGTATATCCAATTTCCATTGTAACGCTACACCATATAAAAAACCGTTCATTCTGTATCCCTCCCTGCCATTTCCATAAAATGTTGTTCAAGAGTGCCACGATCAACTTTAATATCTAATACATGAATTTCCTTTTGTTTCAAATCACCAAGCAAGGAAATCAAAGCATCTTCAATATTGTCTGTTTCAAAAGTGCTGTCTCCTTGCTGCATTTTGATATGGATAAAATATTTTTTCCCAACCTTATCTGTCAGTTCCAAAGCTGTGCCACAAAAGACAATATTTCCGTTATTCAAAATAGCAATACGGTCGCATAAGGTTTCTACTTCCGCCATATCGTGACTTGCCAAAACAATTGTTTTTCCACTTGATTTGAGCTTTCGGATTTGCTCGTGAAGCGAAAGTCTACCTTCGACATCAAGCCCCGCAGTTGGTTCATCGAGAAAAATAATGTCTGGATTGCTGATAAGTGCAAGGGCGAGATGTAACCGCCTTTTTTGCCCTGTGGATAGCTGGATATACTGCTTCTTTTCAATTTCTTTAATACCGAGAGCGTTAAGCATAGCATAATCAATTTTTGTTCTATTCCATTTTGCAAATAGCTTTACAGCCTCCATCGGTTTGATATGGGCGGGCAAAGATGATGATTGCAACTGAATACCCATTTTCCCGTCTACAAGAATTGTACCGCTATCATACTTTCTCAAGCCCTCAATACATTCAAGAGATGTCGTTTTCCCTGCTCCATTTACACCGAGCAGAGCAAAAATTTCTCCTTTTTCGATTTGAAAATCAAGCCCATCCAGAACACTATGGCTGCCGTAGCTTTTCTTTAATCCACGAACTTGTATTGCGCTATTCATCATTCCACCTCCTCGAACGGATTTGCTTCGAGTTTTGAAAAGTAGACTTGCAAAGCTGGCTCTAAATAGTCGTTTACGATTTTTTGCCTTTCTTCCCAAGCATTTGTAGCAGTATCAATATTGCCGATTTCCATCAATTTAGGCAGCATACTCATATCGCCGTTCGTAAATTCCATAATCAAGCCCCAATATTCTTTTACAACTCGTTGGCATTTTTCGTTTTCAGGCGGTACACCTTCCTTTTTAAGCTGTACGATTTCATCACTCAAGCGGTTAAATCTGTCCATAAAATTCAAGCCGCTTTCCTTATCGAATCGGCTGCGGATATGGTCGAGTGTTTCATCATCGAAACGCTTAATGAGATAGTAAGAGTCATTCTTCATTTGCAGATTGACAATAATATCTGCATACTTCTTAAAGTTGACTGTCTGCATTTGCAACACTTCTGCTTTTAACTGTTCTATTGCTGTCAAAGAAGCTGTTAGCTGCTCTATTTTCCTGCGTATGTCGTCAGCCTGTTCAGTAAGAGCATTTGCAACATCAGTCGGTGTTTCCAAAGAAATTAAGCGTTGCTTTATATCATTCAAAGAAAATCCTAATGATTTCAGGGATATAATTTGATGAAGCGTAACTAAATCTTTATCTGTATAAAGCCTGCGCCCACCTTCACTTTCTGCTGATGGGGATAGCAAGCCCTCTTTATCATAGTATTGTAATGTACGAACAGTAACTCCTATTTTCTTTGCGACCTCTCCAACTGTCATAAACCCAAGCGGTATTGCTCTGTGTTTTGCCATAATCGTTTACCTCCTGTGATATATTATAAATCATTACGCTGCGTCACAAGCAAGACCTTTTTGAAAAATTTTTAGGCGGCAGAGCATTACACCCTGCCGCCTGTCTGCTATGCGAAAGTGATTTCCTTCTCCACAATCTCCATCGCACAAGCCCGTATGTTATTCATCCTTCCTGTCCATTCCAAGGCGTTTTCAGCTTTTAGTTGTTCTGTGATACCATGTGCTTGTTTCATATCTTCCATGAGCCGTTCAAAGCGTTCCTGCGCCTGTTCGTTGATGTCGGCAAGATAAGTGTTGAGCTTGCCACTGGTCAGAAGCGTTGTGTATGTCGCTTTTCTATGCTCTTTCAGGTAGCGTTTGTGCCGCTGTCCCCATATCCCGATAGGCTTTTCTTCTTCGGGTGGTAAGGTAAGGCATGGCAGATAGTAATCTCCTTGCAGTTCGTACCAAAGACCGTTGTTTTCATCATAAATGTACTTGTCCATCTTGAAATCCTCCAGTATAATATATTCGCACATATGTCACTGTTTCCCGATTGCCACTTGTTGTTATAACTTGTTATCAGATTTTCCTTCCCTTATTTTTGCCCTTATGAGGTGGCGGGGGAAGCATAAACGCAAGTGAAATCGTATAAAGGGATAAGGCGGACACATTGCGATAAATCCTTTATTTTCAAGCGTTTTGGAGGATTTTATTAAAGCCCTATGTGGGGCAGTAACCACTTATGAAATCGTGGTTTTCAAATTCTCATTTATCACCCTCAGCAAGATTATTATAATGCAGACCTTTTATCAACTTAAGAAAGATAGAACTGTCTCATCAGTACTGTATCTGTGTTTCACTGGATGATAGGAATCTGTTATCTTAGTCCAGAGTGCTTTTGCTCCGACATTTTTCTCATTATATTTTATTTCCCATTGTCCCCTGAAGGTTTTCAAAATGAGTTCCGCTGCATATTTTCCAATATGCTTCCTTCGATACATCGGAAAGATTGTAAATTCCCCCAATACATGGTCAGGCTGCCCATTGATATAGGAATATGAATTGAGCATAGCAAAGCCTACGGGCAACTTATCATCATATATGAGTAATGCTGTCCGCTCCGACTCTGTAAAATAAGCATCAAAGTATCTGTAATGGTAATTTCCCATCTCATCCATTTCATCATCATAATAGTTTGTCATTTCATAAAGATACTTCTGAAGCACATTCCAGAGGAATTCCCTGTGTTCAGATTTAACTTCTACTAATTCAATCATCTTATTTACCCTTTATCATATCTCTGTATTTTTCCTGCTCTTCCCACAACCGCATAGCCTTTATAAAAATCACCTTATATTTGTAAGTTTTTGGCATATTTAAATTGAATCACACCTCTCGGTACTGTTTCAACATAGGCTTCTTCCCTATGCATGAATGATACTATTTGATTTTTTGTCATTTTACCAAGCTTCTCAATAACAATGTCAAGAATATTTTTATCTTCATTCGAGAGTGCCGGAAATGAAGTTGCTTCACTCAAAGAAAAGCGATATGCATTTGTTTCTCCCATATCTACTTCCTCGCATGGAATATCCTTCAAATTAATAATTGAATTATGTCCTACGGGTACTGCCCCCATTGGCATTGCCTGATATACCAAACCAGTTATTGCAAATCCTCTATTCTTATAAGAAAGGGCATCTGCATACCACATTAGCTTCATAAGCTTAACTTTATATAGATTAGTTACCTGCTTAGATGCTGCAAAATAACGAATCACATCAACTACTTTATCCAAAGAAAGCTTTACATTTCCATGGAACAGCTGATTACCCTGAAATTTCGCATAACTTGCTTTAATAGCCTTACATAAGTAAGTGTCCTGGTCCTTCTCATATAAAGTTGTCGCTGTATCTAAATACTTCTGATAAGATTCAACTGTCAAATTGTCTTTGGCGTCACGCAGTAATGAGAGAAACCATTCTGAATCCCTATCTATCTTCTTTAATATTGTATCATGGGCCTTATCCTGTACTTGATGCCCTTCATATCTTGTAATCGTCTTGCCTCCCCACCCAAGAAGAACACATAAATCGCTTTGACTAATACCATATTTTGCACGAATAGCCATGATTTCAGACGATGTTAAAAGGCCTTCTTCTTTTCTATATGCCTCTTTAAGCAGCAAATCATTTTCCTGCATCTGCTGCTCATCCATATAAAACTCCTCTGCTGCATCGCAATACAAATATGAGGCATTATAACTTACTTTTACATTCTTATAAGTCACCTGTTCACGAACAAGAACTGTTTTCACTTCATGTTCTTCCATGCAACAAGTACACAACCGTTTTTCACTACTAATAACCTCCATGTCCATGAAAACACCTCCCTAATTCTTTCTATATGGAAACATCTCCGGTGTAAATGCTTTTTCTGCAAAATGAAAGGACATTACAAAGGTTGTCGTTTGACCGTTTTCCATCCCTGTTAGCATCCACACGCCTTTTAGCTTGAAAATCTATTTTTGCTCCATTATTAAGGGCAAATTTTAAATTCTGTATGTAAGCCTTAACCTCTAATTCACTTTCAATTCTTACATTCGTTTCATTTGCCAATTCAGCGCCCTCCATCAAAGTATCATTTGATACTTTGATGTTATACCCGTTTTTCCACTTTGTCAATACCCCGTTATCTATTTCTCAATCTCCGCCGTCTCAATAATGAATTTCACACTGCCGGTCTGATTTTCCCGGATTCCGCCGAAGTTATTATACCGGCTGTCCGCCTCTTTTAAAGCACGAATCCGTGTCAGAAGGTTTTCAAGGTCGTTTCCGGCCAAATCATCGAGACTCTGAACACCCTCTTCATCAAAGGCGGTTACCCCGTCGTTTAATGCCTGGGCGCCCTGGACTAATGTTCCAAAACCGTCATTTAAGCTTTCTCCGGCGGTTGTCAGTTCGGAGGTACCTTCATTCAGAGCAGATGCCCCCTCATAAAGTTTGAAAATACTGTCATTAAAGGCGGTAATTCCTTCGGCGAGCTGTCTGCTTCCGCTCTCCAACTGGAAGACACTGGATTTCAGTGTTTCCAGCAAACTTCCTATATCTGAAAATTTGTCTCCGATACCGGAAAGGTTTTCCGAATAGGATTGAAGGATTTCCAGATTTGCCGACATATCGCCGACAAGGCTTTCAATCATGCTGACATCGAGGGACAGTTCCGGCGCTTCAAAATCGGGGATTGCCGCAAGCTGTGTTTCCGCTGCAAGGATATGGTTCTCTGCCTCTGAGGAAATCCCGCTTATGTTTATTCTATTGACTACCGCATCGCGAATGGTATTTTTTTCTTCCGCTGAAAGCTTATCCTCCGGAATGGCGGCAAGGGCAGCGTCCACCCCACTGCCGGCCTGCTCCTTTGCCATGGCGTCTGCCGCCGCTTCCACATCTTCCAGCTTTGCCGATGCCAGTTCATTCTGGGCTGCCGAAACATTATTTTCAACGGTTTCCGCATAAGCCGATACATTTTCTGCAAAGGTCTGCATCTGAATGAGGCTCTCCTGCACTGAAGCAAGGCATGCGGCAAGGTTTTCTCCGTCTGCCGCCAAAGCCTCCGCCGCCTCTGCAAAGGCTGTGTCATCCATTTCCCCAAGGGACGGCATGGTTATCTGCGCCAACGCGCCGTTCAGATTTTCAAGTCCGCTCTGCAAGGCCTCCGCTCCATCCTGCACAGCCTCTTTATTTTCATTCAAAACAGCCAGCCCGGAAACCAGTGTATCCGAACCTTCCGAGACAGCCTCAACTCCTTTTACATACTCATCCATATAGGTTTGAAATGTTTTTATGCCTGTCAGATATCCGGAGGTCCCGCTGACAAGCAGGCTCGAAGCATCCGTCAGCTTTTCCATATCTGCAATGAGTTCATCCCCATCCTCCAGGCTTTCCGTATCCATATCCGAAAAAACTCCTGTTATCGCCACAGTGGCTGTGAACCCCAATTCAAATTCTGAGACATCCGCCGTCATTTCCACATAATCCGGCACGGAAACATCCGCCGTCGGCCCATAGTTTTCCAGTTTCAGGCTGTCAGCCAGTCCCGGGCTTGCATAGCCGAGAACAATCTGAGCGTCACCGCTGGTCATCACCTTTCCGTTAGTCACCCGGATATTTGAAAATGTGTCCGACGGTAAAAACAGCATTGACATAAGAACAAAAGGTGTCTGCACCTCCATGCTTTGTCCGCTGACAGTCACCTGCTCCGAAGTATGATTTTCATAATCAAACCGAATTCGAACCGTTCCGCTCTTTCCGGCCAGAGCATCCGGCGTTATTTTTTCCCCGTCCAAATAGTAACTCACCTTCACGGATACTGGAAGGCTTTCGCTGCTCTTTCCCTTATAGGAAATGTCCTCCCCATGGTTTTCCCATAATATGGTTCCATCCCCATTTTGGGTAAATTCTTCATCACCCTCCATATTTCTGATATCGGTGAGCCTCGAATAATCTGGAAGGCTCTCCCCGTTATTTCTGTTTTTGAGAACCGTCTCCACCGAAATTTCCCGAACATTTCCTTCCGCATCCGTTTTGACATATACCGTTTCCGTTTTATCCGCCAGGCTGTCCTCTGCTGTTTCCTGAATCTGACTTTCCTCCGCCGTTTCCTTGGCCCGGACTCCCATTGCTGAAAATGGCTGCCCCAGAACCAGAACACCGATTAAAAGCATCGCCGCTGCTCTCTTCATTTTCCTACCTCCATGATACTCTATCACTCAACATTTTTCAGTGCCTCATCCATAGCCACCCTGCGTATCTTCCTGTACTCCAGCAAAGCTACCACCAGATAAGTTCCAATGCCTATGAGGAACATTTTCACATAAATCATAGAATCCACATATAAGGGAATCCACCCGGAAATACTGCTCATCATAATAACCCGAAATAAAAACTCCATCACCCGATACTCGATTGGCAGACTAATCAGCAGAAATGCAATCACGACAACGGTTGTCGAAATAATATACAGCCGGCTGATTTCCCCATCCGAATATCCGAGAATCTTCACCATGGAAATGGACTGGGCATTTTTTTCAATAATTATTTTCGACAGCAGATAAATCAAAACCATGAAGATGACAATGGCAAATCCATCTACCAAAAGCATCATACTTCCCATAGAGACGTCCAACTGGCGTGAAATTTTCGTCAAGGCCTCCAAATCAATGACTGAGCCGATATATAGACTATCAATATCGGTAATCTCCGTATTGGAAAAATAGCCGCTGAAATAATCTTTATCCATCCCAAAGGTCTCATTCAGCGCTGTCTGTCCCATAAAGACAGCCAAAGCCCCTTCATAATCATAGATATCTGTCACTGTGAATTCATACACCCTATCTTCATAGGCTTCTTTTAGCTGTATCCTGTCCCCCGGAGCAACACCGTATTTTTCCGAATAGGCCGAAGATATATATACCTGCTCCCCGGATACGTCCGCCTGGACATAAGAACTATCATTTTTGATGCCATAAAGCATGATGGATTCGCTCTTATATGTGCCATCCAGTGTATTCAGAGAATAAGCGCTGAATTTCTCCGCCTCTTTATTTTCAGTCTCCACATTCCGCGCAAACTGCATCATGGACAGCAGGCTTTCCAGTTTATGTTCTTCATCCACAGCATCCAAGGGAACCTGAAGAATATATTGATAATTGCACAGCAGGTTGTTTTCCATTTCTTCCTGATAATGGTCCAATACCGCCGGAAATAAAAGGCCGAACATGAGCAGCAGATTGGCAAAGAGAACGCCGACAAACAAAATCACGTAATTACTCAAATTCTGAAAAATAATCCTCAGGCGAAATCTCCGGAAAAATCCTATTTTTGTGCTGAGTCGAAGGGCCCGTTTCTGTTTTCTCCGACTCAAATCCCGCCGTAAAAATTTCAGAGGAGACAAGGTCATCTTATATTTCAAAATGACAAAATTAATGATGAGCATTAACAGTACAGGGATGACGGTCGTCATCAAAAACGCTTCCCCATTCCATATTGTTTTATAAGTCGGCAGGCTGTAGCTGCCGTAATACATGGACACAACAATATTTTTAAACACCGTATAGCCGAGAATATTGCCGGCCACAGCGCCCGCCGCCGTGACAAGCAGGGGCATTGCCATATAATGCCGAATGAGTTCACCCCGCGTATAGCCTGATGCCCTCAAAGTTCCGATGACATTTGCCTCTTTATTGATCGTGTTGCTGATGGTGATTCCAAAAACAAAGGCCATAATCACGATAACAATATACAGCAGGGCCGCTATCATTGCCCTGTCACTGCCCATATCATCCCCCGTAAACTGGATGGCCTGATTCAGATAACAAGGTATAAAAGCCTCCAGAGATGCCTCGCCGCTAATCTGCTTCATTAAATCCTCGGACATCTGCTTTTCTTCCGCCTCATCCAAAGGGGGCTTCTCATACTTCCAGGAATAGCTATAATTCAAGTCTTCCTCGGCAAAACGTTCAAATTCTTCCCCGGTGACCACAGAAACGCCGAATTTCACTGAATCAAACATCGAATCATTATTATTTGAAAAGAGACAACTGTAGTCCGAAAGGGCAACCAAACCTGTCACTGTCCAGGATTGATTTTCGCTTTCCAAAATATCTCCCACGCGAATTTCATTATTATCCGCATACATACGGTCAATGGCAATCTCTCCGGCATTTCCCGGCAACGCGCCTTCCATAAGGCACACCCTGTTCACTTCTTCCCGATTCTTAAAAATCCGGAGGGTGCTGCCGTTTACCAGCTCTTCTTCCACATAAAAATTATCATACAGGGTTACCCCAAAGGACTGAATCATTTTTTTCAATGCCTTATTCGCTTTACCCGCCAGCCTGAAATTTCCATCCTCAATGTTATATTTTTCAAAACCTTCATTATAAGCCCGAAGCATACTGCCATCGGCCACCAGAAAACCGGAAACAAATCCTATCGTTCCAACCAGCAAAAGAAAAATAACCATATACTTTCCGATTTCGCTTCTCAATTCCCGCAGCAGCCGCTTTCTTAAAGGATTTTTCATAGGACGCCTCCCTACCATTCCAGTTCCGCCGCCGGAATTCTCTGCGTATTCCGATAGTTTTTGCGGATATCGCCATCCCTGAGATGGACGACGCGGTCCGCCATTCCCTTAATGGCATCATTATGGGTCACCATAATCACCGTGTTTCCATATTTCTGATTGACTGTCTCAATGAGTTTTAATATCTCTTTGGAAGTCTGATAATCCAAGGCGCCCGTCGGCTCATCACACAATAAAATATCCGGGTTCTTCACAATCGCCCGGCCGATGGCCGTCCGCTGCTGCTGCCCTCCGGAAAGCTGATTCGGTATTTTATGCCGATGCTCATATAAACCAAGTGTATGTAAAAGTTCGTCAACATCCAAAGGCGCTTCGCTTAAATAGGCCCCCACCTCAATATTCTCCCGAACAGTCAGATTGGGAATGAGATTATACATCTGAAAAATATAGCCCAGATGCTTTCTCCGGTACAAAGTCAGGCCCTTTTCCTTCATGTCCGCCGTCCGCTCACCATTAATCCATATATCCCCGCTGTCAGCGCTGTCAATACCGCCGATAATATTCAGCAGCGTTGATTTGCCGGAACCGGAAGGGCCCAAAAGAACACAAATTTCTCCCTTTTCCACGGAAAAATTAATACCCTTTAAAACATCCACCCGGTTGGATTCTTCACCATAACTCTTTTTTAAATCACGAATTTCCAAAAACATTCCTCTACCTCTTATGATTGCCTTGGTTAGTTCCAATAAACCTATGTTTAGAATATCACATTTGAGGTGAAAAAGAACTATATTAATTGATATATTTATTCAATAAAATCAAAAAACCTGCCCACTTTTTCGGACAGGTTTCCTTTTGATTTCTTAATCTTCTGTACTGTTTGCTTTTTCAATACTTACAACCGCAGTTTTCCGCATCGGAATCCGGCAATGTCTGTCTCCGCCGAATTCTACAATCAGGATATCTCCGCTGACATCGATAACAACGCCGAACAGTCCGCCGCTGGTCTCAATACTGTCGCCAACCTCCAGTGCATCCAGCATGGCCTGCATTTTCTTTTCCTGTTTTTTCTGCGGACGAATGGATAAAAAGTATAATACAACTCCATAAACGACTAATAAGCCGACCACCCAAATCCAGTAATTACCATCCATAAAACGATTCCTCCTAAAATTAATTTTCTTCTTTCATCTCAAAGCCTTCCAGCTTCGCTTTTTTATAAGACGCATATCGATGTTCTTCGATAGCCGCTCGAATCTCTTCCATCATTGTATTATAAAAATACAAATTATGCAAGACGCAAAGACGCATTCCGAGCATTTCTTTTGCCTTTAAAAGATGGCGGATATAAGCCCTGCTGTAATTCTGGCAGGCCGGACATCCGCAGCCTTCCTCAATCGGACGTTCATCCAGCTCATACTTGGCATTGAAAAGATTCATTTTGCCATGATTGGTATAAACATGACCGTGACGGCCGTTTCTCGATGGATAGACACAGTCAAAAAAGTCCACACCTCTGTCGACGCCCTCCAAAATATTCGCCGGAGTTCCAACGCCCATCAGATAGGTTGGTTTCTCCTTTGGCAGGTACGGCACTGTTTCCTCAAGAATATAATACATCTCCTCATGAGTTTCTCCAACAGCCAGCCCTCCCACTGCATAACCGTCTAAATCCAGCTCGGAAATCCGTTTGGCATGTTCCACGCGGATATCCGCAAAGGTTCCGCCCTGATTAATGCCAAAAAGCATCTGTTTTGGATTAACCGTATCCGGCAGACTGTTCAGCCGCTGCATCTCCGCCTTGCACCGGTGTAGCCACCGCGTTGTACGGTCCACCGAATTCTGTATCTATTCTCTGTCGGCCAGAGACGGCGCACACTCGTCAAAAGCCATGGCAATCGTGGATGCCAGGTTTGACTGAATCTGCATACTCTGTTCCGGGCCCATAAAAATCTTATGGCCGTCGATATGGGAATTAAAATAAACGCCCTCTTCTTTAATCTTTCTCAGGCTTGTCAGAGAAAATACCTGAAAACCGCCCGAATCGGTCAAAATCGGCTTGTCCCAATTCATAAATTTGTGGAGACCGCCCAGTTTTTTAACTACCGTGTCCCCCGGGCGCAGATGCAGATGATAGGTATTCGATAATTCCACCTGGGTCTTAATCTGCTGCAAATCCGTCGTAGCGACCGCGCCTTTAATGGCCGCCGCCGTTCCCACATTCATAAATACCGGCGTCTGAATCGTCCCATGGACCGTGGTAAATTCGCCCCGCTTGGCTCTTCCATCCGTCGTCAATAATTTATACATAAAGTCCCCCTTATCCGCTGACTTCCAAATTTCAGACTAACACTACCAGTATACCTTTAACCGGATATTTTCGCAACAGCTAATTTACTAAAATATAAATGGAAAAAGGCCGCCCTGCCGGTAAATTTCCGTCAGAACAGCCCAATTCCTCACAAATATTCTATTTAGTCTCATAAATTCAGGTCCGCTTCGCAAGTCTGCAATTCAAGTCCACAATGATGTCCGCTTCGCAAGTCTGCAATTCAAGTCCGCAATGATGTCCGCTCCGCAAGTTGGGTATATCTAAATAATTTTAGATAGCATACTTTTCAAGCACTTCATTCAAGCCAGCATTTTCACCGTCAAAATCAACAGTAATCGGATGTCTCGGATCCAGACTGAGCATACCTAAAATCGATTTTGCATCCAGGGCAATCCGATTATAGTATACATCAATGTCAAAATCACAATTTACAGCAGCACGAACGAATTCCTTTGCTCCGTCAATGTTCTGTAATTTAATCTGGGTCTTCATAAATTACACCTCCAAACGAAATAACTCCTGTGGCATTGCCTGTATGGCATCGCCGAGTTACGTTTTAATAGTTTTAACATGAAATCCACTATTTGTCAAAAAAAACTTTTCATGGACAAATTTACCTTTTTTTAGGCATAAAGTCAAAATCCCATCATTCCAATAGGCATTTTTTTAGATGAATAATCATGCATCTGGTACTTTTTTTATATCACCGCACAAATATCACAATATTTGTTTGCATACTCGCTGTAAATTCGTTATAATGATACATAAAATAAATTCAGAGGTGAAAATATTATGTTTGGTTCCAGCATTGGAAATATATTTAAGATAACAACCTGGGGAGAATCCCACGGAAAAGCTGTCGGTGTGGTGGTAGACGGCTGTCCGGCCGGCCTGCCCCTCTCAGAGGAAGATATTCAGATTTTTTTAAACCGCCGCAAACCGGGCCAGTCTCCCTATGCCACGCCGCGAAATGAAGCGGACGAAGTGGAAATCCTCTCCGGCATCTTTGAGGGAAAAACAACGGGGACACCGATTTCCATGCTTGTATGGAATACGTCGGCCCGCTCCTCCGATTATTCGGAAATCGCCAAATACTACCGTCCGGGACATGCCGACTATACTTTTGAGCAGAAA
>ENA-ORML01001489-ORML01001489.1-human-gut-metagenome-genome-assembly--contig:-NODE-1489-length-19736-cov-14.464255_pt1 | contig 19736 bp, 19 predicted proteins | sample MGYA00242103_ERZ508995 | MGnify/ENA primary metagenome ERZ508995 (study PRJEB26280, sample SAMEA2338702) | human gut metagenome | biome: human gut; feature: human-associated habitat; material: faeces... | reverse complement strand
CTCTTCCCGTTCATATTTGGAGTAAAGCGACTGATCGCACAGAAGGTAGTCTGCCACCTGCTTTTGAGTTAAATCTCGGTCTTCCCGCAAATCGCGAATTCGTAAACGCATATTATCACCAAGTCAACTATAATGCTAGACAAATCGTCTCTTAAACATTTTGGACAATTTGTCCTAAAATTGACCTGATTGATGCAAAGATTTAGAAAAAACTTTGCTTTTTTGGCTTTGACTGGATAAACTTATGTTAAACATGCATAAAGAATGTGTGCAAATATTTATTTACGTTAAGTGCAGCCAAAGAGACAGCACGTAAAAATTTTATTTTTCCTGGTAGTTTTCAGTAAACAGTGCATACTAAGACCATGAAATTGCCAATTCCATTTCAAAGGGGGATGGTATGCAGAACTTCCGGGACTATAAAATTCTCCAATTTCTGGAAATAATTTTCCCAATTCTCTAAATATGACTTGACGAAGTCGCATGAGATGTCATATAATAGCGAGGTCAGGCTGAAGGAGGTGAGAGCATGAATTTGACTAGAAACGAAATTGAAGTGATGGATGTTTTTTGGGGTGTTGGTAGACCGTTGTCCCGTGCCGAGTTGCTGAATTTGTCGGTGGACAAGTCATGGCAATCCAATTCCGTGCACATTCTGCTGAACAGCCTGCTGAAGAAGGGCGCACTTCGGGAGGCCGGGTTTGTACGCAGTGGTAAGACCTATGGACGGACCTTCGAGGCGGCGTTAACCTGTGAGGAATATTACGCTTCTTCCATCCAAGTCACCAAGAACAAGCCCAGTTTAACCGGCTTGTTAACTGCACTGCTGCAAGTATACGATCCGGACGATGCCGAATTGGATCAGTTGGCAGAGGTTCTGAACCAGAGACGCGCTCGGCGTCAGGAAGGCAATGACTAACCCCAAGGGGGAAATTTGCGTTTCCGGTGTGCCCCGCTTTCCAGTACAGACCAGAAATAGAGAACAAAATATAGAACCTTGGATTTGGGCTGAACTGGCAAGAGAGGGCTGTTCAGCCCACTTTTTTATCTGACGGATGGTAGCTGAGATGGAAGCGGGAGCAGACTAACATTTTTCGTCATGCCCATTTTCGGCAGCCCCCTCTTGCTATTTTGGAGAAAATGCGCTATAATATTGTGAAATATAATATAGAAGGTGTTTTCTGTTGACAAAAATTGATATTTATTCCGGCTTTTTAGGGGCAGGGAAAACGACGCTGATTCGTAAGATGATTGCAGAAGCCTACGCAGGCCAGAAGTTGGTTCTGATTGAAAATGAGTTCGGTGAGATAGGAATCGACGGCAGCTTTCTTCAGGAGGCAGGCATTGAGATCCGGGAAATCAATTCCGGCTGCATTTGTTGCTCGTTGGTCGGCGATTTTGGAAAGGCTTTGGAGCAGGTTGTAGACCAATATCACCCGGACCGGGTTTTGATTGAGCCGTCCGGGGTCGGAAAGCTCAGCGATGTCATTGCTGCCGTGAAAAAAGTGACGGGAGATCAGGTTCAGCTGGGTTATACCGTGGCGGTAGCCGATGCAGGAAAGTGCAAGGTTTACATGCGTAATTTCGGAGAGTTTTATAATAACCAGATTGAAACGGCCTCCACCATTGTTCTCAGCCGGACGGATTCCATTTCGCAGGAAAAATTGGATGCGGCAGTTGCGCTTTTGCGGGAGCACAATGCTGTGGCGACTATGGTGACAACACCTTGGAACCAGCTCACCGGTCTGCAGCTGATCGAAGCAATGGAGCACAAACAGACTCTGGCGGATGAGCTGGCCCAGATGCAAATGCAGCGCTTGGCTGAAGATCAGGAGGCTCATGCACATTCCCACAGCCACCAGGGGTGTTGCCATGATCATGGGCACCATTCGGATCACGAAGGATGCTGTCATGATCATGGGCACCATGCGGATCATGAAGGGTGCTGTCATGACCATGGGCACCATGCGGATCATGAGGAGTGCTGTCACGGTCACGCGCATCATGACGCTCCGGGCGAGTGCTGCCATGGCCATTCGGGCGAAGGCGGTGGGCATCACCACCATCACGCAGATGAGGTCTTCAACAGCTGGGGTGTGGAAACAGCGAGAAAGTTTACAAAGTCCGGGATTCAGAGTGCTTTGGAGGAGCTGGAGCACGGCGACTTGGGTACCGTCCTGCGGGCCAAAGGCATCGTTTCTGCAGAGGATGGAACATGGATTCATTTCGACTACGTCCCTGGGGAAACGGATATTCGAACCGGCGGCGCTGCTGTGACCGGCCGCCTGTGCGTCATTGGCGCCGGCTTGAACGAGAAGGCAATTTCCGACCTGTTTGGGGTGTAATGGTATGCCGATTCCTGTGTATGTATTTACCGGCTTTTTAGACGCCGGTAAGACGAAATTCATTCAGGAAACTCTGGAAGATCCCAGGTTCAACGCCGGAGAACGGACCCTTCTGTTGGTATTTGAAGAGGGTGAGGAAGAGTACGATCTGTCTGCTTTTCCAAAGAAAAACGTATACCTGGAGGTTCTGGATCAAGACGCCGTCACGCCCCGGCAATTGGCGGCTATGCAAAAAAAATACAGGGCGGAGCGTGTCGTGGCGGAGCTTAACGGCATGAAACTGGTGGGCGATTTATACACACGCTTTCCGGAAAACTGGGCCGTGGCCCAGGAGGTGATGTTTGCCGACGCTTCCACGATCCTGCAATACAATGCCAATATGCGCAACCTGGTGGTGGACAAGCTATCCGGTTGTGAAATGGTGGTATTCAATCGGGTCCGGCCCGGAGAGGACACAATGCCGTTGCATAAGCTGGCACGGGCAGTGAATCGCCGGGTGGATATTCTGTACGAGAGTACCGACGGGACCTCTGCTTATGATGAGACGGAGGATCCGCTGCCGTTTGATATCCATGCTCCTGTGATTGAAGTCCAGGATGAAGACTACGGCCTATGGTATCGGGATGTATCGGAGGAACCGGAGAAGTATACGGGAAAAACGGTGCGCTTTAAGGGCCAGGTTGCCCGGCTTCGCCGGGACCGGGACGGCATTTTTGCACCGGGCCGGTTTGTGATGACTTGCTGTGTGGAGGATATCCAGTTCTGCGGCGTACCCTGTCAATATGCCGAGGCTGCAAAGTTAAAGGCCAGGAGTTGGGTTCTGATTACAGCGAAGATTTCCGCAGAAAAGCATCCGCTGTACCAGGGGGGCGTGGGCCCGATTTTGACGGCCCTTTCGGTAGAGGCGTGTTCTCCTGCGGAACAGGAAGTTGTGACCTTTTAGTAATAGTTGCAAAAATGGCACAGAAAACGAAAAATACTCGTTTTCTGTGCCATAAATATTAGGATATTCTTTAGAAAATTCTAATTTGAGACAGACCCTTTTTTAAAATCCAGTCTGCACTTGAATACTGAGCACTGCGCTGAAAAGGCATAAGAGCAGTAAAATGATGGTGCATGGAGCAGACCAAAAACCACGTACCGCCGGAAGCGGCATGGGGTGCAGGCTGCGGTGATAGGTTCGAATTGCATTGCTGTGTGCGGCGAAGATGACGATGCCGGCGATAAATAAGCACAGCAGCAGAAGGGTTTGGAATGTGGGGGCCTGGGACAACAGCGTGCTGAATATGCCGTTGTTGATGAAATGAAGCAGAATCGCCCACGAAATGGAATATTCCACTGCCACATAGCCCAGGACGAGCCCAACTAGAAAAGCAAAGGGAATTTGTACGAGATTTCCGTGAAACAGACCAAAGAGCAAGGCGGAGAAAACGATGGCAAAGCGTTTTCCAAAAGGCTGGAAGCTTCGCAAAACAGCGCCTCGGAAGAGCAATTCCTCTACCACCGGTGCAACCAGGGAGATATACAGGAGCATGGTTGGAGAGTTTGTCATACCGGAAGCCTGAACCAGCGCTTCTGTGATGCTGAGCCCCCATAAGTTAAACAAAGCTTCCAGAGCTGTGGAGAATAGAGAGGACAGCACTTGGGCGGCCATAAAAATGCACAATAACTGCAGGAAGACGGAAGATGACATTGTCTGGGCGGGACGGAACACCGAGCGGAAAAACGCCGGACCTTTCCACAGTAGAATGATCACAAGACACATCCCCGAAACCACCAGATAGCCTGTGCCGTTCTGCAGCAGCTGGTCGGCATGTGAGGCCAGTTCCCGCAGAGCCTGCTCCATGCCGTAGCCGGTTTTGCCAAGACGGATGAGTTCGATCCCAGCGCCGATCCAAACGGCACAAACCACGACAAGGTTCATCAGCAGCATATAGATTAAAAGGATACCACAGACTCGATTACAGAGTTTTCTCTCCGGCTTACAGGTGTCTGGCGTATGATTTTCTATGGGTTGCATAGAGGACTCCTCCTTTTTACTCTTGAGAACAGGATGCAATGACGGCTTCCGCACACCGCAGGCCATCCACGGCGGCAGAGAGAATGCCGCCTGCGTACCCGGCGCCCTCACCGGCTGGAAAAAGGCCGCGTATGGATGCTTGGCGGCTTTCGTCCCGCAGGATGCGAACCGGCGAGGAGCTTCTGGTCTCCGGACCGGTCAGTACGGCATCCGGGTGATCGAAGCCGGAGAGCTTTCGGCCTAAGACGGGCAGACCCTGCGCCAGCGCCTCGGCCACAGGAAAGGGGAGGATACGGCGTAGATTCCCAGGAACCACGCCGGGGCGGTACGTGGGCTCCACAGCTCCGAACGATGTAGTGGGAACATTACGGAGAAAATCCCGCACGGTTTGCGCGGGAGCCCGATAGCTACCGGTTTGCCGGAAGGCCAGCCGTTCCAATTCCTGCTGCCATTGGACGCCGCCCAGCGGGCCTGGATAGGGGAAATCCTTGGGGTGGAGAGAAACCAGAAGCGCAGCGTTGGCGTTTTTGCCGCTTCTCCCGGAATAACTCATGCCGTTGGTGACGATTTCTCCCTCCCCGGAGGCGGCTGCAACCACATAACCTCCCGGACACATGCAGAAGCTGTACACCGTCCGGTCGGCTAGGTGATGAAACAGCTTATAATCAGCCGGCGGCAATGGGGGGTGCTTGAGACCATATTGCGCCGAGTCAATCTGAGCCTGTAGGTGTTCAATGCGAACACCCATGGCAAAGGGTTTCGGCTCCAGGGTGACGCCGGCGGTAGCCAGCATGGAGAAGGTGTCTCTGGCGCTGTGCCCCGTTGCCAGAATCAGTCGGCGGCAGGGCATCCGCTCCATGCCGCTTGGTTCTTCCCAGGTAATGCTGGAGAGCGTATTACCCGGGCAGCCGAATCCGGTGAGACGGGACTGAAATCGGACCTCGCCGCCGAGGGCCTCAATGCGCTGCCGCAGATTCATCACAACGGTCAGCAGTACGTCGGTTCCAATATGGGGCTTGGCATCGTAAAGAATTTGAGCCTGAGCGCCGCATTGAACGAATTGCTCCAGCACCCAGCGGTTGCGGAAATCGTGCGTGCCGGTGTTGAGCTTCCCGTCCGAGAAGGTTCCGGCGCCCCCTTCGCCAAACTGCACGTTGCATTGTGAATTGAGCTGTCCGGTTTGCCAAAAGGTTTCCACCAGCTGCCGCCGGACGGCTGCAGGTTGTCCCCGCTCCAGGACCAGGGGCCGTAGGCCGGCTTCAGCCAGCGCCAGGGCGGCAAACATACCGGCCGGTCCAAAGCCGGCCACAACGGGACGCTCCGCCGGCAGCCGGGCGGGACGGGGAATTTCATATGGATGGAAGGATACCGGACTGACCTTAGCGCCGCCCCGGCGGATGGCCAGCTCCTCCCGACCGTCTACCGTCACGTCTACGGCATAAATCCACCGGATTCGCTCTTGATTCCTGGCGTCCAAAGAGCGGCGCACAATTTGCAAATTCAGAATTTCCCGGGGGGATAGACGCAAAGCCCTGGCGGCGGCCGCTCGGAGCTGTTCCGGCGTATGTCCGGGGGCAAGAGAGATATCGCGTATTCGAATCATAAAAGCTCCTTCCCGGCCTCTGTGCCTGCAATATAGCCGGAACTCCAGGCCCACTGAAGATTATAGCCGCCGCAGTTACCGTCAATATCCAGCAGCTCTCCACAGGCGTATAAGCCGGGGCATATGCGGCTTTCCAAGGTGGATGGGTCGAATTCCGCCGTGTACACTCCGCCGGCTGTAACCTGCGCGCAGTCCATACCCATTGGGCCGGTGAGCGTCATGGAAAAATCTTTTACCGCACCGGCCGCGGAGCGCAGGTCCCGGCTGGTCAGCTGTGCCAAAGGAGTATTGGGAGGTATGCCTGCCTCCTGTACCAAAATCTGCCCCAAGCGGTTGTGAACGGTCCCGGCTAGAAGATTTCCGGCTGTCAGGCCGGGACATTGACGCTGCCTGGCGGAGAGCAGCCGACACAGAAGTTCCAGGGGAATTTCCGGCAATAGGTCCAAATGGCAAACCCAATCGCCGGGCTTGCTGCATGCGTCCCTGGAGATTTCGAAAATGGCGGGACCACTGAGCCCATAGGCGGTGAATTGCACCTCCCCGCTGTGTTGGGCGATCACTTCACCGTCCCAAGTCAGCCGCAAATTGCAGACTGCCCGGATGCCTTTCAGAGAAGCGCACCTGGGGTATGAGGATTTTAGCTGTACCAAGGCAGGCCGCAGCTTGGTGCAATGGTGCCCTAAACTCCGCAGCAGCTGATAGCCGGACATAGAGCCGCCTAGAGCGGTCCCGGCCAGCCCGCCGCAGGCGGCGACAATTTTGTGGCATGAAAAATTATCTCCGCCGCCGGTTAAGAGAAATCCACCTTTGGAGTCCCGGTGAATTTTGGTGATTTCGGTACCGGTGTGCAGATGGATATTCGGTCTATCCAGAGAAAACCGCAGAACGTCTACAACACTTCCCGCCTGATCCGACCTGGGATATACCCGTCCGGAGGGCTCCGTGGTGGTAAGCAGCCCCAATTTTCCAAAAAAATCCAATGTTTGATGTAAGCCGAATTTCTGCAAGGAGGGTAGAACAAAGGTAGGATCTGTGCCGTGGAAAGCGTCGGCAGTCAGGTGCGTGTTGGCCAGGTTACATCTGCCGTTTCCGGTAGCCAGCAGCTTGCGGCAGACACGGCTCTGCCGCTCGAAAATATGAACCTGGCAAGCCGGATTTCGGGATGCGGCGATGGCCGCCACCAGACCGGACGCACCTCCACCTAGAATGGCTGTGATCATGGAGATTCCCCCGTGAAGTATGTTTTCTGCTCCATATTATAGCCTAAAAACCGGCAATGTACAAGAAAAACTTCCACCTACTTTCCAAGACGGATTTCCATTCCAGAGATGACCGGCGCAATCGGATATTCTGCCATGCTCGGGAGCCGGTCGAACAGAATATGGGAAGTAACACTAGGCATCCGGCAAAAAATGCAGTATAATACCTGCAGGCAGATTCGCGGCTACAGGAGGAATTATGGGACCGAAAGAAAAAATAGAACGCTTGGCCCAGACGGCGGAGGATCGGATTTTGCTCTCGAGAGTTTGGGAACGGCTGTCGGCAGGCCAGAGGAGAAATATCCCGGCTACCAGCTGCTTCCTCTCTCCCAGAGAGCAGGAGCTGGTTCGCCGCCTGATCGGAGAAAAAGATCTGACCTTTTTTGGAGGCTATCCGGGAGCGGAGCGGGCGGTTGCCTGCTTTCTTCCCTCTTATTGGGAGGAGAGCTTGGGCGATGACGGCCCCGTAGCTTGTATTCGGGCGCAGTTTTTTGTTCGTGACCGTCTGACGCACCGGGATTTTTTGGGAAGCTTAATGGGTGCCGGAATCAAGCGGGAGACGGTGGGCGATATTTGCGTAGGGGAAGGATCCTGTGATTTTTTCCTATTGACGGAAATGGTGCCTTACGTGCTGCAAAATCTGGACTACGCAGGGCGCACCAAGCTGCAATTGCAGAGAATTTCCCTTTGTGACGTCCGGATTCCCGAGCCGGAGACGAAAATAATTCGCGACACCGTCGCTTCCTGCCGGTTGGACAGCGTGATCAGCGCAGGTTTCCGAATGAGCAGGGCCAGGGCGGCAGAGCAGATATGTTCCGGTGCGGTGGCAATTGACGGACTACCCTGCGAAAAGCCGGACCGGCAGATGGAAGCCGGTTGTGTCATTTCGCTCAGAGGTATGGGGAAAATTCGGTTGCTGCAGGTGCTGGGGCAGACCCGAAAGGGGCGGCTGTCGGTGGAAATTGAGCAATATATGTGATCGTGGAGGTGAAGCAGGGATGATGGAAGATGTCATTGCTCGCATCAATGAGCTGGCAAGGAAGGCAAAGACCGTAGGGTTAACGCCGGCGGAAATTTCGGAGCGGGACGGCTTACGGAGGATTTATCTGGATGCCGTCCGGGAGAATTTAACGGCGCAGCTGGAGCATACCTATCTGGTGGATGAAAAGGGAAATAAGCGAAAACTTCCGAAAAAGAAGCGGGAATGAAGGAGCGGCCGGATCGAAACGTTTGTACTTGTAGTACGCACAATTTGATGCAGAAATGAGAAACTTCAGAATTATTTAGGCAGACTGGTTGATTTTTGCCTGGGATTATGGTAGATTGTTGGTAAAGATATCCAACTTGGATATTGGGCTGTCCATCTATAATGGACGGCTCGGGTTTGGCGTTTCCCCGTTTGAATTTGACCATGACAAATTGAGAGGCGTTACAAATGACACAGAAACCAATCATTGGCATTCTTCCCCTCTATGATCCCCAAAAAAATAGTTATTGGATGCTCCCGCAGTATTTGGAGGCCATTCAAGCTTGCGGCGGATTGCCGTTGATCTTGCCGCCCCGGCTGGATGAAGAGGAGATGGCGCAGATTTTGAATCTGTGTCAGGGCTTCCTGTTTCCAGGCGGCCAGGATATAGAGCCTGCCCGCTATGGGATGGAGCGGTCGGCATGGTGCGCGCCCAGCTTACCCCAGCGGGACCTGCTGGAGTTTTCTCTATTTCATCGCGCATATCAGATGGAGAAGCCTATGCTGGGCATCTGTCGCGGCCTGCAGCTGTTTAACACGGCCTTGGGCGGGACGCTGTATCAGCATTTGCCCGCAGAACTGCCGGGGGCTTTGGACCATGATATGACCAAACCGTACGACCGGGTGGTACACAACGTGCGTCTGGAAAAGGGAACACCATTGCGGCAGTTGGCCGGCCAGGAGGTAATAGGCGTAAACAGCTATCATCATCAGGCGGTTCACAAACTGGCGCCGGGTTTGCTCCCTATGGCCTGGGCGCCGGACGGCGTTTTGGAAGCGGCCTACGCACCGGACCGGCAGTTTCTCTGGGGTATTCAATGGCATCCGGAGTACCTGTGGCACTGGGCTGAGCATGGTGGAATCTTCCAGATGTTTGTGGACAGCTGCCGGACGACGCAGGTAAAGGTCCTCCTGCACAGCGCAGTCCCCGGCTGATACGGGCAGAAACCGGGTTTAGATGGGTGCTGCATTTCGTATAAATTATGTTTCTAAGTGCGAATCGAGAAAATTTGTTCAAAGCGGTAGCCAGACGATCTGACTGCCGCTTTGTCTGTAACATGGCGCCAACGGGGAGGGATGTCCAAGGCTGCATAGCCGGTGATATAGCCGTAAGTACCTTCCAATTTTTGTCCTGAGAAAAATAGGAGTGACGCTGCTCACGCTGCGTCACTCCGTTTCAAACGAACTAAATATTTTTCTACATAAGGCTATTTTTCCGCTGCCTGTACAGTCTGGGGCGGTTCATTCCGATCTAATTCTCGCCGGTTTGAGATCGGTCCTGAAATTTTCCTTTTTTCCACGGGGAATAGGAAAGAGCGGTAAGACATAAGAAAATAGCCAATGCAATCAGGGATACGGCAATGCCTTGTTGCAGAGCGGTATTTTGGTAAGTGAACGTAATGGTGTGCTGACCTGGAGTCAGGCGGAGTCCCACCATGGTATCGCACAGGAGAATTGGTTCGGTCTGTACGCCGTCGACGGTAGCAGTCCAGTTTCCGTTGGAAGGAATCGACGTGTATAGAACGGTCCGGTCGGTCACCTCCACGGTACCGGTGACAGAGGTGTCCGTCAAGGATTGGATTTCCCACGTGGATTGCCGGAGCAAATCCACACCGGTCTGGAAAACGGAGCCGTCCAATACTGCGGCAGTAAGCTCCAGCCGCCCGGACTCATCGGCTTTGCAGCGGAAAGAAATCTCAATTTCATCACCAGCAGCGCATTTTCCCACGGAGAGCATTTGATCTAGACTCATTGTCTCAGTATAAAGGGATTCTCCGTTTTTGTATACGGTGAAGCTATTCCGCTCAGAGGCGGACAAATCCAAACAAACTTCTCCGTCCTGGGGGACGGTAAAGAAAATGGAGACGTTGCCGGTGTCTGCCTCGGAGGTATAGCTACAGTAGCCGCTGGACGCCCGTTGGGAAACAGAAATGGTCTGGGTATCGGAAGAAGTGGTATATGTTTCAATTTCCTGGTAAACAGGCGTCTGAAGGCCGGTGGCGGCTTGGAACAAAAGATTTTGGAATTGGAAGCTCCCTGCAGTGGGATCGTCCACCGAAACAGAAGCCAAGGCCTCATGGGTCAGGAAGCCCAAGGGCAGATAGGCTTTGTTTTCCAGAAGCGTGACATTACCCACTTGGTATACAGGCTGAAAAATGTCGCTATCCAGCACCGGCTGACTCCGGCTGATCATATACTTCAGGTTTAAGAACAACGCTGCCACGGCAGAGGCCTCTTCAAAGCTGTACCGGTTATAGGTGGGCTTTGCGCCGTAGCCCAAAGCAGCCATCCAGTTTGTCACCCGAACGTTCACCGAAGACGAGAACATCGTGATTCCATTGAGGCCATTGAGCGCGTCGTCGTTGAGCGTCTGGGTGTGCGTGAATTCCGCCCGGTAGTAGGGGGTATCTGCCTCCATGTCCTGCATATAGGAAATGACATCGGCAGTGTCCTGTTTGCCATTGGGATAGTTGGAGACGTCGGTACCACCAAAGCGAAGGCCGAATATGACCACAGAGCAGGTCAGCTCCAGAGCCATTGCACCCAACAGCAGACAGGCCGTTGTCCGGTTTCGGGCGGTTTCCGACCGAGTCAGGGGGATGATTTGGACGGATGGTCCGTCTTCTTCCTCTATCACGACCTGTTTGGGCCGCTTTTCGGACAAAAGCAGGCCGCCGTAAATTGCGCAGAACCCCAGGTTGAATGCCAAAAACACCGGATCCTGCCGGGAATCCGAACAGGCGGCCAACCCCAAAAAGACGATCATGGAGAGGATGATCCGCCATTGGGGCCGCTTGGACACTCCGTAGCTTCGATACGCCATCACCAGGACCACAAAGGAAAACAGGAAGCTGAAGCGGTAGGGAATCATGTTGGTAAAATGGAAACCGTGCCAAATATAATCCAACTGCCGGATGATAAAGCTCAGCATAAAGAACAGTAGCATACCAAGGCAGCACAGTTTCTCCCTGAGTTTGATCTCCTTTGAAGCGAAGAGCTGTATGACCAAAAGCAGCGGTAAGATACCGCAGTACAGGTTGGGTAGCCCTTCTTTGAAGGTGGGCTCCAAACCGCCGGCTGTGTTGCCGGCTACTTGGCGCATGGCGTCCAGCAGGCCCATCCAAGAGGCCTCGTGGGCGATGTTTAAACTAAATGTGGTAGGAAATTGGTTGACGCTGGAGTTGGTTGTGCCCAGCGCCACGTACGCCGGCCATTCCAAGAAGGCAGTCAGGGCGATTGCCAGCAGGGAGAATAAAAGCATGACGCCGAGATCGCCCCAAAAGCGGCGAAATCCTTTGCCATAGCAAATTTCATAGGAAAAAAAGCACAGGGCAACGAAAATACATGTGAACAGCCCAATGTAGTAGTTGCTGGCTATGGAAAGAAATAGAGTAATGGTATACAGAAAAAACCGACGCCGCTGCAGGAGACAGAGCATGCCCAGGATCACCAATGGGAGCAAAGCAAAGGTATCCAGCCACATAATGTTCCACTGATACCCCAGCGCCCAAGCGCACAGAGCATAGCTGCAGGAAAACAGAGTCAGGGACCAGTCCCGCCGGTGAAAAATACGGTCCAGAAAGATGGCAAAGAACAATCCGGACAGGCCCAACTTAACCGGTACCAACATGGAGAAAAAGCCCAGTAACATCCCTTCCGGCACCAGCACGGAGAGGAGATTCAAAGGAGAGGCTACGTAGTAGGCAATCAACGCCAAATAATCGACCCCGAGACCTAAGTGCCAATTGTAAACCAAGGATCCACCGGATCGAAGGACCCGACGAAATTCCACAAAAAAGGGATAATATTGGTGGTACATATCGGAGTATAAAATGGATGAGCTCCCAAACGGACTGTACCGGCTCACCAGCATCACCAGGCTATAGCCTAAAAAAGGAAGCAAAAACGCCAGCGCCAAATATTTTCTTCCGGGCTGCTTAGACTGTAATTGTTTCATGAAACACCACCCTTTGCCAAAGACTTGTCTTATTGTACCATCAAATGCCGGCGAGGTAAATAAAAAATTCCGACGAATCTGTTGTCCGGAATCGAGGATATCTGGACTTCTATTATTTTATTGTACCGCTTTGATTCCAAAGCAGCGTGCTGTATAAAAATAGAACATCTTGTTCCTCAAAGGTGACCAATTGATCCAGTAGGTCGCTGGAAACATAGCGCAAGTCGATCAACGTAATCTTACGGTAGCCGCTCACCAATAGAGGCGCCAGACTGCTACCAAAGGAATCCCGAAAAATCACCAGCTCCCGCTCTGTGGATGCGTCCACATTTTCCAAGTATTGGACAGGGGAGGCGCCGGAGAGGAAAAATTCATAGGGATCCCGGCTTTGTATTTGATCCCAATCATAAATGGGAATTTTTCCATCCATGTCATAAGCTGTGCAATGCGTCAATGTGTTCCCCGTCAAATACGTGAGCCGGTCCGGCTTCAGGGGAAGGCCGGACTGTCCGGCATATGCTCCGGAAAAGCTACCGGCATCCTGCTGAACAAAATCCCAGTGGAGCGACGCTTGCATGGCGGAAGCCAACGTACGGGCCACAGATTCCAGAGCCTCTTGGCGCCAGTGAGGATCTGTGCGGTAGTAGGAGGAACCGGTTAGACATGGGAATAGATCGATATACGTCATGGGAAGCACCTGTGTTAATTCTTTCAAACGGTCATAGTCCATAGTTGGATACCAGTCGGCCAAATAATAATTTTTATCCGGGATGATGCTGTAGTACACGCGCACGCTTGTCCCGTTCAGATATTTCTGCTGTATGCGCAGCATGACGTCCAGCAGGTGAGAAACCGAAGCCTCGTCCAGCGGATAGTCCAGCTTTGCCGCGCTGCCATTGCGAAAATAAATGCCGTCGTGATCTGCTTGTAAAAGAACATGGTAAACAAACTGTGCTTTTCCTTGCCGGAATAAATCCCGTAGGGGAAATTGATCGGCTGCAGCTTGCTCTGCCGCATCCATCCAGCTTCCGGAGAGGATTCCTTGTTTGGTTGGCCGGGTCCATTGCGCCAGTTGTCTTCGTTCCGTTTGGGAAATTTGCGTATTTCCAGTTATCATGAGAATCCCGCCGGCCGATAAAAGGACCCCCAGAAGCGTTAGAGTAAAAATTTTTCTCCGCACACCAACACCTTCTAAAAACGAAAATATAAAAATGGATTAAAGGAACCGTCTACTAAATAAGCAGTACAAATGAAAAGAAGCAGCGCGAGTAGGACCGGTTCCATCCACTGGAAAACTTTTTTTCCACGCCCGTATAGCCGCGCCGGCAGCGGGGTAGCGCCCAGTATGCTGAAAAGAAGCAGTACGCCGTTTGTGCGCAGCGCGTAGAGGCTCTCCTTTGAGAAAAACGGCAGGCTGCTTCCTCCGAACATCGTCTTAAAGTCCTGAAACGCTTGGGCCAAGGTTTCCGCGTTGAATAAGACAAAGCCCAACACCACGGAAAGAAGCAGATAGAGATGACCGATTCCGGGATTTCGCTGTAAAAACGCGCCATACCACAACTTTTCTCCCAATAACAGCAGCGCATAGAACAGCCCCCACAAAAGAAAGTTCCACCCTGCTCCGTGCCATAAACCGGTCAGACACCAAACCAAGCAGATGTTGCAGACCCAACGCAGCCGGCTGACGCGGTTTCCTCCCAAAGGAATATAGACATAGTCACGAAACCAAGTACCAAGGGTAATATGCCACCGCCGCCAGAATTCCGTAACCGATTTGGCACAGTAGGGATATCGGAAATTTTCCGGGAAATGAAAGCCTAAAATCTTGCCCAGGCCGATGGCCATATCGCTGTAACCGGAAAAGTCGAAGTAAATTTGTAAAAAGAAACCTACGGCATAGAGCCAGGCGAACAAAACGGACGACTGTGTACTGCTGCGGTAGCTTTGGCAAAGGATGCCTAAATTGTTGGCCAGAATTACCTTCTTTCCCAACCCGACCAGAAAACGGGCGGCACCTTCGTAGGCCGTGTCTACGCTGTGCTTCCGGCTTTGTAACGCCAGGGCCACATCCCGATAGCGGACAATGGGTCCTGCAATCAGCTGTGGGAAGAGAACCACGTATACGGCAAAAGAAAGCGGATTTCTCTGTACGGCTACGTCGCCTCGATAGAGATCTATGGTGTAGCTGAGAATTTGGAACGTGTAAAAACTAATTCCCACCGGTAGGGCCAGCCGCCACAGGGGCAGAGCTGTTCCGAAGACCTGATTGACTGTGGAAATCGCAAAATCTGCATATTTAAACCAGGCCAAAAGCCCCAAACTGCCGGAAACAGATGCAAGCAGAAACAGTCGGGACCAAAACCGGCCTCGGAACCGGTGGATTCCAAGGCCGGTACCATATCCCAGCAAAATAGACAGGAGAATCAAAAGCAAATATTTGGGTTCTCCCCAGGCGTAAAAGGTCAAGCTTGCCAGGAGCAAAATAAAATTCTTGCATTTCCTCGGAACCAGGAAATAGAGCAGAAGCGTGCCGGGTAAGAAAGCGTACAAGAAAATCAGACTGGAAAATAGCATACATACTCCATGCCGCCGCCTCATTCAGAGGCGGCGGCCCTTGCTCATTTTTTCAGGATGAGATCCAGCTCACCACCGGTCGTTTCGGAGAAAGCGGTCATAATGTCATCTGCCAAGGTGTCGGAAAGACTGCTGCTCACCATCGCCAGCACAATCACGTCTCCCCAGACGCCGACCCGAACTTGATCGGCTTCTACACAAATCCACTTTCTGGGATCGACGCCGTCTAAAACCTGTTGAGCTATGTCCTTGGCATCTGCGTCTTCTGCAACGCGCAGTGCGCACAGAGAATAGGCCTGAGAGCTCATCATGGGCTCGCTATATACGGCTTCTTCCACTTGGCTGCCGTCTGTGAGGCCAAGGAAGGATTTCAGAGCGTTTGCGTCGCTGGTGTCGATGGCAGTCGTTTCCCCCAGGGAAAATTCGGGCTTTTGCGGACAGTTGTTATAGATGCTGTCTACCAGCTCGGTCATGGTTCCGGTGTAGGTGTGTGCTTCGCCGGCGCTCCCACAGGCAGTCAGCCCCAGCAGGGCGGCAAATATGGCGATCCAGGCAATTGTTTTTTTCATAAGTTCCTCCTTGATTTTCCTTTATTATGTCCACTGCATGGGAGAAATTTGCAGCTTCCATTAAAAAGACGGAAAGCAGGGAAGAAGGGTTGCAGCCTCCCCATTTTTTATTGAAAAGACGGCATTCAGATGAAATCCGAATGCCGTCTGACCAATTTAAGCCTGAGCCTTAGCCGCTTTTAGAGCCTGGGCCAGCTGATCCGGGCAGGAGGTGCTTTTTGCGCCGCACCGGATGCCGTCCACCCGGGAAATTACATCATCTACGTTCATACCCTCTATCAGAGAGCAAATCCCCTTGAGGTTTCCATTACAGCCTCCTAAAAAATGGACGTTTTTCAATTTTCCGTCCTCAATTTCAAAAGAGATCTCCTGGGAACAAGTCCCTGTGGTTTTGTACGTATACTGCATCGATACCTTCTCCTTTTTCATTATTCGGTCAAATCCACAAATTTTGCTTGGGTAAACTGAGCCAAATGCGTCGGGGAGAGAATCATTTGATGGCCTCTGGCGCCGGCAGAAACGGCGATTTCTTCAAACAGCATGGCAGTTTCATCCAGGTACGTAGGATAGTGCTTCTTCATCCCAACGGGACTGCATCCGCCGCGGATGTATCCGGTGAGGCCGAGCAGTTCCTTCACATGGACCAGCTCTACCCGTTTGTCGTGAGCAGCCTGGGCTGCCTTTTTGAGATCCAGCTCACAGCAGACCGGAATACAAAAAACCACGACGCCCGACCGCTCACCCCGGGCAACCAAGGTTTTAAAGACCTGCTCCGGCGGAAAACCAATGGCCTGTGCCGCATGAAGTCCGTTCCAATCGGACGTATCGGAGGAATAGAACGCCTCCCGGTACGGAATCCCCACCTGCTCCACCATGCGGATTGCATTGGTTTTTGCCATAGAATTCACCTTCTTCATACTATACGTCAGAATCGCTCCTTTGGCAAGAGCTGTCTTGCAAAACACGCCGGTATTTTTCCATATCTGGGTCGGCTCCCGCCGTCACGGGCTCCACTTGACACACGGCCAGACATTTATCCTGCACACGGAATCGAATGTTGTATCCGCCGAAGCTGACGCCGTACGTTCTCAATGGATCGTGCTGGTAGGCAGGACGGGGATCTTGTGCTAAGATTCCCAGCAGAGCCTCCCGACTTTGGCGGGGGATCTGCGCCAACAGAGCGGGAGGGAAATCTACCTTCAGCTGAAAATCGTCGTTTTGCTCGGTAAAGCCCCCGGTCGCTTCCGGATGACAGTCGGCATAAGGGGCATAGGGCTTGATGTCAAACACAGGAGTGCCGTTCATGAGGTCTGCGCCGGATAGGATTAAAACAGGCCCATGCGGCGTATTTTTTTGAATTTCCACCAAACGGACACAGGACAGTCCAATGGGATTGGGACGGTACGGAGCGCGTGTGGCAAAGACTCCCATCCGCTGGTTTCCGCCTAATCTGGGAGGCCGCACAGTGGGGGACCACTCGCTCTGCCGGTTCGCGGAAAAATTCCAGATGATCCAGATGTGGGAAAATCCTTCCAGTCCACGAATCATGTCCGGATTTTGAAATTCCGGTTCCCATACCAGAACGGAACGCAATGCCGGTACCAGACCTGCCTGCCGGGGAATTCCGAACTTACTGGCAAAATCGCTGTACACACGGGCAATGATTTTCATGGGAACTTCCATTGTACTTCACCTGCCTGTTCTGTTCCGTAAAAGTCATTATAGCACAGACCGCTTCCAATTGAAAGTGTAGGTTTGCAGGAGACGGGACATACAAATGACTCCCCGCGCCTCTCTTTTTCCGGATTCTGTCCTCCTTACTGCATTGCCTCTGCTTCTACTCCTGCCCTTTTGGTTTCTTCTTGGGCGTGCGTCGCGCCCTGTTGGGGGCAGTAGGCGCTTTCATAGCGGTCCCAAAAAGCAATCATCCGAACCCATCACCGATTGGAAATAGGTTCGGATTCTATTGGTTTGGTATGAGTGGCGATACAGAAGTTGTGGTTCCCGCAAAAAACCAAACCGAAGCCCAACGCAGCGGGCTCGATTTGGAGAGAAGGAGCAGCGGCATGAGCGCGCTCCGGCTTTTTGTAAAAATGTCGGAGCAAGCGATACATAGCTTGCTCCGACATGGAACATCGCAACGGTATAGATGCAAACATCCATTTGCTCATTCATATTCAGCTTGAATCATAAAGGTCCGGGGTAAATCAAAAATTTTCTTTTTTAAGAAAATGGGGTAAAAATATTCGTGCTGCAACTGTTCGTATTTCAGCCACTCGAATGTATGTTGGTGGATTCCTTCTTGCAGGAAAAACTTATCACCTCTGGACAGCAGAACGGTATCTGAAATATCCATCAGAAAATAAATGCAGAGTTCATGATACTGCAAACCATCAACATCTTCTTTGAAAAAACTTTGATTGAGCCAAAGAGGACGGATGATTCTGGCAGTGATGTTTAATTCTTCTTCTATTTCCCGGATGACAGCATCTTCTGCCGTTTCACCCAGTTTGACACGACCGCCGGGCAGATAAAAATACGGGGATCGCCCATCATGCATTGCTAAAATTTTTCCTTCATTCAGGATGATGGCGCATACTCTGTAATTGAATTTTTGCTTTCCATCTTGAAAGGAAATATCCATCGTCTACCCTCCTGGTTACACCAAGCAGTAAATAAAAATCCACAAGCTCCCAAAGGTGCTTGTGGATTTTTGGTGCCGGTGGCCGGACTCGAACCGGCACGCCATCGCTGGCGGTGGATTTTGAGTCCACTACGTCTACCAATTCCATCACACCGGCGTGCAACGTAGCCATTATAATATACAAGGTGAAAAATAGCAAGAACTTTTTTTGCCGCCGGAGAAAAAAATGAAATTTGGTTGAACGTGAAGTGGAGATGCTGAGACGGAGGAAAAAGGGCACGACAAGATAGGCGCGCGGCTTCTCAAGCAAAAGCCTGAGAAGCCGCATGAGGCTTATTGGGGTTGGCACCGCTCAAACAGGATGTCGTCCATGTAGTTGTGTAGCATGCACAGGAAATCTCCGGTGGTAGGGGGCTGGGTAATCGGACGCTGGGCAAGCTCGGTGAACAGAGCCGGATTGGCCTCCCAAGCTCTTGCGACGCAGTACCGAATGTTGCGTTCCACGGCGCCGGGTGTGCTTTCACAGATGGCAGCTACCATGGGGTAGAGCCACTTGGTCAAGGAGCCCAGCAGTTCAAAGTTTTCCAGGATGAGCTCCACGGCTACAAGCAGAGGGTCGTAGCCCTCTTGTGTCTTGTAAATGCCGAGGCGGTACAAAAGTTTTCTGAGTTCTCGCATGACAATTCCTCCTTTGTTTTTAGGCTGATTTCATAATAAGAAATTTTGAAATTAAAGACTACACAAAAAAAGGAAAACGACTTAGAAAAAAAGGGAGAATCAGAAATAGGATGGAATTCGACGTTCAGGACGTCGAGATGTACAACAAAAAACGGAATGAAAGGGGAGGACTTGCGCCATGACCGTTACATTTGTCGACCGGGGTTCGGGGGCATCAGAAAAACATTTGGTCTACTTCGCCGGCCAAGAGAATTCCTTGTGTGTCCTACGCCACAGGCTGTTGGGAAAAAGAGTATGATTTCACACAGTTTGTACGCAATTTTATATGGTCAGTCGATATCCCATACAGGCTTAGGCGTTCTAGAGTCCGTCGTTTTCCTCCTGACACTGATTGTGCTTTTTTGTATTTGCAAAATTTACTTAATACAGCAGCGTATCAACCTGAAATATTTGGCAGTGGCGCTTTATCTGGTGCAGTGCATGCGGAATGGCACAAGGGGCTATGTAAGCAACTGCCGGGATGTGAGTGATGCGATTCTTCCTGGTTGTTTTCCTTTGCTGCCCGGATCGCCGCAATTATTACATAGGCGGCTGCTCCGGCATTTGGTGAACTTAAGCTGTCAGAGCTATAAACAGAGCGATTTTTGTATTACGAACGCAAAAAACAGAAGAGAAAGAATATATGAGCTGAAAGGGATTCACATATTGCACAAAATAAGTGGGAAAAATTTGGTATTTTTGCTTCTTGATAAAATTTGTACTATATGATATGATGCAGAAAATGAAAATGCAGAAATTTTTGGAGCATGGAAAAATTCCATATTTTTCCATATAGGATAC
>ENA-ORML01001487-ORML01001487.1-human-gut-metagenome-genome-assembly--contig:-NODE-1487-length-19743-cov-20.570601_pt1 | contig 19743 bp, 19 predicted proteins | sample MGYA00242103_ERZ508995 | MGnify/ENA primary metagenome ERZ508995 (study PRJEB26280, sample SAMEA2338702) | human gut metagenome | biome: human gut; feature: human-associated habitat; material: faeces... | reverse complement strand
TGGCAAAGGCAAAGGAGTATGGTATTCCCGAAAACTACGCCAAACGATGCGCCATTAAGGACGATGAGGACTTGGACGCATACTTCAAGGACTTGAAGCAGGAGTTTGCGAATGACGGCTTTAAGGGTGTAGTTCCTCCAGATACAGCAAAAAAAGAACTGGAGAATGAGACTCAGTCGTTTGCGAAAATGATTGCAGACGACACTAAAGAAATTGTAGAACAACAAAAACAGTGATTTTATGGCAGCAGGATTTAAGTATAATCTTGAACCGGAAGTTGAGCAGGAAGAACGCTACGACGTAGAAACCGGACGCAGACGCAGAGGTCCGTATAAGTTGGACACAACCAACCTCGTTGTCGGCTCGTACTTGCCCTCATTCACACCGATTGCAGCTGACTTGGTGAAGAAAACATCCCAAGTGGCTATCCGTGTGGAAGTATATGAGAAGTTTACGACAGGCTCCAATACCACATTGAAAATCAAGAAACGTTCTTTGGCTTACAAAGGTATGCACTTGGGTAACGGTGCGCATGGAGCGACAATCAACGCTATTGACAAGGCTGACAAAGCTTTTGATAAGCTGACGTTAGCGGCAGACTTTGGAGAAAATCTAGAAGCTGGAACAGTTCTTTACGAAGCGACAGCCGCAGACGGCACAACGCCCAAAGTTATCGCAAATTCAGCTCTGTATGAAAGGAAGCAGGTAGAGGATGGCATAGTATTGATTTCCCTTTTGGTGCGTGCGTTTGAAATCGAACCGACCAAGCTGGTAATGCCTTTCGCAGATATTGACAAGGCGAATATGCCGCACTTCCAGTTTAACGCTTTGGATGTCAAACAAGAAAAAGAAGCCGTATCTATTCCTAAGGCTTCTTCTAGTCAGGACGGTTTGATGAGTAAGGAAGATAAAGCCAAATTGGATGGGGTTGCAGCACAAGCTAACAAGTATACTTTAACAGCAGCTACGACTTCTGCTCTTGGAGGTGTAAAGCAGGCAGCCAAAGTGAATGATGCATCTGGTACTGTGTCGGTAGAAAACTTTAACGGATTATTGACAGCGTTGAAAAACGCAGGTATAATGGCAAAATAAAGAAAGGAGGACTAATATATGATGCTAACTATTCATACATTGTTTAATGACCCGAACATTGTAAATGCAGTGATTCAGCGTGTCCTCAAGACAAGAAAGGACACAATTTATTGGCAGCAGTATTTGGGCTTCCGTAGGACTACTACTCGTGTATTTAAAGACTACATCGGTCAGGTTACTGGCGTGATGGCTGGTTCCATCAACTCCCGTTATGGTGAAAAGCCTATCCGTGAACGTAGGAATATTGGTTCGGGATATGGCGAAATCGCCTATTTGGGTGATAGATACCAAATCTCAATCGACCGCTTGTCTGATTTACAGGACTTGATAGACAAGTATAATGCTGCCAAACCGGAAGACCAGAAGGCTGCCATGCGTGACATCGTGGACTTCATCTATGACGATTACCGTCAGGTATTGCTGGCACCACACAAGCGTATGGACATTATCGTAGGCTCTCTGTTGATGACTGGAGCAGCAAGCGTGAAGAACAAGGACGACAATGCCGGAGGAATTGACTTATTGAACATCGACTTGCCGTTCAAGTTTATCAAGCCGGACACAGAGGATAAAGACTATTTCGTCACTTACTTGCAGCAGAAACTGAATGAGCTGAAATCTATTTACGGCACATTCCCCAAGATGATTATGAGCCGTGGCACATTCATCAAGAATATTATCGGTTCAAGTGAATTTGGAGATAAGTTCAAAATGCAGCTTACAGGCAATGAAATGTATATGTCTACCGGGCTTATCACCTCGCAACTGGCTTCTACCATTTTTACAGGTATCGGACTTCCGGCTATTGAAATCAAGGAAGATTATGTGGTAGACCAAACAGGTAAGAATATCCCCATTTATGCAGATGGTCGTATTTCCCTGCTTCCGCAGGATAAAATCGGTTATATGCGCTTCCACACTCCTTATGAAGCTGTGGATGGTGTACCGGGACGTAATTACACTCAGGCAGATGGCGATATGCTGATTTCAGGTTACAAGGACGGCAATGGTCGCTATCTGGAATACACAGCCGAATGGATTCCGCAGATTGCGAACCCGAACCTGATTGTGAACTTCGATTTGAGTGAGATGAACGCATGACAGTAAACGATTATATATTACAGAAGTTTCAGACCTTCGGCGTTAACTTGTCGGAGGCTGACCTTTTCGATATATGTCTGAACGCAAAGATAAGCGGAGGGGGTGAGATGAACGAGGATTGCCAAACACGGGTGTCGGTGGCAATTGCGAAGTTCATCCCCTCTCTATTGCTTCGTGCCACTTCCATCAGCGAAAGCGGTTTTTCTATGTCTTGGAACATTCAAGGCATTAAGGATTACTATTCATTTCTGTGCAAGCGGTACGGTTTGAAAGACGAACTGGGTAACAAACCTAAAGTGACTTTCTTATGATATTCGCTCCACACATATTGCAGGTAAAAGTTATCACCCCGATGGACAAGGATGAGTTTGGCAGACCTATTCCCGGAACAGGTGGTGAATACTGGCAGAAGGTATGCAAGTGCCGTTGTGATGATAACACTACCAAAGAGTTTTCATCTGATAACGGCTCTGTGTATCGTCCGAATTATCATGTAGTATGTGAGAAAAGAATTACTGTCAAGGCTGGTGATGAAGTACGTTGCATGGATGGTGATGGCGTAAGAGGTCAAGGCGAAGTCTACACGGTAAAGAGTACAAACTACTTTAACTACTCGGAATTATGGATGTAGATTTCGATTTCTCAGATGTCGACTCCTTTTTCGATGAAGGAGAATGGGAGGTCGAAAAGAAGATGATTGATGTAGGCGATGAAGCCGTGAAGTACGCGGAGGAACATGGCGATTATCAAGACCACACACTCACTTTGAGAACGTCCAATGATTACGATGTCGATAAAGATGGTTTGACACTGAAAAACGAAGCGGAATACGCATCATTCGTAGAATCTAAGGGATTTGATGTTTTAAGTAGTGCCGCTTTATATGCGGAGAAACGATTAAAAGAAGAATTTGAAAAATGAAATACAGAAAGAAACCAGTAGTAATTGAAGCCATTCGGTTGACAACAGACAACTTCGATGTTGTATGTGATTTTATGGGCGGAACTCCCGTACCGAAACACAATCCCGATTTCGGTATAGACGAGAATGGCAACACCAATGAGCCTTATCTTGGTGTGTACATCGAAACGCTTGAAGGCAAAATGCTTGCAAACTATGGAGATTATATCATCAAAGGAGTAAACGGGGATTTTTATCCTTGCAAGCCGGACATTTTTGAGAAAACATACGATAAAGCCGATGATTCATCCGTAATGGGCTTCGGTGATGCAATCGAAGTGTTAAAACAAGGTGGGGCTGTTCGTAGAAGTGGTTGGAACGGTAAAGGTTTGATGGTATTCAAACAAGTGCCAGCTCATATCGAAAGCGACATCATCCCCAAGATGCAATCTATTCCGCAATCAGCAAAAGACCTTATTCTGAAAGGCAAGGGCTTTATTGACTACACAAGCCAGTGTCTTATTTACAATGAGAATACTGGACGCGCTGATTCATGGGTTCCGTCTATCAGTGATGTATTTGCAGAAGATTGGGAGATTGTGGAACGATAGTAACTACCGACATAGGAAACATTCTCTATCGGGACTGCAAGGCTTTCGGAATAGATATAGTGCCTGATGGTGAAACGCTGACGGGTGAATTGAAGTCCGAAAGGATTGTCATCCACACGAAGAAACAACAGCCGGGAAAGTATTGGAAGAAATCTTTTGCAGAAGTGAATCTATGTGTACCCAATTTAAGCGAGAATGAAGCGAACACAATCCGGCTTAACGAACTTGAAAGAAAGGCTGACAAGCTGCTTGATGATGTAGTAAGCACCTATGACGGTACAACCTATCGTTACTCTATCGAATCAATTGGCGCGGAAGCGGATGCAGCTTTGAAATGCCATTACGTGAATGTGAGAATTTTATTTGAAGTAATAAATGTAAAACTATAAGATTATGATTTCAGCAGTAGGAATAAAAAGAATCTTGTTTGCCGATATTGATAAGGTAACGGCAGACATTACCCCCGAAATCGCAAAGACTTTGATTCAAGCCGCTATCAAAGCGAAAGATGAGGTTTTGAATGTACACGGGGAAACGTGGCAGATTGAGGAAACGGAAGCCTCCGTCACTGGGTACAAGAACCAATTAACGGGAAAGAATTACCGTTACGATGATGTGCCGGGAGAAGTATCGCCCGCTTTCTCTATCGGACAATATGACTGGAAGACCAAGAAAGCGTTCATGGGTGGCGATGTTATTCAGGCAACATCTAAAGATGTAGGTTGGAAGCGTGCTTTGGATAAAGTTATTATCAACAAAGCATTGTTCTGTCTGACCGATGATGATGTCTGGTTCATCTTCCCAAAATGCCGTATTGTTTCCCGTGAAGCCAATACGGATAAGGCAATTGCAATCGCTGTAAAAGGCTTGGTGCAGGAACCGGGAATCGAAGGTGTTTCTTCTGAGTATAACTATGAAGAAGGGCAGATTAAAGCTTTGCAGGCATGAACTACAGTAACCATTGTACCTACTCCTTCCGATGCGACCGTAAAGCTGGACGGTGCAACGGTCAAGTCAAAGCAGGTGAATGCTGGGGCTACCGTTCACTATGAAGTGTCGAAAGTGGGGTACGTCACTCAGTCAGGAGATATTAAAACCACTCCTTCTGAAGTTGATACCACTCTTAAAAAAGAGATAACATTGGTAAAAGCACAAGAGTGATAACCGGGGGATGGATATATACCATTCCCCCTTTTAGTTTAAGAATATGAATCAAGCAGCAAAAACGGTTTCTGATGCTTTGTTAGGGCTGGATTTCATGAATGTGGAGATAGGAGGGATGGTTTATACCATTAAACCTCCTACAATTAAAATTATCTGTCGTGCCATTCATCATTTTTCCAATATCGGCATGACTGGAGATAATGTCATGGAAGCTATTAAAGAGCTTCCTGAAGCTACTGAAGATATGCTGAAAGGTATTTCATGCTTTATCTGCGGGAATGATAGTTTGGTCAAAGAATTGGAGAACGGCACTTTTGAAGAAGTCAAAGATGCCTTGGAAGTCTGTTTCTCTATGATGGATATTTCGGCTTTTCAGTGTGTCAGCTCGATGAGGAACGTGTCGATGCTGGCAGCAAGACCGAAACAGTAGGAAACACAACGTTCTTCGGGCAGATAGCCCATTTGATTGACACGCTGCATCTGAGTTATACAGAAGTGTTTGAGATTATCCCTTATCGGAATCTGCTGATGATGCAACGGGATAAATTACGCGCAGTATATGGTGGTCAGAAGGTGAATAGAATCAGTGGTAAGGAATTGGCTAATCGTAGGAAAAAGAAATAGATATGTCAAAATTATATTTTAAGATAGGTAGTGACTGGGAAGAAGTTGTAAGACTTCGTAATGAAATTGCAAAATTAAAGCAGGAGTTAATGAGCATGGATGGCACGCAGTCTCCTGCTGCTTTCAAGGCTTTGAATGCCCAACTTGCTGCATCCAACCAAAGATTGGATGAGTTGGTGACTAATGCAGCCAAAGCTGGAGCGGAGATGGAAACGGGATTCAAAAGGAAAATCTTCGATGCTTCTCAGGTCGTGAATGGATTGTCGGAAAAAATAACATTTCAACGTGGAACTATCCAACAATTGAAAAATGAATTGTCCGGTCTTAAAGACAAGTATCGTGAAGCATTAAAACAGGATGGTGATACTTCTTCCTTAGAAGCTAAAATAAGGTCTACAAATGAAAAATTGAAAGAGCAAAAAAGTTCTTTATTTAACCTTACCCAGGAACAGGCTAACGCCCGCTTGTCAGTAAAGAAGCTCCGCGATGAATATGCTTTGTATCGGCAAGATGGTGAAAAAAATGTAGATGTAACTAAGCAGGTGGAACAAGCCATGTCTAATATGGGTAAGAAACTGCTGGGAGGTTATTCAATCAAAGAATTCTTGTCAAGTATGATTCGTGTTCGTGGCGAATTTCAATCCATGCAGACCGCTATTGAGACTATGGTTGGAAAGGATATGGCAGGGCAACTGATTCCGCAAATCAAGGAGCTGGCTAAGATTTCTCCACTTACTATGTCAGATATGATTGGAGCAGAAAAGATGATGCTTGGATTTAACATACAAGCAGAAGACACTATCAAATACTTGAAAGCCATTAGTGATATTTCTATGGGGGAATCCAGTAAGTTCAATTCGCTAACTTTGGCATTTTCACAGATGTCAGCAGCGGGTAAACTTATGGGGCAGGATTTGAATCAAATGATAAACGCTGGATTCAACCCGTTACAGATTATCTCCGAAAAGACCGGAAAATCTATCGCAACTTTGAAAGATGAAATGTCCAAAGGTGCTGTTTCCGCTGAAATGGTTCAACAGGCATTCATTGATGCAACTTCCGCAGGTGGTAAGTTCTATAATATGTCTGAGAATGCTTCAAAGACTATCAATGGTCAGTTGTCTATGATGCAGGATGCTTTGGATTCCGTGTTTAACGAATTGGGAACAAAGTCGGAAAGTGTTATCATGGACGGTATTCAAATGACAACTTCGTTGATTCAGAATTATGAAACAGTAGGTAGGATCTTGGCTGGATTAGTGGTTACTTATGGTACATACCGGACCGCAGTGATGCTTGTTACTGCTGCCGAAAGTAAACATACTCTTGTGGAGATTGGACTTACCAATGCCCGTTTATTGGCACGAAAAGCGCAGTTAGCTTTAAACGCTGCAATGCTTACCAATCCTTATGTGTTGTTGGCTACTGCTGTAGTAGGACTTGGAGTTGCAATGTGGGCATTATCCGACAGCACAACATCTGCTGAACGTGCTTTGGACTCGTACAACAAGAAAATAGAAAAACTCGACACGGACGAAGAAGATCGGAAACGTACTTTGGAAGGTCTTGTTAGCACCATTAATAGCGAGGTGGAAGCCGAGACCACTAAACTTAAAGCTTTAAAAGATATTGAGGAACTATACCCAGCACTCTTTAGGAAATATGTTGATGAGAAAGGCCATATACAGGATTTGACTGGTTTTTGGAAGGCATATAATGAAGAAGTTGTAAAATCTAGAACACAGTCAAAACAGGCTATAGTCGAGTCCTTGGAACAACAGATAAAAAGTGCGGAATGGGCTTATAATTTAGCTAAGAAGGAGAACAACCGTTCCGAAATGAAGGTTCAGGTACAGCGTATCGAAGACCTGAAAAATGAATTGGCAAACGCAAGAAAGGATGTCTTGTCGGAAATCAATGCCCAATTGGAAGTTGAGAACAGACAGGAAACAAAAGAAACTACATATCAGGAGGATTTGGCAAATGCTAAAGCCGAATGGGAGAAAGCGAAAAAAGGGTATGAGGCCTTAATCAAAGATCAGACGGCTACATCGAAACAGGTGAAAGAAGCCAAAGATAAGATGGAGGTATCCGAAAAGACATACAAGGAGCTGGGCGGAGTAACCGGAAGCGCACTGACCAGACAGGAAAATCTAGCAAAAAAGCAAAAAGAAAATCAGGAAAAGCTGGACGGGCAACTTCTTTCACTTCACCGTCAGAATCAGCAGGATGAGGTCAGTTTGATGAAAGAAGGTACGGAGAAGAAACTGAAACAGATAGATTTGGATTATCAGAAAGAAACTGATGCTATCAAAAAGCAGCGCAAGGAATGGGAGGATGCTCAAGGTGGAAAGCTGACCGAAGAGCAAACTTTAGTCATTGACTTAAGAAAGGAGTTAGCAGGTAAGAAGAAAGATAGTGATACGAGTAAAGTTCACGAAGAGGAGGTCAAAGAGTATCAAAAGCTGTTATCTTCGTATCAGGATTATCTTACCAAGCGAAAAAATGCAGAAGATAAGTTTAATGCAGACCGAAAGAAACTAAAGGATGGTGGAGCTTCTGATGCTCAAATAAATGAATTAGAGTATCAGCGGGATGAAACACTAAAATCCATAGACAATGAGTTTGCCATGCGTGAAGATTCATTCAAGGCGTGGACTGATAATATCGCTAACCTTAGTTTGGAGAAGTTGCGTGAATTGTTGGTACAGGCTGAAAGAGAATTAGAACGATCTGAGTTCCTGAACCCGAATGATCCCAAGTTAGCCGGACAGAGAGCTAAGGTTACGTCTTTGAAGAATACTATCAGTGAGAAGTCGGAGAAAACCAATACATCTCCTAATAAACGCAGTCAAAAGGAATGGCAGGATTTGTATAAGACACTTTCAAAGGTAGAGAAAGAATTTGATGAGATTGGCAAAACGGTAGGTGGCACTGCTGGTGAAATCATATCAGCTGCTGGAAGTATCGCATCATCGACCCTGCAAATGATTGATGGTATTACAACCCTTGCAAATAGTTCATCTGATGCGATGGCAGGAACAGCGCAGGCTGCATCTAAATCCATTCAAGCAGTAGAGAAAGCGTCTGTCATTCTCGCCATTGTCGGTGCTGCTTTACAGATTACAACTAAGATGTTTGACTTGTTTGGTAGCGATACTACTACAGAAAAGTATGAAGAGGCGAAAGAAGCATACCAATCTTACATTAACATTCTTGATAAGGTAATAGATAAACAACTCGAATTAGCGGAATCACTGTCAGGGGATAATGCTCAGGCGGCATACGATAGAGCCATTGAGCTGGTGAAGACACAGAGCGAAGCCGCAAGGGTATTGGGTAAGCAATATTTGAATTCCGGTTCTTCGTGGAAATCTCATTCCAAAGGTTACAAAGAGGTCGATGATATGTCTGCTGCGGGATGGGCTGATGCGGCAAAAGCATTGGGTATGTCTGTTAGTCAATTCAAAAACGCTATGGGCGGTCGCATGACTGGTTTGTTTGATTTGACGGATGAACAATTAGCCAAGTTGCAGGAAGAAGCACATATATTCTGGGCGCAGTTGGATTCTGATACTCAAAACTATGCCAACCAAATAGCGGAAGGTGTCGCTCAAGTGAAAGAAGTATTAGAACAACAAATGACAGACACAACGCTCATTGATGTGGATACATTAAGGAACGATTTCCATGACCTTCTAACTGATATGGATGCGGATTCTGCTGACTTTGCCGATAACTTTGAAGATTACATGAGGAATGCCATCCTTAACTCCATGCTGAAAGAGTCCTATATGGGCAGATTGGAAGAGTGGCGAAAGAAGTTTTATGCTGCTATGGATGATGGCGTGACTGAACAAGAGTATAACGCTTTGAAAGAAGAAGGTCAGCAGATTGCCGATGAGATGAAAGCACAGCGTGACGCAATGGCTGATATGTTTGGATGGGAGTCTGAATCCACTTCGCAATCCTCTACAAGTAAAGGATTTCAAGCTATGTCGCAAGATACAGGCGAAGAATTAAACGGCAGGTTTACTGCTTTACAGATTGCAGGTGAAGAGATAAAAACTCAGAATATCGCTCAAACTCAATCTCTTAATCTGTTAACTGCAAGAGCAGATGCTATCCTTTCCATGAATACAGAAACGAGGAACATCGCTGATGATACGAGGAATTTGATAGCACAATCCTATCTTGAATTGGTACAGATTTCGGAGAATACAGGTAATTCGGCTAAATACTTAAAAGATATCAAAGCAGATATAGCAGAAGTGAAGAAGAATACATCAAAATTATAAGCTATGACAGATTTACTGATTAATGAAAAAGATGCGTTTGCCACATGGGGTGTGAGAATGGGAGAGGGGTTTCTTGATGTTATTGGGGCATCTGCTCCCATGAAGGATTTTATTGAGAACAAAAGCCGACTTGAACATGGGAAACGGGTAATAATCAATAATCCTAAAGTCGATGAGAGGGAAATAACTCTTTCGTTCACTATCGAGAGTAATTCTCAGTCTGATTATCAAGCAAAGAAGAAAGCTTTCTTTGATGAGCTGTATAAAGGTGTGGTTGATATTCAGATTCCTGCTAATAGTAGCGAGGTTTACCATCTTATTTATACTGGCAAGAGTGTCACTTACGCACAGAGTTTAGACCGAACTTTCGGAAAAATTTCAGCCAAGTTTAACGAGCCAAATCCGGCAAACAGAAGCTAATTCACGACATTGGTTTTATTGTCGTGTATGTGAGTGCTCAAAATTGGGCACTCTTTTTTTTATCCCCGAACTTTGAAGACATGGAACAAATCGACATCAAAGACATATCCGGTGCTATCCTGCTTACAACTTTGATCAATGAAGGCTGCAAGCGTAAGTTCACTCTGATGAAGGAGGACTACATCATGTTAAAGTTCTCCTTAGAGAATCCCATATATTTCAAACTTGGCTCATACGTGGAATGTAACTTCGGATTGTTCGAGGTGTGCGACTTGCAGAAGCCCGCATTCAACACCAATACCGCCGGCTACGATTACGAATTAAGACTTGATGCCTATTACTGGAAATGGAAAAACAAAATCTTCAAATATACCCCGGAGACGACCGGACAGGAAGCGTCCTGGAACCTGACCGCCCCGCTTGACGTACAAGCCGGTATAGTCCTTAGAAATTTGAAAGCTCTTGGTTACACATACAAAGGACAGGATTTTGTTTTCTCCATTGATTCCACAGTCGAAAACAAGTCCCAGTTGATGAGTTACGATAACATCAACATCCTTGACGCTTGTTTTGAGATGGCGAAGAAATGGGATTGCGAATGTTGGGTGACTGAAAACATCATCCATTTCGGACGTTGTGAGTCCGGCGATGCGGTGGATTTCGAAATCGGGAAAAACGTGCAGGAAATGTCACAGTCAGAATCCCGGTCCACTTATGCCACCCGTATCTACGCTTTTGGTTCAACAAAGAATATCCCATCTGACTACCGTCCGGTTGACGAGACCGTGGTTGTGAACGGCGTGGTGCAAAAACGCTTAATGTTGCCCGAAGGCACTCCTTACATTGACGCTTATCCTGATATGACCACCGAGGAAGCCGTCGAGCAGGTGGTTATCTTCGATGAAGTCTATCCCCGAAGAACGGGCATCATGTCGGATGTCACCACTATCGAAGTGACGGACAAGGTGGAGAATGAGGACGGCACAACCACCGAGGAAAAATGGAATGCCTACCGCTTTAGGGACACGGGTGTTAACTTTTCCGAGAAATATATCCTCCCCGGTCAGGAGCTGAGGATACGTTTCGCGTCCGGACTTCTCAACGGTTTGGAGTTTGCCGTGAAGTTCAATCCTGAGGGAAAGCCGGAGATATTGGAGGATGGCGGATGGAACCCTGAGGCACAGCTTTGGGAGATAGTCAGGAATGAGGACTATGGCAGACCGCTTCCCGGTGATGTGCTCTTTCCCCAGGATGGAGATGAATATGTGCTTTCCGGCTGGGACAGCACGAAAATAACCGAACTTGGGCTTGTGGGTGCCGCCGAGCAGGAGCTGAAGGAAAAGACTGAAAAGTACGCTGCCAAATCCAAGATAGACCCGAGTACCTATGGCTGCACGATGATGTCAAATGACGCATACCGTGAGGATGGCATTCACAACCTCTACAGCATCGGTCAAAAGGTCAACCTTATCAACAAGGCTTATTTCGAGAACGGAAGGCAGTCAAGGGTTATCGGATTTGAATTCAATCTTGATTTAGCTTATGATTCCCCTATATATACTGTCGGGGAAACCGCCGCCTATTCTCGTATCGGGGAGCTGGAGGAAAAGGTTGAGAGCCTTACCCTAAAGGGACAGACCTATACGGGCGATGGTGGCAGCGGTGTGTATGTGATAAGAAGGAATGACTCTACACCGGCCACGGATAGTAACGTGTATTCCGCATTGCGCTCCTTAGTAATGTTCCTTCGTAAGGATCAAGCGGACGGAACAAATTTCTTATTGAAGTTCGGCAAGTTCATCGACTCCATGATTGCCGGTAAAGGTGCCGGTATCTATCCTGACGGGCGCGGTCAGTTCGAGCGTCTTGAGGTACGCGGCTCCGCAGTGTTCAAGGAAATCATCTATAACCGTCTGAACGCACAGGAAGGCGACACCTCATATTCCGAGAACGGAGTCATTGAGTCCGTGGCTTTAGAGAGCGACGGAACTTATACCCTGAAATTGCGCAAGCGCTGGGAGAATGACTTCACCGCATTCCAGGAGGGTGATATAGTGTACGGGATTGTAAACAACCTCTTTTCAACGGGGGAGTATTACGCCTCGTGGATGCGCGTGCTGTCCAAGAATGTCCCGGCCAACTCCATCTCGGTGTTGTCATACCCGGACAGTGAGGTGCCGGGCGGTAAAAACTATCCTCCCACAGAGTTGACGATCATTACCAGAAGAGGAAACGCCTTCAATGAGGACAGGCAAAGCTACTGGTATTTGTCCGCCACCACGGATAAATGTCTTGTCTGGCTGGAAGGAGTAACGAAGCCTGTCTTGGAACAGAACAACTATTACATGATATTGGGGCGTTTGCCCAATTTGGATTTGTTTGACAATCTCCCCGTCAACTATAAGCACTCGTACATATTCGCCCGTGCCGGCATCTTCGGTGAACTTTACCGTGTGGACTGGCAGGGACTGCCCGTACAGGAACTGGTGGACCGTGGCTTTTGGTCGGCCGAAGTCGCGTCCTCTGACAATCCTTACACCAATACGCAGGAGCGGGCGGACACGGTTTGGCACTACGGCTGCAAATGGAAGTGCCTGATGACGGGAACAGCCGACGAACCGCAATATGCGGCGGCCGGATGGGCGATGCTGGAAGGGAACCCGGAATTTACGATAGAGATCGGCAGCACAAAGGGGTGGTATTTTGATATCGAGACTTTTTCCACAACGCTATATATTACCGGCAAGCTGTACAACCGTGACGTGACAGATCATATACTTGACGCTGATGTGAGCTGGACGCGTGATACCGGGAATGTATCAGAAGATAACGCATGGGCGGTGAAGCGTGCCGGCGCTGGGAAAAATCTTCCTCTGACGATAGATGATCTCGGACCGAATTATACCAACATGCGGGTGTGTACGTTTAAAGCACAGGCGTTATTGCGTGACGGGCAGCAGTTTGAAGTGGCGGAGAATTTTGTAACATTTTAAAATGGTTTTATACAATGGCAACAAAGCAACGAAAAATAGAAATCAACTACCGGCTGTTACAAACCAGTTGTAACATCGAGGTGGTGGGCAGCGTGCCGGACATGCAGGTCTACCAGGCTGACAAAGCTGAATACACTCCGGACTATACGCTGACACCGCTGGTCCTGTTTCCGCGGTGCAACGCCACCGATCCGGAAGCGGTGACTAAAATCGGGGCGGTCAACTCCAGGCTGACCAACATGAAGTGGTACGAGCGCATCGGAACCACACGCACACTTATCACATCGACAAACACAGGCTACAGCATTACGGAGTCCGGTGACAGCAAGGGACAGATCACAATGAAAAAAAATGTCACCGTCCTAAAACCCGTCACGCTGGAGTTTTACGCGGAATATGCCGACACACGTACCGGACAGCTGTTTACTTTTCAGATGAGCCGTCTTGTCCGCGCGGTTGACGGTACGGATGCGATCCCCGTATTGACGATAGACAGCCCGTCCACGCTGGACTGGAACCCGGTGCGTGACATCACCGCACAGACCATCACGGCTAAACTGATGGTAGGCGACACGGACGTGACGGCTACGGGCAAATGCAAGTTCTTCTGGTACCGTCTGTTGTCTACGGGAGCGCTGGAGGCGATAACCACAGGAGCGGGTGACAACGACTGGGAGTTTGTATCACTGAACAAGAATGTATATAAGATTGACCGCAATTATATAGGTGATGACATCACGATTGTCTGCAAAGCCACCTATGCGGCTTCCGGGACTCCGGCATCAACCCCGGGCACATCGGACCCGGCAGTCTCTACGGTGATACGCCGCAGGATTCCGAAGATTGAAGCCGACTGGGAGGGCGTACCTACGGGTGTTCCGGATGGGACTTACGCCATCTTTCCCAGACCCGTCATTCGGGATACCATGGGGGTTATCCCGAATCCATCCGCCATGTTTAACTGCCACTGGTACGTCAAGAAGAGCGGAGATGCCGGATATGCCAAGGTTGCCGACGGATACTCTCCCAGGATACCTTTCAGCAACGACATGATGTTAAAGCTGGAGGTGGAGGACAGAGGCCCTTACGTGGCGCTGACACAAGGCGGCAAGGTGCTCACACAGGGGGGCAAGGCGGTAGTAGTAAGAAAATTTGGATAACATTAAAAACAATAGAATTATGGCATTTTACATTAAAGTAACGAAGGAGGTTGCCGACCGGTTGCATCTGACCGATATCCGCAACAGGACAGCGGATGGCAATGTATTATTGTGGCAGGCGGACGTGGCACGTTTCCCCGGCGACACGGTATTTGACAGGGCCAAGGAAGCGGGCGGCATCTGCCTGACCCCGCAGGCGGCGAAAGAAGAGATAGACGGTACGGACCATCCCGTCGAAGTATTCACACCTGCCTCTTGGGGGGAGGACAACACCGAAAGCTCCGAAGGCACGGATAGTACGGAAACGACCGGGGAAGGAGGAGCGTCATGAGTTTGGCCAGCGCGACCGGACAGGTCATATTTTCGCAAAAGGGCGGCGTATACATGCCTGCCATCCAGTGTAACCAGGGAGATCTGTATCAGGAGTATATGGGCGAAGCGTCCGCGCCGACGAACATCGCACCGGATTTCGCTTCGCTCAAGCCCGTCTTGTCCTTCATTCTCACCTCTTCGCGGGTGGCGGAAGGGCTGGTGGTTCCTTCCTCCATGAAATGGTATTTCAATGATGTCGAGATCAAGTTCTCGGGCAATGTCTCCACCAACACGTTTGGCGGTGAGACGGGACATTTCAAGTTTATCCCTTACCAGCCCGGTACGACGGATTACTACGGATTGCAGATCGTCAAGAATCTGGTCAAGGCGAGCGGAGCGGCCTCTTGTACCATCAAGGGTGAAGCCACCGTGACCGTTGGGAATACCAGCGACACCGTCCAGTTCGTCTATAGCATCCCCATCACCAAGGGGGTCGGAAACCAAAAGCATGTGACGATCATTGCCGGTGACAACAAGTATTTTACCCTTCGGGACAAAGGGCAGAGCTGCATTCTGAAAGCCGTAGCGCGCATGGGCAGTGACGAGATCACTACCGGACTGGCGTACAAGTGGTACAACCAGGTCAACGGTGCGTGGAGCGTGCTGAGCGGAAAGACCACACAGACATTGACCGTCACCAACGATATGGTTGACACGACAGGTGTGTTCAGAGTGGAGGTGTACCAGGGCGGCAAGCTCATCGGTCAGGACACGCAGTCCGTAATGGATGCGTCCGATCCGTTTGATTTGATCCTGAATCCCACGCCCGAGGACGAGACCATCCGGGAAAGTGGTGACACGGTGGTCTATAAGCCCATTCTGGTCAAGCGTGGGAGTACCACCAAGTACAAGGGCATGACTTTCTATTTCGTGTTCATGGACAGTGCAGGAGTAGTCCTTAACCCGTCTACTTCCGGTACAGCAGCCACTTCCGGCACGTGTACTTGGGACATGTGCCAGCAGGCAGGAGGCAACGTGGCATGGACCATCACAACCAAGGAATAAGGAGGTGATATGCCGTTGGTGACTAGAACCGGACAGGTCAGTTTTGCTCCAAAAGGTGACAAGGGAGATAAGGGAGCGCGCATGCGTATGCGTGTATGGGGGGCGTCTGTGTCTTACCTGGAGGGCAAGCAAGGGCAGCAGTTTTACGACATTGTACTTTATGACAACCTGCTGTACCTGTGCATCCGTTCGCATACGTCGGTTTCGACGGAAACCCCCAAACAGAATGTGGCTTCGGGAAAAATAAAATACTGGGAAGTAGCACAGAGCTGGACTTTTATCGCCACCAAGCTGTTGTTGACCGAGAAGATCAAGGCGTCCATGATTGATGCGGACGGTATCAGGGCGGTCAATGTGGACATCAGCGGAAAAATCACGGCGGATAGCGGACGTATCGGTCCGTTTTCCATAGATTCCGGTATGTTGTCCTCAAAAACTCTTTATGAGGGGACGGATTCCCATGTCGGTTTCAACCTGTCTGCCGGACAGATAGAGTTTTATAACGAAAGGACATTTGCACGTGTAAAAATCGGAGGGAACACGAAATTTGTCACAATCGAAGGGATATCGTATGATACCGGAATTGACATACAGAGTCCGAATGCCATGATCGGGATGCACATCAAGACCCTGAGCATTCCTCTGTTCGTGGAGGGGGGTAACATTTTCCTTCATCCGAACAATGACAGTTATGTGTCTCTTCATGGCATAGTGGGGAACTGGAGGAACATATCCGTCAGCACTTCCCTGAATAACAATGATGACAATGTGATGTTTATTAATACGGGTAATATAGAAGTGACACTTCCTCCGGATGTTCCGGGACATACCATATACTTCAAACGTATGAGCGGCGGGGTAAGACTGACAGGCGGGCGCATCCTGCCTGCCCCCGGAGGAAAAGAGATGTCCTCCATTGATCTGGATTATGCGTCCGGATTCGTTAAATGTATGGGCAATTATTGGGTTATGTTTTATTGCGGATAACAGTATTTAATTAAGAATATTATGAAAGTTGATTTTACAAAATTTCCCCTGTTCACGGGGATAGACAGACAGGATATGGTGATAGCGGATATCCGTAAGGATATTGCTGACGGCATTTACAGGAACGTGCCCGGTCTTCCGGCGCACGTGCTTGCGGAGAAGATCTATCGGAACGAGCTTGTGGAGCTTGCCGATGACGAGATTCATATACTTGACCTCTACACTTCCGCTTCGGTGGGGCAGCTTGCCGACTCATGGCAGGATTATAAGAAAAACAATTTGGAAACTGAAACTGGTAAATAAAAAATATTATGGAAAAGATGGAATTAAGTGAGGCGTTGAAAGCCAATGCCTCAGTACTGGAAGAACTATTCACAAGTTTGAAACTATTTCCATTTATGTTCAGAGGCGATGTCAACGTAACATCTTATGACGAAACGGGTGCGTTGGATACTGTAATAGAAATGGGTATTTATAAAGTTAAGCCGAAACAAGGTGTATGGGGAACCTTGGTCGTATTTAATGCCTTCGATGGTGCGGGTGGGGTCGTACAAAAACTATATAATGCAACAGGAGCTAAATATAGAGTTAAAAACTCAAATACAGATAACTTATGGACTGATTGGAAATCTTTTTAACGAAAAATTCCAATTGGTTCATGCCTGGAAGAACTGGTGTTTAAATATACATTAATATCCCTGCTGTCAGAACTGGATGGCTTGTTATGGAACAACACTTCTCTCGGCAGCATATATACTTTTAACTCCACATCGGACTATGACTCAAAAAAGCATCCGTTTGGAGCAGCAGGAACAGTAGAGGTCAAACGTTTTGGCGGCAGTTCCACTATTCAAATTCTCTATGACATCAACAATCATGTTTTTTTGCGGAGGAAAGTAGGGGAAGAAGCTTGGAACGCATGGACACAGGTATAATTGTACACCAAGAATCCCAAAAACTAATATTACCATTTACAGGAAACTGACATAGAGACAGTTTCCTGTATAGTATTTATGGATTATAAACTGATGATGTATAAACATACCATGGATTCCATACTCCACTTGTGCTTCTATATCTATGGTAAATCTTATTCCTAATAGAAAACATGACTTGAAATATTCCTCCTGATGGAGTCACTCCACATATAAGCATTCCATGATCATTAGGACCTACACCACTCGCATCAGGTTGTCCTAAAACGCATACTCCCCGCTCAATAAAACCATCTAAATTTTCATTTGTTGCTAACTTGTATCCACGATAAGGAAAACCAATCAGTTCTTCCAGGCATGAACCAATTGGAATTTTTCGTTAAAAAGATTTCCAATCAGTCCATAAGTTATCTGTATTTGAGTTTTTAACTCTATATTTAGCTCCTGTTGCATTATATAGTTTTTGTACGACCCCACCCGCACCATCGAAGGCATTAAATACGACCAAGGTTCCCCATACACCTTGTTTCGGCTTAACTTTATAAATACCCATTTCTATTACAGTATCCAACGCACCCGTTTCGTCATAAGATGTTACGTTGACATCGCCTCTGAACATAAATGGAAATAGTTTCAAACTTGTGAATAGTTCTTCCAGCTCTCAATTTTTAAGAAAATCATGTCAAAGAAACGGTTTGCCAATTACTCCAAGTATTAGATAGCCCCAATAACATATCCCTTGGGGTTTTTCTGCCAGTCGTACGCCTTTCTTTTGTTTTCTCAGAATACCATTGTATCAATGGCCCTATATTACAAATATGTTGTATGTTGGTCTATATATAGTTTATTCTGTGCATTTTTTATGCATAAGATTCTTCTTTAAAATATTTGTTATAGCTTTGCTTTGACGAACAAGTAATAGATTTGATGAATCAGTAAAAGCGTTTACTGACAATGTTTATTAAATGCCATCATTCGTGATGAAATTATGGCATTTAGTGTTTTTCATTTATATATTTAGATTCAATCTTTTATTATAAAATCTGTATGCACTTTTACTTGGGAAAGTAGAAGTGCATTTTTATCTGCTATTAAAAATAAGTTATTTCATTTTTATTTTGAACATTTGTTCATTATCTTTGCAGACAGAAACAATAAATATACAATGTCACCACGTCCAAAAAATATACGCAAAGTTAACAATATGCCTTCTGTTGCCGGATTCAGACCTGTCATTTCCAACAATAGTTGTGAAGAAACAATATTCCTGCATTTCGAAGAATATGAAACAATACGCCTGTGTGATTATGAAATGAAAACCCAGCAGGAAGCCTCCATCTCAATGGGTGTGTCACGCCCTACCCTCAGCCGAATATATACCAGTGCAAGGCAAAAGATAGCCAAGGCATTCGTCTGTGGTGCCGCAATAATGATAGAAGGAGGCGTGTCATATACCAACAGTGAATGGTTCCGCTGCGGATCATGTGGTTTCTTGTTCAACAATATCAATCCGGCACTCAAAATCCGTAAGACAGTATGTCCGGTATGTCTTTCCGAAGACATCCACACCAGTAATATTAACATTAATAAGAATAAGATTATGATGAAAATTGCAATTCCTACCAGAGACAATGTAATTGATAACCATTTCGGTCATTGTGAGTATTATACAATTCTGACAGTAGGACAAGACAACCAGATTCTGAGCAGTGAAACCATTCCGTCGCCACAAGGATGTGGCTGCAAGTCCAATATAGCCGGTGAACTGGAAGGTATGGGGGTCAGTGTCATGCTGGCTGGAAATATGGGACAAGGTGCTTTGAATGTACTTACAGCCCACCATATTAAAGTGATAAGAGGATGTTCCGGAAATATTTTGAATGTCGCAACGGACTATCTGAACGGAAAAATAGCAGATTCAGGTATAGGTTGTTCATCGCATGAGCATCATCAATGCCATAGTCATAATGAATAAAAAGTGATATTCAATAATAACAAAATGGGGCTGTCCATTTTAGACAACCCCATTCAAAGAGACGCAAAATATATTATTTCAGTATTTCACCTTTTTCATTGAAGAA
>ENA-ORML01001469-ORML01001469.1-human-gut-metagenome-genome-assembly--contig:-NODE-1469-length-20130-cov-14.059826_pt1 | contig 20130 bp, 22 predicted proteins | sample MGYA00242103_ERZ508995 | MGnify/ENA primary metagenome ERZ508995 (study PRJEB26280, sample SAMEA2338702) | human gut metagenome | biome: human gut; feature: human-associated habitat; material: faeces... | reverse complement strand
TGAAATAGCTCCGGTCCAGATTCAGTTCCCCCGCAAGCGCGGAAATGGAAACGGGATTCATATAATTCGTCTGCATCCAGTTGACGGCCCGCAGGACGTAGTCGCTCCCGCGCGGGCCTGCCGACTCCATATGCTCCAACATGGACAGCAGCAGCCAGATGCGCCCGCAGAGGCATCGCTCCCGTCCCTGCTCCAGCTTTCCGGCCTCCAGCATCTCCAGAAACACCGCCCGCGCGTCCGGGCAGCGGATCACGTCCTGCGAAAGCGCCTCCGGCAGCGGAACGGACGCCTCAAACCCGACCCAGACATAGTGCCACGGCGCTTCGGCATCGGCCTCGTAATAAATGCGCTCAAAGGGGCGGATCACAAAGATATCCCCGGCGTGCAGCGTATACGCCGTGCCGTTCACCGTAAAGCGTCCCACTCCGGACAGAACATAATGCAAAATGTAATAATCCCGCACGCCGGGGCCGAAGCTGTGTCCCGGCGCGCAGCGCTCCTGTCCGCACTCCATGGGATTGATGTCTTTCCAATTCTGGTTGACCAGAAAAATATGCTGCACTTCCATTCTCCGCGCCTCCTGTTCTCTCTTCTTTATACAACATTATGCCAAAGAATGCAAACGCCCTGCCATACCATTCCCGTTTCTCCGGCGCTATACTGAGCGTATAGACAGCCGCCGGTTCCTATTTCCGCCGGCGCGAACAGAGGAGGAGCGATCCCATGCCGAAAATTACATTTATGGGTGCCGGAAGCACCGTTTTTGCCCGCAATGTTCTGGGCGACTGCATGTGTACGGAGGCCCTGCGTGACAGTGAGCTGGCGCTTTACGACATTGATCCCGTGCGTCTGGCCGAAAGCCGCGATATTCTGACCGCCATGAACGAGACGAAGGGCGGCCACGCCCGCATTTCCGCCTATCTTGGCGCGGAAAACCGCAGGGAGGCGCTGCGCGGCGCGGATTTCGTCGTCAACGCCATTCAGGTCGGCGGCTACGACCCCTGCACCATCACGGACTTTGAGATCCCGAAGCAGTTCGGCCTGCGCCAGACCATCGGCGACACGCTGGGCATCGGCGGGATCATGCGCGCGCTGCGGACGATCCCCGTCCTGACCGACTTTGCACGGGACATGGAGGAGGTCTGCCCGGACGCATGGTTTCTGAACTACACGAATCCCATGTCCATGCTGACCGGCTACATGCTGCGCTATACCGGCGTCAAGACCGTCGGCCTGTGCCACAGCGTGCAGGTCTGCTCGGAAAATCTGCTCAAATCGCTCGGCATGGACGACTGCATTGAGGGCCGCCGCGAGAAGATCGCCGGTATCAACCATATGGCGTGGCTTCTGGAGCTGCGCGACCGCTTCGGCAATGACCTTTATCCCGAGATCAAGCGCCGCGCAAAGGCGAAAAACGCCTCGGAAAAGCACGGCGATATGGTGCGCTTTGATTACATCGACAAGCTCGGCTATTACTGCACCGAATCGAGCGAGCACAACGCGGAGTACAATCCGTTCTACATCAAGGCCCGCTATCCTGAGCTGATCGAGCGCTTCAACATCCCGCTCGACGAATACCCCCGCCGCTGCGTCAATCAGATCGCGGGCTGGGCCAAGGAGCGCGACGCGCTGCACGAGTCGCACGTCCCCGACCACACCCGCAGCCGTGAGTACGCCTCCTACATCATGGAGGCCGTCACCACCGGCGTTCCCTATCAGATCGGCGGCAACGTCCTCAACACCGGTCACCTGATCTCGAATCTGCCGGAAAATGCGTGCGTGGAGGTGCCGTGTCTCGTGAACAACACCGGCGTGCATCCGTGCTGGTCCGGCGCGCTCCCGGTGCAGTGCGCCGCCATGAACATGACGCACATCAACGTCCATCTTCTGACCATCGAGGCCGCCGTCACGCACAAAAAGGAGCACATCTATCAGGCCGCCATGCTCGACCCACACACCGGAAGCGAGCTGGACATCGATACGATCATCCAGATGGTCGATGCGCTGATCGAGGCCCACGGCAGCTGGCTGCCGGAATTCCACTGAGGATGGCCGCTTCTGCGCATATAGAAGCGCTGACAGCCGGAGGTGCATCCGCGCCTCCGGCTGAAATTTGCGGCTGCACCCTGCGCAGGCAAATCCTGCCGTTGACAAAGTCCCGCCTCGCCTGTTAGGATACAGGCGAGGTGTTTTTATGAATATTACGGTATATCTTGGCGCGAATCCCGGAAACGATCCGGCGCTGCGGGAAGCTGTCCGCGCGCTTGGCCGCTGGATCGGCGAAAGCGGAAACGCGCTGGTCTACGGCGGCTCCAAGAGCGGCCTGATGGGTGAGCTTGCGCAGAGCGTTCTGGACGCCGGAGGCGATGTGACCGGCGTGGAGCCGCAGTTTTTCATCGACGAATGCCTGCAATGCGACGGGCTGACCGAGCTGATCGTCACGAGGGACATGTCGGAGCGCAAGGCGAAAATGATCGAGCTGGGTGATGCGTTCATCGCCTTTCCCGGCGGTACGGGCACGCTGGAGGAGATCACCGAGGTCATGTCCAAGGTATCTCTGCGCCATCTCGACGCGCCCTGTATCCTCTATAACCTGAACGGATACTACGACAGCCTGCGGGCGCTGCTCCAACACATGATCGAAAAGGGCCTGTCCTCCGAGGAGCGTCAGGCCGGGATCTGGTTTGCCCGGGATCTCGGCGAGATCCGGCGCATCCTCGCTGCACACCGCTGAATCTGCCGCAAAGGGCCGCAGCGCCATACGCGCTGCGGCCTGCTTCTTTATGCCGGTATTGGCTGTGCGGCTGCAAAGCGGAGGCCGGCCTTCGCAGGAGTATTTCTTCATCCTCGGGTTTGCCTGATATATTTTTCCGAATTATACATTTCATCAGTTATAACTTATAAAACCGCAATTTCCGCATCGAGCTTCCCTTGTAAATGTGCTATGCCATGGTCAGCCACGGAAGGGGAGTGAAGTTTTATGATAAAACGAGAACTGTATATGAGCCGTATCCGGCCGTTTATCGGGACAGCGCTTATCAAGATCATCAGCGGTATCCGCCGCTGCGGAAAGTCGGTCATGTTGGAGCTGATCCGGCAGGAGCTCACGGAATCCGGTGTCAGCCAGACGCAGTTTATCTCCATCCACTTTGAAGATATGCGCAATTCCCACCTGCAAACCGCGCAGGCTCTGCATGACGAGCTCACCGCAAGCGCTGCAGAAATAAAGGGCTAGGTTTAGGGATCAAGTATACAACGGAAGAAATGTGATGCCGTCTTCCTCTTTGAAATCGCCGGTTTTGCATGGAAAAGCTATTCAGGAAAAAGAGAATAATGTAAACTGAATGCAGTGCGGACTGGTAAGAATTATGGTTATTTTGGCATTTATCTCTCGACGAAGGCTGACGAATCTGGTATAATCACATAGGAAAATCTAACGACAAGCCATCCACACAACAAATACGGGAGGCATCATAATGAGCAGAGACTCAGAAAAGGTTTTGAAAGAATTGCAGAAATTCCTGGACGCTCACGCAGAGGACACGGAGAACGAAGCCGACGTGGATGCCCTAGCGGAGCGGTTCTTTGCAGAATACAATCTAAAATGCAAAGAGCAGAAAGAATCTACGCCTGAAACGGCGGACGATTATCTGGATCTCGCCAAACAGGTCACGTCGAAGAAAAAAAGCGTGGAATATCTGCACAAGGCGCTGGAGCTGGAGCCGGACAATCTGGATGCAAGACTCCAATTGATCCTGCGTACAGCGGAGCAGCCGGACGAGCGGCGGCTTGCCCTGCAGGAGCTGCTCGACACAGCAGACAAGCAGATGGAAAAGTCCGGCGCGTTCAAGGAGTACGCCGGTGAGTTTTGGACAGCGTTTGAAACCAGACCATATATGCGCGTGCGCTATACATACTTTGACGTTTTAATTTCCTGCGGCATGATGCGCCGGGCGATCGACGTGGGGCAGCGCCTTTTGGAGCTGTGCGAGAACGATAATCTCGGTGTCCGCTATCAGCTGATGCACCTGTACGTCTTCATGGAAGACGAAATGCACGCGCTGGCGCTCCATAAGCAGTTTGACTCCTACGAGGAAACGCAGATGCTCCTGCCGCTGGCAGTTCTGTATTACAAGCTGAATCAGTTTGATAAGGCAGAGGACTACATCAAGCGCCTTGCGAAAGCGAACAAGGATACGAAGAAGTTCCTGCGGGCGGCGGCGCGTGACCAGCTGGACGATTATATTGGCGAGATGAGCCCCTATGGATACCGGCCGTTTACGATGGAAGAGCTGCTGGACGAACTGATGCACACCAGTTATCTGTTCAACTCTGTGCCATACTTCTTCGCATGGGCAAGCAAGGTCCTTACCACAAGGTCCAGCGCAAAAAAGAACACCTGAAAGCCGCACCTGCTGAATTAGGCGGTCAGAAAAAACATACAGCGAAGGCACGACCAAGCGTCGTGCCTTTTGTGTTATTCACGATTCGCGTGAGCCATTCAGAAGCGCAGTTGTCCGTGTGTTGATACCCATAAGCTCCCGATGTGTCTGTCGATTAGACTGACACATCGGGCATAAGAAAAATCACACCCTTTCGGATCTGCTGAAGGTCAGAGGAAGTGAGCGCATTCTGATGCATATGCTCCAAAACGCGGCTATACGCTATACAGATCTTCTCCGGATATCATGCACAAGTATCCGCAAAAACTGCGCAGAGGTCGGAGCTGTCGTCAGCGGACGGTAAGTAAGGCTGCGTAAGAGGTCGGCATTTTCATGCCAGGAGGCGCAGGCAAACCCGTCAATGTTTCGGACGACCTGAAACGGATTGGTGTTGTATTGGTCTGCTACTTCAGGATATAGCCGCTGCGATGGTTTCACCAGCCAATGTGGATTGAGTGAGGCGAGATAGACCGAGTAGGAAAGATGGAAAAATGCAGTGTTGGTTGCAGAGAAACCGAGTCGGTACAACAGATCATATACTTCGACAATGTCTGTTACGGCGTTCATGCTGCATCCGTCCCCTCCAGCGCTTGCACACGGTTCATAAACCGCCGAACCAGCGCGCTCTGTGCATCCGCCTCCAGCATAGAAAAGAGAAACAGCAAGGTCGGGGCTGAGGCGGCATATCTCCCGCGCTCCAAGTCACTGTATGCGCGGCTGGAAATACGAAGCTGCTCCGCCATGGCCTCCTGAGTCAATGCCTTCTGCTGCCGCAGAGAAGACAATTCTTCGGAAAGAAGCTCTGCGAGCAGCGCCGGGTATGGTTTCATTCTGAAGACCTCCATAGTTTATAATAGATCAACTATGGAGATTTTATGTCGAAATGAAGCACGCTTCCACGAAGCACGCTTCATGTTCGCCGTTCAAATCTTGTGAAAAAGCCGAGTTGAAGCACGCAAAACAGTATTATTCGGTGAAACAACAGAATATCCAATGCGCACCAGCGCGGAAAGAAACGCTATGAACGTCAGAAAACCAGTACACCGAGCAAAAGAAGTTAGCTGCCGCCGTCAGCAGAGCCGCCTCGAACATCAACCAGATCTGCCGTCGCATCAACAGCACCGGGCGCTGCTATGAAGACGACGTTGCCGAACTGAAAGCGCGGCAAGCTGAGATCTGGGAACTGCTGAAAGTGCGGCAGAGAGATGAGCTTTGACCACAACGGGATTTTCCATGTGTGAGTTTTCCGTCACCGGTTTTCCGGACGGTGGACAAGCTGACGCTCCGGAGCGTTCCGCAGCCGGATTTCAGGACGACGGTTTTTGCGCCGTTCATCGGGACTGAAATTCATCCTCTAACTAATAAGAAATAAATCAAGATACAAAAAAATCATCCATCAATCAATCAACACAAAAATGGATGGATTGATGGATGGGACAGGAGGTCAGATGAAAACTTTTTGCAAACTCACGGCGCAGAGCCCAGCGGCGTCCTATGTGCCGCTTCCGAGGTTCCTTCTCCAAGATGAAGCCCTGCGGGACATCAGCAACGACGCGAAGGTACTCTATGCACCGCTGCAACTTCTTGGATGGCGAGTGCCTGCTGCTGGACGGTGTTTGCCCGCAGTACATCTCCCGCAGCCTGCTTTGCCGGTGGTTTCGCCGCGCCGTGCTACCCCAGCAGCCAAAGCTGGAACAGGCCATTCTCAGCCCGAAAAAACTCCGCCGCTGCGAAGTCTGCGGCACGGGCATCCTCGCCCGCTCCGGCAGGGCAAAATACTGCCCCGCCTGCGCCAAGGAGGTTCATCGCCAGCAGAAGGCGAAATCCGCCCGCAAACGGCGGTCGGGCGTAGACAATTTGGGGGTGAAAAGCCCTTGAATTGCAAGCATTCCCGCACCGCCAAAGCCGCGCGGCAATACGATTTCCCTCGCAGCCGCGAAATCGAGTTCTATTTGTCTACATAAGCACCACGAAAGGAGACTTTTCCATGGATAACATCCTCACCGTCCCCATCCACCTCAAAATGACGCTGACCGCCAGAGAAGCAGCGGAGTACAGCAACATCGGCATCAACAAGATCGACAGTATGCTGAGAACGCCCAACTGCCCGTTCGTGCTTTTCGTCGGCACAAAGAAACTGGTAAAGCGCCGGGAGTTTGAACAGTATATCAGCCGCACAATGGCAATTTGAAGGTAAGTTCACTATTGAGAAAAGGAAGCCCTTGTGCTACAATTATAAAATGCATAGGGGCTTCTTCTCATAGTGAGAAAGGAGTTTCCGAATGGGTAAAAGTTTACGAGGCAAAGAATGCGGCAAGGGTATCTGCCAGAGAAAGGACGGATTATATAGCGCAAGATTTGTAAGCAGCGAAGGAAAGCGTCAGGTCAAGTGTTTTTCCTCACTTCCGGAAGCCCGGAACTGGCTGGAAGATGCAAAGTATGCAGACCGTCATGAGGATGTATTTGCTCCACCGGATATGACGGTAACAGAATGGTTTGAGTTCTGGATCAGCCACATCGTGGGAGACTTAGCGCCAAACACGCAGCGCAATTACCGGGAACGGTATGAGTACAATGTAAAGCCCGTGATTGGTAAGATGCGGCTCACAGATGTCAAGCCGATGCACTGCAAGATGGTTTTCAACCGAATGGAAGCATCGTATGCCGGTTCAACGATCCGCCAGACATATATTGCTATGGGAACGATGTTTCGGGCTGCCGTGATGAACGACATGATCCAGAAGCATACGATGGGCGGCGTTCGCTTTACCAAGCCCGTCCGCGCTGTGGATGACATCAAATGTCTTACATCGGATGAGCAGCAGAAATTTATGAAGGCAGCCAAACGCTCCCACAACTATGCGCAGTATGCCCTGATTTTAGAAACAGGGCCGCGGACAGGTGAAGTGATCGGGCTTATGAAATCCTCAAAGGTATTTGGAACAGCCGCCCGGAGCAAAAGGAGTCACCGACGCTGGACAAAACGCTTGAGTACATAGACAGACGTACAGGCGTTTCTTCTCGGCTTGTCATGCGTGATCTTGTTTTTATCAACTGGCGAACAGGAGAACCGGCAAAGAACAGTTCCTATGATACCCACTTATATAAGCTCTGCGATGAAGCAGGGATCAAACACTTTTGTATGCACGCCCTGCGACATACCTATGCTACAAGAGCAATCGAAAGCGGGATGCAGCCGAAGGTGCTGCAAAAACTGCTGGGTCATGCCAGCATCAAAACAACAATGGATCGGTATGTTCATGTGACTGCCGAATCGCTGGATTATGCCATCAAGCAATTTCAGCAAAATGGTGTAGTCTGATGAAATCCAATAAAGCCAAATGCGAAAATGGTGTAAAAATGGTGTAACAGCCAAGGCACCAAACGCTGAAACCCCTTGAAAATCAAGGAAAATCGAAGGAGAATGAGTACAAATGAAATTAGGTATCGTCGAAAGCGAGCCTGTTTCTGAAACTCTCCGCAAACGCATAAATGCCGATAAAGCTTGATAGGACAGGCATTTTCGGATGAAGTCAAAACATAAAAGTTCCTATTTCCCTACGCATCCCCACGCAGAAATGGCGTAAAAATGGCGTAGAGGAACCGGCGGTACGCAGTTGCGAAAATCGCCTGCTGCAACATTACTAAGAATATTCAAGCTGCCCCGCGCACAAGCAGGGCAGCTTTTTTCTTTCACTCCGCCACAGAAGACGGCGGATTACTTTGCTTTATTATACAAAATTTTTCTAAGCAAGCAAATCCGGCACCACGTCAACTAACGCGGAGCCGGGGGCTTTCAAGTGTGAAACCAGCGGATTCCCACAATGAGATATATGATTTGACCGCCTTACCGACTCAAGCCAAGCAAAACCAAAGTTATCTATCGGTAGTCTCTAAAACTTGATATTCGTGTCCTTTACGAAGTTCTGCGTACCGTACAGCACCAGCGTATCGGTAATGCTGTTTTCCTTGGCGTACTCCACCACATCGCCCTTGAAAAAGCGGAGGTCGAGGACATGAACTTCCGCATAGTCCTCCACGGGGAATTGGGAAAAGGTGTTGCCGTAGGAATCTTTAATGAGCAGTAGCTTGCCGCTCTTGCCGCTGCCCTCAATGACAGTCTGCGCCTGATTGGAGTTGAGAAATACGGCGTATTGGTCGCTGCCGGACAGGTATTTCCGCTCGTAGATGCTGTCCGTCTCATACTGACCGTTGTTGTAGGACACACTTCTATTTTTGTGCTTATACCATGCGGTGATCTCCTCGGCGGGGACAGAGGGCAGCGGGACTTTATTCCAAGTCGTGCCGTGGAAATTATCGCAGAGAATTTCCTGCGTCCATTCGCCCACATTCGGTTCAATGCCCCGCCATGCACAATAGGCATAGTAGGCACCAAGGCTCGTCCAATGGTGGTCGGTACGGTAGTAGATGTTCTCGCTGCTATGAGCGGCGAGAGCAGAAAGCACGTCTGTTGTGTCAACGCCCGCATCGGTCAGCACTTGCAGAATAGCGGCGTAGTCCGCCACGGGCGCATAGGCAGGGAGTTTATCCGTCAGCACTTGTGCCGCCATAGGGACAAGGATCGTATTCATAGAAACGCCCTCTGCTGCCAGTTTTTCCTGTAAATCAGCAAGGGCAGCTGCGTTGGCGGCAAGCTGCTTTTTACTATAAGATGTAAACTTGTCCATCAGATACTTATCCTTGCAGATATAGACACCGCCGCTTTCCCGTTTACCGATGGCCAGTTCCATGTAGGTTTTCATCGTGACCCAGCCATCCCGCAGGGGAACTTGATCGGTGAGGTAGCTTTCTAAATTGTCACTAAACTTGCCGGAGATAAAGTCGGCAACAGTAAATTTGGGCTTTTGCGTCAAAGTGCGCTTTTCTCTTTCGGAGTAATAGCGATCAGGCAACAGCAATCCGGCAAGAGTAGAAACCGCCAGCAGCAGGCAGAAGAAAGAGGTTATGATTTTATTTTGCATTTTCTCACCTCAGAATCGGAAGTACAGGAACGGATTATAGCTGCCGCTGACAAGATAGGCCGCAGCCATCACCAGCACACAGGCAAGGCCGCCGCAGTCAACCACGGTCAGCGCCCGCTGCCCCAGCCGTGTGCCGATCTTTTCATAAAAGCGGTTTCCCAGCGGTGTGGCTGCCAAAGCACAGATTGCCAACATCGGCCCATAAGTCAGCAGTAAATACAGACTACTGTTGTCAAACGGTACCCCAGAGAACATGGCCTTGCACCATGCGGCCCCTTCGCTGATCTCTGTGAACGCAAAGAGCGTCCAACTGATCGTTATCAGCGTCAAAGCGTAAAGGTGTCGCAAAACGGCGGGCAGCCTTTTGAGGCAGCGCAATAGGAACAGCTTTTCCAGCACCAGCAGTATTCCAAAATACATGCCCCATAGGACAAAGTTCCAGCTTGCCCCGTGCCAGAAGCCCGTCAGCAGCCAGACGATAGCAATGTTGCGGAGCTGCTTTGCAAGGCCACCCTTGTTGCCTCCCAGCGGGATATAGACATAATCCCGGAACCATGTCCCCATGGAGATATGCCAGCGCCGCCAGAAATCGGTAATACTGTCGGCCAGAAACGGATAGTTGAAATTCTCCAAAAAGCGGAACCCCAGCATCCGTCCAAGGCCGATGGCCATGTCGGAATAGCCGGAAAAGTCGAAATAGATCTGGAAACCGTAGGCGATGACACCCAGCCATGCCGTCAGCACCGTGGGAGCAGCCTGCACGGATGCTGCCTCCCACAAAAGGCCGATGTTATTTGCCAGCAGCACCTTTTTCCCGATGCCGCAGGCGAAGCGCTTCACTCCCTCGGCAAAGAGGTCAGCGGTGCATTCCCGGTGTTCCAGCTCGTCCGCTACCGTCTGGTAGCGGACGATGGGGCCCGCAATCAACTGAGGGAATAATGTTACATACGCGCCGAAATTGATGATATTCTTCTGCGCTTTCGCTTCACCACGATAGACATCAATGGTATAGCTCATGGTCTGAAAGGTGTAGAAGCTGATGCCGATCGGCAGAGGCAGATTCGGCTGGGGGAGCGCCGTGCCGAACAAGGAATTGACCGTGCCGATAAGGAAGTCGCTGTACTTGAACACGCCCAGCAGTCCCAAATTGACACAGAGTGATACCAACAGCGCGATCTTTGCTCCCCGCTGTCCCCGGTGCCGCTCTGCCATTTGCCCGCAGGTGTAGTCCAATACGGTGGAAAACAGCATCAGCACCACATAGACCGGCTCACCCCATGCGTAAAACAACAGGCTGAACAGAAACAGTGTACCGTTGCGCCATTTCTGTGGGACAAGGAAATACGCCAGCAGACACAGCGGCAGAAAGCATTGTAAAAATGTCAGGCTGGAGAAAACCATAGTTAGCCGCCAAGCACCGGATCGTTGTTACCTTCATCGTCGGTCATATCAAAAAAGCCACCGTTGTTGTTGCTGTCGTCCTCCTCCGGGATCGTAATACCGTTGTCAGCAGAACCAAAAATACCTCTCCATACTTCGTCCACCTTGGCAGCCTCCTCAGCAGCAAATTTAGCCTGCACCTCATCACTGGCCTCCCAGTCACCCTGCGCACCGAGGATCAGCAGCGCCACATAGTTGCCGTTCACGAACAAACGAGCCTGCAAGACCTTCTGCAAATCCATGTTGTACATCCGGGAGTAGCTGAGAATTTGCTCATAGCCAGTCTGCAAAAGTGCGGCAGCATCCTGTGCGTAGCCGTCCTTAACTTTAACAATAACAGCGTAACTGGAATTAACTGCGGAATTGGAATTGCTCATAGACGCCCAGCTTTCCACTTGCGTCATATCCAGTCCCCAATAACCGCTTATGTTATCTTCGGCTTCGGCGACGTCGCATCCAAAACTGTCACCCAGCTTTTCTTTCAACGTGTCCATAATCTCTTGTGCAGTCATGGTCACCTCTGTCTTGCCCTTATTGTCATCGGCCTTTCCGCCGCAGGCGGCCAGAGACAGCACCATCGTGAGTGCTAAGAAAAAAGTCAGAATGCGTTTCATCTCTATTTGCTCCTTTGTAGTTCAAAATTCATTTTATAGGAGGGGCAGAGCGGCGTCTCTGGAAACGTCGCCCTCTTGCCCTTCCATATATCCATACGACGGGCGCTCGCAAAATGTTGGATAACATATAAAAACTTTTTTGTGACAAAAGGGGCACTGGCCGCCGACTGACATCGCCTCAAAAAACAGCAAAACTGCTGGAACAGGCACATCCCAGCAGTTTTGTTATTTTCTGTTTTTATTTGCAGCTTGCGGCAATAAGTTCTTGCGCAATCTCGGTTATATTTTCCTCACTGGGACGATCAAAGCTGGATAAATAATAGCTGATATCATTATAATTCCAATGCGCCCGCCATGTGTCAGGCGATAGACAGTCGAGCGTTGCGCCATACTCCGCATTGAGTACGGTACTGCCCACAGCATCTCCCTCTGCCCGGGAAAAGTTTCCGTCCAATTTGGCGGCTTCATAGGTGTATTCGTGACCATTCAGCGTAAAATCAACGCGGGCAATCTTACCATCATAAATGCAGTAATACAAGTTTTCTGCATTCTCCGGCGCGTCAATCGTAAACCCCAGTTTTTCAAATCCTTCAGGACCATCTACATCTTCAAAGGGGGACCCGACAAATACAGGTGGGTCATCCGGCTCTGATCGGTCAAAGAAATGAGGAAATGCAAATCCGGCAACAATCACAATAGCAAGGCAGGCAGCTAAGCTCCCCCAGCGCCGCCACATCGGGATAGTCTTGCGTTTTTGAACTGTAGGCTGCTTTTCTTCGATATTCTCTTCGGCATTCTGATCTTCTCTTTGTGCCGCTGCTTTTTTCAGAATATTTGCATACATACGCTCCTGCGCACCGGGTTCTGGCTCTATATGATCAAATGCGTTTTTCACTTCATTGTCATTCATATACGCTCACCTCCTAATGTGAGTTTCAATTTTGCACGGGCGTCTCGCAGTTGTCCACGCACCGTAGAGGGGGAGCGTTTCAGCATCAATGCAATCTCGTCTGTTTGATAGCCCTCATAATAATGCAGCCAAACAACCTCTTTGTATTTCACCGGCAGCGCCATGACCGCTTCCACGACCTCGCTCTTTTCATCCGGTTCGGCGGCGATTTGCTCGGCCGCTTCATCGAGGTCCGTTACCTTCTGCCGCCACCAGTGCTTGAGCTTGTCCTTGCAGATATTCATAGCGGTGGTTGTCAGCCATGACCGTTCATGCCGCTCATTTTCAAAGGAAATGTCACAGGACATTGCTTTCACAAAAGCATCCTCTGTGCAGTCCTCAGCATCTGCGGCGTTTTTCATAAAGGCATAACAAACACGGTAGATTGCCTTAAAGTGTCGCAGATAGAACGCTTCAAAATCCCCCTGCATGACTTCGCCTCCCTCTCTATAACTTGATACGATTTAAGAGTATAGATTGTTGGATGGAAAGTCAAGCAAATTAGATTGCCGCGCATTTTTAGGGAATTGCTGTGTTAAATTTGGAAAAGCACTCTTGCAGATATGATAATTCTTTATTTGTGTAACCAATAGCAAGGATTGTATATCTGACCGTTTCTATCACCTCCTGCAAAGAACAGAGCCAACAGGCAGCACACTTCCTGTTGGCTCTTATTCCTTGGAAAAGGAGAAAGGGTATTGAGATTCAATAAAAGCTCTGTATCGGGTGCGTACTGTTGATTTTTTTGATTGCCTGTGAAGCATAGTATCCAATCAGCACAAACACCACCATTACGGAAAGATAGTCAATCAGGAAGAGGATCACAGGCTCGGAATAATCGTAGAATACGAAGTGGCTTCTGAGCAGCAGATACAAACTAACGCCTCTGCGTCGGAAAGCGAACGCGCCATATACTGCCCAGAGCCAGCCGATCAGTCGTAGGCTCCACGTCCGCAAAGGAGAGGGCTGCAAGTGCTTGCGCGCCATCGCCAGCATCATGCTCCAGTGAAATCCCAGATGCAGGCTCATACAGACGAAGCCCCAGTAGGCGCAGAGGATATGCACCTGCTGTGCAAGCTCATAGCCGCCGTGCTTTGGAAAAAACGCAAATACATAACGGGACAGCACAACGCCGCTAATCATTGAACCGGACATAGAAAGAAAGATGATTCCGACCAACGCCGTCTGAACCATGCGGATGGGCGTGTATTTGCCCTTTCCGACTGCCAACAGCCACTTTCGGTTGAGTATATGGTGTGCCACGAACAGAGCGAACATTCCCATACCGATCCACTCGTGGGCTGACTCGCCCACAAGACCGTAGGGCATCAAAAGCAACAGCGCGACAGTCATTGCGGCATCGACTGCGAGTTTGATTTTCTGAATTGACCGCATTCCGCCGATGTTACAGTCCCAGCCCTGCGGCCCATTCGCGGACGGTGCTGCTGGATGCGCCGGAGGAGAAGCGCTGACCGCTCTGCCAGGTGCCGCCGTTTGCCATGTTTTCCAGCAAATCGCCGCTTTGACCAAGCCCGGAGGACGAGGACGTGCAGAACGGGATGACGGTCTTGCCGGTAAAGTCGTTGTTTTTTACAAAATTGTTGACCGGCCATGCCGCAATGCCCCACCAGATCGGGTAGCCGATCAGAACGGTATCGTAGTTGTCCCAGTTTGCGGGTGTGGTCTGCGTCAGGGCGATGTCTCGCAGAGCCTCGTTGTCGTGCTCACGGTTGACACGGCTGCCGTCCACCGTCCAGTCCAGATCAGCGGAGGTATAGGGCGTGACAGGTGTGATTTCAAAAAGATCCGCACCCAGTTCGCCCGCGATGTCCTGTGCCACGCGCTCCGTGTTTCCAGAGCCGGAGAAATAAGCCACCAGAATTTTGTTGCCAGTGCTGGGGTCGGGCTGCGGGGTAACGGGCGTCATCGTCAGGTAGTTGCGAAGGATCGTAGCCACCTGTGCGCGGGTGGCGTTGCCGTTCGGGTCAAAGCGGTTGCCGGTGGTGCCGTTCACCATGCCGTTCGCCCTCGCCCAATCCACGGCGGCAGAAGCGTAAGCGGGGATGCTGCTCTCGTCGGCAAAATCCTGTCCGGCTTCCGCACTGGGAGAACCAGCGTAACGCCAGAGGATCGCGGCGATCTGGGCGCGGCTGACGGAATCGTTGGAGCCGAAGCGCCCGTTGCCGTAGCCAGTCACGATGCTGTTGGCACTCGCCCATGCCACCGCATCCGTGTAGTAGGCACCCGAAGGAACGTCAGAGAAGGCTGTTCCCGTGGCAGCGGACGGGCTGCCCGCGGCACGGTGCAGAACCGTCACCAGCATGGCGCGGGTCATGGGCGTATTGGGGCTGAACGTGGTGGCAGAAGTGCCGTTCATAATGCCGTGCTCATAGACATAATCCACCGCATCCGCGTACCATGCACCATTCGGAACGTCGCTAAAGATACCCCCTGCCGCCAGGGCCGTCGGAATTGTTGCGATCACCAGTGCTGCCGCTATGACCGCCGTCAGAAGTCGCTTCATCTTTTTCATTGTTGTCATCCTTTCCTGTTGATTTTCTCTGGGAAAGCACCCAGTTCAGTACATTCTCATCGTCGAACACCACGCTGCCGCCGCCATGGTAATTGTAAATGCCCTTGGCGTTGAAATAGGCGTTGTCCGGAATATTGAGCTGCAAAAGCTGGTCGATCTCGCTATCAGTCAGCCCTGCCTTTTCATAGGCGGCGTGGAGGTTCGCATAGGCGTCCCGCGCCTTTTGGGAGCCGTAATACTCGTCGTTTTCCGCCATGAAGATATAGACCGCCACCCGGTTTTCTGCCACGGGGTCATAGGTGCCGTCCCACTGGGAGCCGCCGTGGATATAGGCGGCGTAGAGGTCGGGGCGCAGGGCCACCGCCTGAGACATGGTTTCGCCGCCAGCTGAATACCCTGCGGCATAGACGCGGCTGGTGTCCACTGAAAAGTGGTCGATCATGTACTCCGCCAGTTCGTTGGCCTGCCGTGCGGACTTTGCGCCCCAATCGGTGAGCTGACCGGAAACAAGGATCACAGGCTCCGACAGCTTCGTCCACGCCTGCACGCCGTTCCAACTGAGATTTGTACCCGCGGAATCCGCGCCGAACCACATCCGGTCGTACCCCGGCATGGTCACGACAAGCGGGTAGGTTTTCGCGCCGTCGTAGCTGCTAGGAAGGTAGTAGCTGTAATGAATGACGCCGTCCGCGCCGTCCAGCGTCTGGTTTTCGGTGAAGCCGCCCTGTACGGCGGCGTTCTCCGCAGGCTGCTGCGCGACGGCGGCAGTATCGTCACTTTTTGCCGCCGCCTGCGCCGTACAGCCGGAGAGCAGCAGAACTCCCGCCAGTAAACCCGCTAACATTTTTCGCATACCTTGCCCTCCTTCCGAGGAAATACTCGGTTAATCAACCGTTCAGGCCAAGGCCGCTGACCCAATCGGCCACATCGCTCTGGCTGGCACCGCTGGAGAAGCGCTGACCGTCCTGCCAGTCACCGGTACCCGCCATTTCGGAGAGCAGCGTACCGCTCTGGCCCATGCCGGAGGACGAAGATGTGGCAAAGGGAATGACGGTCTTGCCGGTGAAATCATTGTTTTTTACAAAGGTGTCCACAGGCCACGCTGCGATGCCCCACCAGATGGGATAACCGATAAACACGGTGTCGTAATCGTCCCAGTTTTCGACCTCGGTGGTGGTCAGGGACACATCCCGCAGGGATTCATCATCGTGCTCCCGGCTGACCCGGCTGTCGCTGTTGGTCCAGTTCAGGTCATCGGAGGTGTACGGCTCCGTGGGGGTAATTTCAAAGAGGTCGCCGCCTGCGGTTTCGGCAATATCCTCGGCCACACGCTTGGTGTTGCCGCTGGCGGAGTAATAGACCACCAGCACCTTGCCGCCGGAGGTGGTGCTGTCCGAATCGCCTGCCGTGGCATCATCTGGTGTTTCCGACGGGGTGCTTTCAGCGGGTGTGTCATTGGACGGTGTCTGTGCAGGGGTATTATTCGTCTTGCTGCCGCAGGCGGTCAAAGACAGGATCATCAGCGCAGCCAACAGCAGGCTGCCGAATTTTTGAACGCTTTTCATAAGATCATCCTCCTATCGCTTTTATTTCACATTTTCCTGAATCCAGTTTTCAATATGATCCGCAATCACATCGTTGTTCAGATCTTGGAACATGAAGTGGTCATTGCCGGTGATGCCTTCCTGAGGGAGATCCACCACGGTGCAGTTACCGCCCTGCTCGTTGTAAGCATCCCGGAAGTCATAGCACGCTTGGCGCATCATCTGCCACATACCGGTTGCCTGAATAGTGGGATCGCCGTTGTCGATATAATCGCCAAAGTACATGGTGACAGGAATATTCTTCTCTAACACGGCCTTAAAATCCTCGCTGTCCGCGCCGGGCGCTCCGCCGGGTTCGATGGCGACGATGGCAGCAATGTGGTCGGTGTAACGCGCCGCCGTCCAGCCGGGACCGCCGCCCTGAGAATGGGTCACCAGAATGGAGTTCTTGCCAGTGCGCTCATACACCTCGTCGATGGTGGCGGCCACGGCCTTTGCCACGGTCTCGTTGTCAAAATCGCCGCCCATGTCAGAGGCCATGCTGGTATCCGGCGTCATCTGACGGAAGAACTGATCGACGGATGCCGCGTCGTTGGGGAACTGAGAGCCTTCGTTGACAACGGACTCACCATTCTCCCAGCGGCCAATGCGGAACTGAGTGTACCAGCGCTGATCCAGCGTCTTGGTACTGATGTCACCGCTGACGGAGGTAGCGCCCGCTTCGCCCCGTCGGGGCTCGTCAATGAGGAACACGCTGTGGCCTTTGCGGAGGAACAGATTCGACCAGCCCTCCCGGCCATCCGGGGTAGTCATCCAGCCCATGCGGGACTGGCCGTAACCGTGGAGGAACACCATGGGAAGCCCGGTTTCCTCTGCGGGGATCTGATAAAGTACATTGGCGTGATCCACATGGGCGGTCTGACCGGCTCCGGTTTCTTCCCACTGGTTTTCCGGGTCAAACGTTCCGTCGGAAGTCACGGTAATACCGCCCGCAGAGAAAATTCCCTGCTCCGCGATAGAAAGGACCGTGCTGTTTTCCTGCGTGGTTTCTTCCGGCGCGGTTTCTTCCGGCTGCACGGCAGCAGCCGATTCCTCCTGCGCGGATGTTTGTGTTTGCGTAGGTGCTGCGGCCGGCTGTTTTCCGGCGCAGCCTGCCAGCAAGGAAAGGCTCATTGCGCCGCACAACAGCAGCGCGGCAAGTTTATGGTTGTGTTTCATATTCGTTCTCCTTATCAAAGCAACGGCTAACAGCGTAAACGCTGCCGATCCGCTGCGTCTGCTTACTTCTGCTCGTCCACGGGCGGAACCATTTCCGCGTACTTTTTCAGCAGTTCGGGGGTGTTGGTGTAGTAGCGTACACTCTTGTTGAGGGCGGTGACCTGCGCCATTTCATCATCGGTCAAGGCAAAATCAAAGAGGTCAAAGTTGGACTTGATATGCTCCGGATTCTTGGAGCCGGGGATGACGATGTTGCCGCTCTGAATGTGCCAGCGGAGAATGATTTGGGGCGCGGACTTGCCGTACTTCTTGCAAAGCTGAGCGAACAGCGGCTCCTCCAGCAGCGCCTTGTCACCGTGGCCCAGCGGATACCATGCCTGCGGCACGATACCGTTCTCCTTCAGGAAGGCTTTCAGCTCCGGTTCCTGGTTATAGGGGTGCAGCTCGGTCTGCAAAATCGTGGGTTTTACTTCACAGAGGGAAAGAATCTCCTCAATCTGCTCCTTTTTGAAGTTGGACAGACCGATGGCGTGCACCTTGCCCTCCTTGTACGCCTTCTCCATCTGATGGTAGCCCGCCACATAATTGCCCGCGGGCTGGTGGATCAGCAGCAGGTCGATGTAGGGAGTGTCCAGACGGGCAAGGGTCTTGTCCACTGCGTCGGGCTGCTCATAGAAGCTGGGCCACAGCTTGGTTTCCAAGAAAATCTCCTCCCGTTGCAAGCCGGACTTCTTCATGGCGCGGCCAACGGCCTTTTCGTTTACATAGGCGTTGGCGGTGTCGATCAGGCGATAGCCGTTCTGCAAGGCGCTGACGCAGGAGGCCTCCGCCTCGTCCGGGGTCAGAAGAAAGGTGCCGATACCGGCCATGGGCATTTTCACGCCGTTATTGAGAGTTGCGTATTCCATAAAAGATTCCTCCTTAAATGTTCTTTCCAAGTTTCGTGGCTTCGTTTTCATTGGTCGCCATGCCGCCGTAGGTCATACCGTAGAGACCGGCGAAGCGCTTCATCGTGTACTCGCCCGCCTCCAGCATCCACTGTTCCGGGGCAGCGCCCTGAAACACGAAATACAGCTTGCGGCCGGACAGTTCGCCGCTCTCCACCTTGCCGTAGAAACGATCCAGCACATTGCGAACGCTGCCGCAGATGTTGTGCCAGTAAAGTGGCGAGCCGATGACGATGGTGTCCGCCTGTTTCATCGCGCCGATGACGGTATCCAGTCCGTCGCCGGGGAGGTTCTGGCCGTATGCACCGATGGTGTAGTCCGTAAGGTTCAAAGTCTCATATTCGTGACCTTTCAGCAGCTCCGCCGCCAGCTTGGCGGTGTTGCCATTTTTGTTGGGGCTGCCGTTGATAAATAAAATGCTCATAACAATGCTCCTCATTTCAGTTTTCGATATTCTTCTTCACTCACTGGTTCACACCACTGACTGCGGCAGTTTTCTCCAGGTGCTTCCACAGCCAGATGGGAAAACCAGCTGTCCGGCGCAGCGCCGTGCCAGTGCTTTACACCGGGCATAATGTTGATCACATCGCCGGGGTGCAGCTCCTGCGGCTCTTTGCCCCATTCCTGATAGTAACCGCGCCCGGCCACGCAGATAAGGATCTGTCCGCCGCCTTTGTCCGCCTCGTGGATGTGCCAGTTGTTGCGGTAGCCGGGTTCAAAGGTCACATTGAAGATTTTGACCTGCTCCGTGGAGACTGGCGCAAGATAGCTCTGCCCGCTGAAATACTGTGCGAAACCGTCATTGGGCGCTCCGATGGGAAAAACCATGCTGTTTTGATGACGCTGCTTTTCATCAGTGTTTTCCACATCTGTCCAGATGTCCTTTGCCATTCGGAATGCCGCCCAAGCCTTGGGCCAACCCGCATAAAACGCAGCGTGCGTCAGGATTTCCGCAATTTCACTGCGGGTAATTCCGTTTTCCTTGGCCATTTGCAGATGATGTCCGAAAGAGGTATCCGTCAGCCCCTGCGCCATCAGCGCTGTCACGGTGATGAGGGAACGGTCGCGTGCAGAAAGCTCGCTTTCCCGGCTCCAAACCTCACCGAAAAGAACATCATCATTGAGCTGTGCGAACTTCGGCGCAAATTCACCAAGCATATCTCTGCCTGCTGTGATTTTCTTCATGGTCACCTGCACTCCTTCAAAATTTCGTAAATCTCGTCATGGCTCAGCTTCTTGCAGCAGCCGGGGGTGAGAACGGTGGAATCCGCGATGGCGCGAAAATCGGTGTCATCGGGGATACCCAGCTCTGCAAAGCTGGTCGGCAGGCCAATTTCCTTGATGAACGCAGCCAGCGCGTCGATACCGGCAGCAGCCGTCTCCTCAATGCTGCCCTTGGGTGCGACACCCCAGACATTCTGCGCAAACCGTGCAAACCGCGCCGCGCCGGACTTGTAGATA
>ENA-ORML01001467-ORML01001467.1-human-gut-metagenome-genome-assembly--contig:-NODE-1467-length-20147-cov-3.581525_pt1 | contig 20147 bp, 22 predicted proteins | sample MGYA00242103_ERZ508995 | MGnify/ENA primary metagenome ERZ508995 (study PRJEB26280, sample SAMEA2338702) | human gut metagenome | biome: human gut; feature: human-associated habitat; material: faeces... | reverse complement strand
CTTCCGATCTAAGGCAGAGTCATTGTTTGCCGGATGGGAAGAGACATTGATATATTCCTGTATCGAGAGGGTTATGGGAAAGATATTGGTGACGGATATAAATGTGCCAAAGTCAGCCTGTGCCTATGTCGGCTGCTTTGCATTTTATGCGGGCGAGCCGGATAAAGAACTGCTCGAACATAAGCCGGACGGGTTTATTATTATGGTTCCGCAAAATGAAGAATGGGCCCATTTGATTGAAAAATGCCTTTCAAATGCAAAAAGAATTAGCAGGTATGCAATCAGGAAAAATACTCAATTTGATGTTGAACGGCTGCAGAACTATGTTAACCAGCTTCCGGAAGGCTATGAACTTAAGGAGATTGACGGCGATATCTATGACAGGTGTATTGAAAATCCTGCGATAGAGGATTTTGTTTCATCCTTTGAAAATAAGCTTAAGTATCTGGAATGTGGGCGGGGAATGGTCATTATGAAGGATGGAGAGATTGTGGCAGGCGCTTCCTCCTATACCAGATATAAGGCGGGTATTGAGATACAGGTTGATACGCTGCCATCAGAGAGGCGAAAACACTTAGCTACAATCGCTTGCTCTGCATTGATTCTAAAATGTCTGGAGGAAAACTTATACCCAAGCTGGGATGCACAGAATATGAATTCAGTTCGATTGGCGGAAAAACTGGGATACGAATTTGCACATGAATATACGGCATATGAAGTTAGAGAGATGGTGAATGATGTCATTTTTTGAATTAATCGATGAAAAATTTTTTAATCCTTTTTGCTGTCGTAACCGGGAAATATATATTGCCTGTATAGACCAGTTGATTGAGAAATCAAAGGAGATACCGGTACTTTATGAGACAGATGCCAGAAACACTTTGATCCTGTATCTGAAAAATTGCGAGTATGCCATCGAGACAGAGAATATCGGCGAGGAGATCAGCAGCGGGAAAAGCCCTCAGGAGAATGCATCGGCGATTTTGAGGTATTTTCGCGTATGCGGCTGGATTACGCCCCAGGAAATTGGACGAAGTGGGGATAACATTGCATCGGTATCGGCATATTGCAGAAAATTGATGGATGCAATTCACAAAATTTTTGACAGAGATGCTAATGGTGCGATTACAAACCATATATTTTCTATGTATGAAATTTTAAAAACGGCAGTTATAAAGGACAGTGCCCGGGCAATACGCCCTTATCAGAATATTTTGATTCCGCTGGTGGAAAATGAGTGTGATTTGAAGAATGATCTGCTAATTCTGAAAGACAGTATTCAGGAGATTATGCGGGCTGTGCTGAAAATGGCGGATACAAACAGTTTCGGGCAGTTTTTGATTAAGGATGAATTATTGAACCGGTTTTTTAATGACTATTTTTTCATAAAGAAGAGCGGGCTGATTCCGTCTTATATAGGGGATATTGACCGGATGCTGCGAAGGCTTCGCCGCTCAGAATTGTATGACCGTATGGTTGAGGAATATCGGCGGATTGTAAACCAGGATGAGGTCCGGGCAAAGGAAAAAACAGACCGTCAGTTTGCGGAACTGGACAGCTTTGTCAATTTGGAGTATGAGAAGGAAATGGATTATATTGACCGTAAGATCAATACATACTACAATCTATATTCCACCAGGATGATGATGGTGCTCAGCAATAATATGAATCTTGAGCATGAACTGAACCGGCTTTTGATTTTTAAAAAAAATTTGGATGGTGAGGACAGGGAGATGGCGCTGCGGCAGCTTTCGGGGCCACATTGTCTGATGAGTATGGGATATATTGGCAAAAAGTCGTTTGAGCGACGTAAGAAGGCCAATCCAAACCGAAAAAATATCGGAAAAGCAAAAAGGACAGCGGAACAAATGTAATCTGCAGACGTACCCGGATAACGCCGGACAAGCTGTATAAAGATTACAAACAAAATGATGGTAATCTGGAAAAAATCGAAGCAGTGAATCAGGCGGTTTATCGATGCCGGGAGAGAGGCTTTCTGACCTTTGAGCAGGAGGGGTTCAGCAACGAAATCCGGGCAATCTATCTGGCGGATGAAAAGATTGAGGAGGTTGAACGATATCTGGAAGTAACCTATCAGTATGAATCCAGATATTCAAAGAAACAGCGTTTTGAGGAATTGATTGCCGAATATGAGAACGGGTCTTCTGCGGCCTGCCGCGAATGTGGAAAATTGAAGCAGATGCTGGAAAAGAACCGAATCCCACAGAATTATTTGCAGATAAAAGATATGCTAAGGGCGCTTGTATTTATTGAAAATAATGAAAGAGAGCTGTTTCTCCGGGAGGCTTCCATGCTGATTTATGGCGATTCGAAACATCTGAGAGAAGAGTTGCTTTATTCAGTATGTCGGGCGTTTCGTGAATATTTGGGACGGCCTTGCCGGGAGGATGAGTTGGGACAATTAGAACGGATTTATATCCATACGCCCAATTTTATGACGATTGAAAACCCGACATCCTGGCTTCGAATGAAAATTCCGGATGCAGCTCTGTTTGATCTTGGAGGATATGCTTCGCGTTTTCAAAGAGATTTACTTAAAAAAATATACAGCGACAATCCAAAGCTTAACTTTTGGCATTTCGGGGATATAGATGCCGGCGGCCTCTATATCCATGGGCATTTGTGTCGTGTGACGGAAATTCCGTTTCGATTATACCGGATGTCCCGAAGGGAGTTAGAAAGCCCAAATTTTCAAACTTGTCTGAAACCGTTGACACAGCAGGATCGAATTCGGCTAAAATCATTGGAAAAGCGGAAAGGAGAATGATTGTGTTTGAGCAAGATTATGTTATGCGGCTCATTAAAGAAATGGTGCGGGTTATCTTAAAGCTGCTATTCAACATAGATACGGAGTCTCCGACAGTAGATTTGTTGGAAAACAAAGAAGAAAAAGAAACATTGGAAAAACTGCTGGATATGGTTGACACCGGAAAAATCAATGAAGCGAAAAATAGATTATATGATTTAACCGGTGATACAGATGTGAATAGTTTAGAAGTCGCACTGTTATTTTATTCCTATTTGAATGACAAAACAGATGATTTTTTAGAAACAAACGACTTCAGCAGAGATGAAATTAAATCAGGACTGGAAAATGTGCTTGATAGACTTGGTTTAAGCAGTATAGCAAAGATGTTCTTGGAAGATTTTTAGTTACTGATAACTGTAAATTTGAAAATTCAATTGAGATTATATTTATAGAATGTTAGACTAAAATCAGTATTGTATGTAATGACGATTGAATAGGGGAAAAAATATGGTATATGGGAAATCAATGCTGTTGACACTTTTGGGAGATAGGGCGTTTAGTAGCGGATTTGTGAAATTCTTGGAGACGATGAAAAGGCATTTGATTTGAAAAAGAATAAGTAGTAAATTAAATTTTAGTTTATAGAAATGTTGATGTTTAAACTAGCATTACGATTAAGTTTTAAGTCTTTAATGATACACAAAAAGATTAATAAATAACAAAGGAGAAGTAGCATGGCAGGTTACATATTTTCGATTGCTAAAAGTTTACTATCGACCGTAAAAGAAGAAAATATTAAGAAGGGATATTTCACCCCATTTACTCCAGAAGTTACAGAAGAAGAAATGCTACCAGAAAAAAGCAGAAAAAGAAAATCTATTAATAAAGTTCTTGCTGCGACTTTTGCTGATTTTATAACAATGAAAACAGGAGATAATGTATATTTTTTATCTGACAGAAAGATATACGGTGTAGGCACTTTGAAAAACGTTGGAGATGATTGTAAATATGATAATTATTTAGATGCTTCAAAATTATTGCCTAATTGTAATCAAAAGGGGATAGCATATTTGACTACAAAAGACAGTCGTGCTAGGTGGGTTTTCTTTTTTGAGCCGGGAAAGCATTTTATGTCCAAGGGTGTTGATATGGATGATGTGCTTAGATATAAACCATCGGCTTTTAAAATGTTAAGAGCATTTGAAGGATTAAGTTTTATTAAAATAGATGATGAGGAAAATAGAGCGTTAAAAGAATATTTATATATAGTGAATGAATCAGAAATATGTGATGGTTCAGACTGTTTAGAATTTGATAATACTTTACATTTTAATTTGGAACAAAGACAATTAAGTGAATACAAGATGAATATAAATAAAGTGTTAGAGAATGAGGAAAATAAAAAATATGTTATATCCGAAATGTTTATAGAGGCAGCCTTGCTTCAGTATTTACAGGTTAAAAAGCAGTCAGTATTTGGCGAATGGGATTACCTAACACACCAGCTTATTGCGTCACCGTTTAAACCATTACAATTTATAGATAAAATGGATGTATATGGTTATAGATTTTCTGAGTGTTATCCAGATAAGCCCCAATTGGTATCGAAATACATTTTAGTGGAACTAAAAAAAGGAAAGATTAATAAAGCAGCGTTAGAGCAGACAATGCAATATGTCGATTGGATATGCAAAGAGTATGCTGCCGGTGATTATTCGAGGATTGAGGCATATGTTGTTGGGGACAGTTCGGTACGAAATGTTGAGGATTTAAAAGAAAAATATTGTCAAAGAGACTATATTATTGAAACTCATCCGGTCAAAACAAATAGCTGGAATAATTTACGCTTGGTCAAATATTTGATAAATACACAGGTGGATTTTAAAGAAATGAAAAGTTCAAACGATAGTATGTAAGGGGTATGTTATGGAATACACATTTGATGAATCTGATAATGCGGTAAGAGTGCGTCAAATGTCTCGATTAATTTCACGAATTAGATATCGTCAGTTTGGAATTATGATTACAACCAGTTATATAGATGGACAAGCTTATAAAGAAGTGGTAGAAGATGGACATCCTATTTTGATCGTTACTGCATCTGATATAGCTGGTATTCTTCGTAATAATGCAATCGATTCTTCTAATATTGATGATTGGCTTCGTACAATTGACCATTCAATAAATCGCTTAGAAGCATATTATCATCGTCTGAATGAATATTTGCGGAATTGAGCTGCCTATGAATAATGAAAAGAAAAAAGAACCTAGATTTCACGGTGAGGTCTCCGAAAAAAGTCATAAAAACATGAGCCGAATCCACGGAAAAGATACAAGTATTGAAGTTACTCTTAGAAAGGCTTTATGGAATAAAGGGTACCGTTATAGGAAAAATGTTAAAGAGCTTCCTGGAAGGCCGGATATTGCATTAACTAAATATAAGGTTGCAATCTTTTGCGATAGTGAATTTTTTCATGGGAAAGATTGGGAAGTTTTGAAGCCAAAGCTAGAAAAGGGTAAAAACCCGGATTATTGGATTCCTAAGATTGAGAGGAATATGGAACGTGATAGAGAGAAAGATAAAGCATTGTTATTTGCAGGTTGGACAGTTGTTCATTTCTGGGGTAAAGAGATTTTGAAGAACACAGATGAATGTGTAAAAGTCGTCGAAGAGATTATTTTTGATATGCAGATTGGAGCAGAAATATATACAGAAGATGATTAAAATAATGGTTGATCAATTGATGACGTTGTGCTATAATTTTATCATGCTATAGAAAAAAGAGGAATATTAATGAACAAAACCGTATGTGAATTGTTTGCTGGTGTAGGTGGCTTTCGTTGTGGTTTGAATAATATTAAAAGTATTGAAGATAAAAAAGAAGAAAAGTGGGAAACAGTTTGGTTTAGTCAATGGGAGCCTGCTGAAAAGAAGACACAATATGCGCATAGTTGCTATGTGTATCGTTTTGGTACATGCTTGGATAAGGATGGAAATGATACAACAAATTGTAATATAGAAGAAGTGGATAAAAAGAAACTTCCAGACTTCAATCTGTTGGTTGCTGGTTTTCCTTGTCAGGATTATTCTGTGGCTTCTACTCTATCAACTTCTAAAGGACTTGAAGGAAAGAAAGGTATTCTTTGGTGGTCGATTAGAGAGACCGTAGAAGAAAAACAACCTCCATTTATTCTGTTAGAAAATGTTGACAGATTGATTAAATCTCCGGCAAAACAGCGTGGTAGAGATTTTGGTATTATTCTTGCTTGTTTACGGGATGAGGGGTATACAGTAGAGTGGCGTGTTATCAATGCTGCAGAGTATGGTTATCAGCAGAGAAGAAGAAGAACTTTTATTTTTGCATACAAAAATGAAACAAGATATAATGCACATGTTCAAGAACAGGTGGCATATAATAAAGATTCTAAATTAGGAGAAAAAAGAATCAGCATGACTAAACTTCTTTTGAAAGATGGATTTTTTGCTAAATCATTTCCCGTGTATGATGTAGATTCAAAAATGTTACGGATTACAGAGTTACCAGAAGGCCTTGGAGAGTTATCTGAAACATTTGTTTTTAGATTTGAAAATTCCGGTGTGATGAAAGATGGTATGGTTTATACATTTAAAACAACACCAAAATATAATGGTGAACAGATTACATTGGGTGATATCATGGAAACTGGAGAGGTAGACAAACAGTATTTTATTCCATTAGATAAACTTTATTATACAAAACCTAGTGTGACACATAGTGATGAAACACATGGTAAATTACCAAAAGAAGATAGACAGACATGGCAGTATTTAAAGGGTGCAAAGAAATTGCCACGTAAAGCTGCGAATGGACATGAATATATCTTCTCAGAAGGAGCAATCCCAATGATAGATAAGTATGATAAACCGGCACGTACGATGTTAACTTCTGAAGGAAATTTTAGCCGCACAACGCATATTGTCCAAGACAAAAGGACAGGGGGTATTAGATTGCTTACTGCGTGTGAAACGGAGCGTATCCAAGGATTCCCTACAGATTATACGAAATATTGTTTAGTGGATGGAGAGGTTGTTGAAATGCCTGTTAAGAAGCGTCGTTTTATGATGGGAAATGCACTGGTAGTAAATCTCATTGAACAAATGGAACCATTATTAAGTGAAATTTTTGAAAAAGAAGAATAGGGAATAAATAAGTGAATGCAGGGGGATTAAGCCCTGCATTCCTTTGTATATTATTATAGGTATTCTGTTTGGTTTAATAAGTCGACAAGATATGCGCCCCTTACCCAATAATTCTGGAAGGTCATATTTATACCGTTGATGTATACTGGCTTATATGTTGAGTCAGTACTTGTTCCGCGAAGAAATACTTGGCCATCAGAAGCTTTTGGGAAATTTGGTGCTGATTTAACTGTACCGCATGGATTGATGATAGGAGTTCCGTCTTTCCGGCGTTTTATTACATCTCTTAATTCGTTGTACCAGATAAGGTGACGGATTCTATCCCAAGTCTTTCGGACTTCTACTTCAACAAAATAATCATCAAAACTGATACGTTTAAAACCGAGGAATTCGCATTCAGAAAGAGGAACACTTTTTCCTGGTGCGGGCTTATAAGGTTCTTTGAAAATAGAGAATAAAAATGTTCCATTGTAGAAATGGTCATAGCAGGATGAATCTTCAAAAGATATAGATTCATCCATAATCTCTTCAAAATCAACAGAGATAAACTTTGTGTCTTCGGTGCGAGCACCGTTGCAATTTAGCACAATGGTTTTGCTGATAAGTCCCATTTTACTGAAAATTTCTATTTCAGCCATTTTTCTAGAGTTACCACCAAACATAGAGACAACAACCGGTTCCATTATACTTTTGTTAATACGTTTGGATGGATAGCCTACTAAGTCAAGTATTTTATCTCCGGTCATATGGCGATAGTATTCTGCAATACGGTGGCACAATCTATCAAATTCACCATAAGTGACAACATCAAGGTCGAGCTTTTCGTGTTGTTTACCGCAGCACTCTTCCCAAAGAGTAGTAACAACCGATCTTTTAAGACGAAAGCGTGGCGCATGAGGCCACTTGGGCGCAGTATCAATGTACAATAAATCAGGACGTAGTTCGCTGGAAATACGAGGATAATGCTCTTCATAATTAGGATATTTTTGTTGAAGCATATTTATGAAATCGCGGACGATTGTCCAGTCATTTCGTAAAATCTCCACATCTTCGTCGCTGAATTCATGAAAATCAAAACCTTCGATTGGAAAGTTCGCATAATCAGCTGCTTTTACAGTTGTTTCGGAATCGTATAAGTAATAGACGATTAGTATATGTTCTAATTTTTGCCAAAAGTGAGAAGTGTAGAAATCTTCATACACAATTTTGTGTGGTGAAACGGCAGTGATAGACATTGGCTCTTTGGCTTCAAACATATCTGGATTTGATTTGCTTCGTTTTAGTCCAGTTACTTTCAGTTCTGTCGGAATACCATCGACAATAAGGTCTGGTCTTTGATCAGAGTCAGAAGGATATCCTAAGATGGACTGTTCGACAACATCTCCGGCAATACCAGTAATCTTAGGATGTTTTATAGTTCTATCAAACACATGATTTGAATCGGCTTCGCCAAGTGTCATTCCGAGATAGGCATTCAGTCTACGGAATAAATCTTTTTTTCTGTATGGGTGCATTTCAGCCATTGTAATCATCTCCAATCCTTGTTTTTGACAAGTCTCTTCATCTTATGGTTTTGCGGTATGACAATACGATGGAATCAAGGTTTTAATTTATTCGATAAATCTTCTTCTTTTTAATAATCTGCCATAATCATTATATCACAAATGAATGCGCTCCTTATAATCCCGCCCAAACGGATCCATGTATGCCGGTACGAGTGGTTGAAGGCAGACGGGTATGGCAAGGTCTGTATCGATGGAGAGCATTTTTATTCTACCATGCCGGAGAATGCGCACCGAAAAGTCCTGGTCGGGATCCATGCCCATACCATTGATATCCTTACGGAAGGAGGGCAGGCGGTCACAACCCACCGCCGCGCTTTTGGTGAAGGACGTACCGATGTCAGTAATCACAGCACCACCCTGGTAGAACTCATGAAAAACTCCGGTGCATGGGAAAACAGCGGCCTACGCCGGGAAACCCCGGATGCCTTGCGTGCCTACATGGATGCACAGTCCAGGGAAAAGCTGAAAGACAGCCTGCGTATCATGAACGAACTGATAAACCAGTATGGTTTCCAGGCGGCTGTAAGCGCAATGGAGATGACCTGTGCCAGGGGAAATATCAACATCTGTGACGCATCCGTGCTGGCTGCCCGTATTACCGGCTACGGCATTTCAACATACAAGACATTTGAAGGCTACAGCTACCAGAGCGTGAAATTTCCCCTTGCATTTTGCAGGGAGGAGCTTGAATCGCTGGAGTTTATACCTAGTCGGACGAACCTGGTCCTTTATGGCCTGGTAGGTGTAGGAAAGCCCCATATGGTGATAGCTGCCGGTGTAAAAGCCTGTGATTTTGAGCACAAGACAAAGTTTTACACGTTAACGGAGCTTGTATTCAAACTGTCAGAATCTCGGAAAAACGGTACACTGGAGAGGTTCCTGAGGAATCTGCGCAGCCTTGACCTGCTAATCTTAGATGAATGGGGTTACGTGCCTGCGGACAAAGACGGATTGCAGCTTTTATTCCGTGTCATATCTGACAGCTATGAAAGTAAGAGCCAGGTACTGACCACAAATCTTGAATTTTCCAAATGGGGAGCGATATTCACAGATGACCAGATGGCTGCAGCGATGATCGACCGCCTTGGCCATCACGGCCACCTGCTGATTTTTGAGGGAAAGAGTTACCGGATGGAGCATGCCTTCATGCGCAGGGATGTCTGATTAATGCCCGCCGAAAGCAGGGAAAATCCCTTGATGAAAACAGGGAATTTTAACGCTTTTTTCAGGGAAAAATGCTTGACAAAAAACAGATTTTTCTTCTATGTCCCGGGTCACGGTATTCTGATATTTCTTAACAACCTGAGGTTCAAACTCGTCTTTACGGTCTCTGGGGATGTCAATTTTCATATCACCATAGCTGGTATGCATGGTTTTTTGAGAATGATCATTTCTGCTGTTATTGGTATCCTTGTTTCTGTAATCATACCTCTCATGATAGAGTTGACATCCGTACCATCTTTGACTTTCGCATCATTTTCTTTTAAATAGCTGCTCATCATCTTTCGAAGAGCTGCTTTTTGAGGGGAATCCTTTCTTCTTGTCATAAAACAAACCTCCAAATTGAGTAATTTCATCTTACATCAGTATGAAGGTTTACACAATCTTTGAGATATTCCCGCATTCTCATTTTTTTCACTGAGAAAATTTAATCTATTTTCGATTCCTTAATAATTCCACCATCCGAGCAACAACTTCGATTTCTTCATCATTCAATCCATTTACGTCTATTGTTTTTATTCGTTCTAATCCAAGGAAATAATCGGTTGATACATGAAAAATTCGAGCAAGTGAAATGAGTACATCATAAGAAGGATAGCGGTTTCCAGATTCATAAGAGGAAATGGCACTAACAGCTACACCTACTAAATCTGCAAGCTGTTTTTGTGTTAATTTTCTCTCTATTCGTAATTGCTTTACTTTATTTCCCAAATTCACCATTAGTATCATCCTCTTTCGCAGTTAGTGTACTAAAAAATAATTCCGTATAGGTGAAAAAAAATACACTAAAACAGAAAAAAGCCATTGAAAATGAATAAAGGATGTAGTAAACTTATTTATATAAAATATATGAGGAGCGAATATAATGAGTGTAAAAAGACGTGATAATAAGAACCGTATTTTACGCAACGGGGAGAGCCAGCGGTCCGATGGAAGATATGCGTATGTTTATGTAGACGGAAACGGAAAGCAGAAATTCCTGTATAGTTGGAAATTAGAATTAGAAAAAACGGAGAGGAAAACAATAATGGACAAGCTGAAAGTGCACAGTTTTAACAGTGTGGGGCGAAATATAGAGACGGTCAAGGCCGTTGCGCAGATGAAGCCTTACTATGCTATTTTCCGTGATAGTGGTATGGCAAATGATAGCATAGCCACCAACTTTGAGCAGGAATGTGAGACTTACGGTTCGGATACGGTAAGGAAGGTTCTGTGATATGGCAGAAAGTAAGAAAAAAGAATTGACTATTCGCAGCTCCGCAGCGGAATATCTGACCTTTGTGGCATCCACCGGAGAGAGCGATGCCAGCTTTGAAATGCGTTATGAAGATGAGAACATCTGGCTGACTCAGAAGATGATGGCAGAGCTGTATGACTTTGGGCTGTCCACCATCAATGAACATATCAAAAAGAGTTATGCTGATGGAGAATTGATGGAGGGGGCAATTATTCGGAAATTCCGAATAGTTCAAACGGAGGGCTCACGGCAGGTTAGCCGTGAAGTTGCCCATTATAATTTGCAGTTGATTATCGCTGTGGGTTTCAAGGTGAATAATCAGCGCGCTGTGCAGTTTCGTAAATGGGGGGCAAATTGTAAAAGACCATACCATTCAGGGCTGAACGATGGATGCGAATCGCCTGAAAAAAGGGCATATGTTTACGGATGAATACTTTGAGCGGCAGTTGCAGCAAATTCGTGAAATATGGTTATCCAAGCGAAAGTTTTATCAGAAGGTCACAGACCTGTATGCAACAGCGTTTGACTATGATAAAAGCGCAAAGACAACCCGCTTGTTCTTTCAGACGGTGCAGAATAAGATGCACTTTGCCGTTCATCGCCACACGGCTGCAGAACTGATTGTGGAGCGTGCTGAAACGACTAAGGAACACATGGGGCTTACCACATGGGAGAATGCACCAGACGGCAAAATCCAGCAGTACCAGACCGATGCAGGCAGCTGAGTCTCCTGCCTTCAGTATAAGATGGTGCTCAACTAATGATGTTGGTATTAAATATTCCTATGAAAATAAAGAGAATGGAGCGAAGATAGCGGTTTCTGCTACGTCTTTATTTCAATTGATGGCCCAGGGACCAATATACGCATTTTAAGAGGAGTTTTGTTTATGATAAAATATTCATCTGCCATGGCAGGAGATGTGTTTTTAATGGAAATTCTTTGAATTAGGTGGACTATGAGATTGGGCAGACAATTTTTACAACAGGTTTACAACTTCTGAAAGATGGTCCGATATGATAATAAATTTATTAGAAAATGTAAAGATAAATCAAAATGTCGTGTTGAAAAGTTTGGGAGGAATATTAGAATGGAATGGCTTATTGCTGCTAATCGTAATATGTATAATCATGTAAGAGCATTTAAAGAACTACCCTATGTGGATTGGAAACAAAAAAATAATTATTCTGTAGGAGATAAGGTATATATCTATTCAGCAATGCCTATACAAGCTATTGAATTTTTAGTGGAAGTTATTAAAACAGATATTACAGTAGAAAATGTACTCGATGATAAAGAATATTGGAGTGATATACAAAAATATGAAAATGGGCGAAACAATGGGAAATATGTTAGGTTTAAGTTGATTAATTATTTTGAAGATGATGCAATAACGTTTAGTGAGTTGCATGAAAATGGTCTTGAAGGAAATATTCAAGGAGCCAGAAAATTGTATAGTACTGATAATTCTATAAAGAATTGGGGAAATTACATACATAAAAGATTAAAGAATATTGATGAAAAATATATTTGGAAGAAAAATACACAATTAGATTTGGATTTGGAAGAAAAAATTGCAAGTGTAAATATTGATGCTGAAAAAAACTATCATTATAATGATAAAGTAAATCCAAAACCAATACCAATAGAGGGAAAGGGAAAGAAAATATATAAGCGTAATAAAGATATTGCTATTAATGCTTTAGGTATTGCTCAGTTTCGATGTGAAATTGATGATGAGCACTATACTTTTTTGAGAAGGAATACTAATATACCTTATACAGAACCTCATCATTTGATTCCCATGGCATATCAAGAGGAATTTAATTATTCAATTGATATTGAAGAAAATATTGTTTCTTTGTGTAGTAATTGTCATAATGAAATACATTATGGTAAAGATGCCGAATATCTGATTGTAAAATTATATAATAAAAGAAAAAATCTTCTTGCTAAGAAGAAAATTGTAGTATCATTAGAAAAATTGCTTTCGTATTACGGATTATAACAAAATTTAAAATTGAAAATATAAATGACAGGAGGATTTTAAATGACTATTCCAGTAAAACAGATTTATCCCCGTACAGGAGATAAAGAAACAATTTATTTGAAACATGTAATCACGAATCCCAATATTACGGTTGGAGATTTTACAATGTACAATGATTTTGTAAATGATCCAACGTTATTTGAGAAAAACAATGTATTATATCACTATCCAATAAACCATGACAAATTGCAGATTGGAAAATTCTGTTCCATTGCCTGTGGCGCTAAATTCCTTTTTAACAGTGCCAATCATGCGCTGTCCTCATTGTCCACTTATCCATTTCCAATATTTTTTGAAGAATGGGGATTGGAAAAGGAAGACGTAGCAGAAGCGTGGGATAATAAAGGTGACATTATTATCGGAAATGATGTTTGGATTGGTTATGAAGCCGTTATTTTAGCCGGTGTCACGATTGGAGACGGAGCAATCATTGGAACTCGTGCAGTTGTCACAAAAGATGTTCCGCCATATACGATTGTCGGCGGTGTTCCGGCAAAACCAATAAAGAGACGATTTCCAGAAGAAACTATTTCTGCACTATTGGAGATTCAGTGGTGGAACTGGCCTGAGGAAAAGATTGCAAAAAATATTAGCGCTATACAGAGCGGAAACATTGAACAGTTAAAACAATCCATATAAATATAATTAGGATGGTGATACGATGTGTATAAATAAAAAAAGAAAAAATGATGTTTCACTCCATGCAAAGTCAGTAAATGCTAACGCCATTTGCATGGAGTAGTGAGGCGTAACATGCTGGCTTTGTTATTTGACGATGAAAAGTTAAAGGAGTGAGCCTGCATGAAATATATTAAAGCAGATTCGGTACTTCCCATTGCTTTTGTTGAAGAATTGCAAAGTTATATACAAGGCGGATATATTTATGTTCCATCAAAAAAGGACAGCAAAAGGAAATGGGGCGAATCAAGCGGTTATAAATATGAGATTGAACAGAGAAACAGGAAAATAAGAAAAGATTATCAGCAGGGAAAAAACGTTGATGAATTAGCCGATATTTATTGTCTTTCTGTTCATTCAATCAGAAAAATCATATATGAGAAGTGATTTCCGGGAGGTCGTAATTTTGCGGCCTCTCTTTTATGTTGTCATACATCCAAAAGGGAGCTTTGGTGGAGATTCCTGTAGGTAAAAAATACTTCTGTAAGTCACAGTATATTGAGAACATCATTTTCTGGTGATACGATATAATAGGTGATGAAAAATGAAAACAACAAAATTTTATATTGGGAAAATTCCTGTTATTATTTGGGGAGCGAAATCCAACAAAGCATTTATTTATGTTCATGGGAAAATGTCGGACAAGGAATCAGCTGAAAGTTTTGCTTCGATAGCAGAAAGAAAAGGGTATCAGATAATCAGTTTTGATTTGCCGGAACATGGAGAACGAAAAAACGAAAGTTATAGGTGTGATATTTGGAATGGAATCGTTGACCTTCATCAAGTAAGTTTTTATACGTTTTCTAATTGGAAATCAGTATCTTTGTTTGCTTGTAGTTTGGGTGTATATTTCAGCCTGCATGCATATAAAGATATTATTTTTGAAAAGTGCTTTTTTCTGTCTCCAATCGTAAATATGGAATACCTTATCAAAAATATGTTCCTGTGGTTTCATGTCACAGAAGAAATGCTTCATGCCGAAAGAGAAATTCCAACACCGATTGATACTTTGTCCTGGGATTATTACCAGTATGTAAAGAAAAATCCTGTAACAAAATGGAATAGTCCAACTCATATACTTTATGGAGGTAAGGACAATTTGCAATCCTTACAGGTTATAGAAAATTTTGCGAAGGCTAATCATGCGGTATTGACTATATCAGAGGAGAGTGAACATTCTTTTATGGGAGATGGGGATGATGAGGTGATAAAAAACTGGTTATACGATAATTTATAAAATTAATACAAAGCTTTTTAATATTTATTGACGCAGCCGTACGGCTAAAAATATAATGTTTTATATAAAAATAAGCCGAACGGCATAAAAAGATACTAAAAATAGAAATAAGCCAAACGGCAAAGTCAGAAAGTCTATGAAAAATATTTCCAAGAAGTATTTAGAAATGATTTGAGAGAGGATTTTTTATGAGCGAAAAGATGTTAGTAACACAGGAATTGAGAGAAAAATTAAATAACGAATATAATGAGCGTATCCGTTTCTGTGATATGAAGAATAGTCAGCTTCGGTCAACAGCGGAAAGCATGCGTTTAAGTATTCTGGGTCGAGATACCAAGGCAAAAGATGATAAGCCATTAGGTGTGGTTGATGCTTACGCAAAGGGAAATACTACATAATTGGTGGCTCCTTTAGATATAAAGAAGAAACTGGAGCTGTTGGAAGAGAAGCGGAATACTCTGCTTGCGGAACCGGATACACAAATGACATAGGGGATGCCCGAATGGGCATCCCGTTTTTGCTTTTTCTTTCGATTCTTTTTATAAATTCTTCAGCATTTAAACATCATTTTTTCACAACTTCTGCATATAATAATAAGAGAAGGTTAATGGGGAAGTACTTTTGGAAAGGGTGAATATAATATTTTAATGGACAGAGAAGTTTATTATGAAAACAATAATGTTATTGATGTAAAAGATTATGAGAAAATGATAGAAACTATTCAGGATACACCGGGCAATCGGCTGAGCAAGGTGAACAAAGTCCGGAAAATATATTTTAATGATGACATCAATTATCTGGAGGACGGGCTGGATGCCGGGTCGGAGGATAAGGTTGTTTACTGTATTGTTATGGTGAACTTTGATACGGAACATCTGATGGTCGAGCGGAAAAGCCGGAGGTCCGGAATGATTTATAAGGATTATGCTCCGATTACCGCCGGGGAATGTCGGAGAATTTTCAGGGGCGATGTTCGGTGGCTGAAAGAGAGTCCCTATTCGCTGCTTAAAAACCTGTATTTGGAGATTACGGTCAATCTTTGCACGATAGGGGTTGTCGTTGATTATGAGCGTCAGCGGTTTAAAGTGCATAACAGCAATGATTACATAGAATTTGATTTATCGGTTCGTTCAATTTATGGACGAAAGGGCGATTTGCTGGCGGACCAGTTAGATATGAAGGAACGGCTGGATGCGGGCCATGTTATTATGGCTTATAAACAGAGTATTCATATTCCACCGATTTTCAGATCCGTGCTGGCGCTGGCGCCAAAGGCCGAGGTGCATTGAGCCGGAAGACACAGCGCTTCAGAGGAATTAGAAATTCTGAATAAAAATTCAGGGAGGGCGGGACTTGCCAAAGTCCTCCCTCCCTGCTGTTTTAAGTAAAAAATTATCCGAGCAGCCGCTCGATGACATTCAGCAGTTCATCGTTTTTATCCGGCATCATAATGCAGAAACGGAAGTATTTGTTATTTAAAAACGGAAAATCGGAACAGTCGCGAATCATAAGTTTTTCCTGAATGGCCGCTTCAAAAATATCCATTGCCGTCACATCCTCTTTGAGAATTTTAAGGAGGATGAAATTGGCTTTCGGCGCATAATAAGTAACGCCATGAAAGCTGTCCAGTTTTTTACAGATTCGGGCTCTTTCGGAGGATATGAGCCGGCGTGTTTGGTCAATATATTCTTTATCCGTGAACATAATCTCGCCTGCAATAGCGGCCAGAGTGTTGATGGCCCAGGGATCCTGATGCCCGACCACTTCTTTGACTAAATCCCGGTTGCCGCAGACGGCGTAGCCGAGGCGGAGTCCCGGAGCAGCGAAAAATTTGGAAACACCCCGAAGGACAATGATATTATTATAATATTGGGACAGGGGAATCGCCGTGATGTCCTGCAGGTTTTCGGCAAATTCCACATAAGTTTCATCCACGAGAACATAGATGCCGTTTTCTTTGCATATATCCAGAATCCGGCGCATATCGGAGCGGGAAATCGCTGTGGAGGTCGGATTATTCGGGTTGCATATAATCAGCAGATCGATGGTTTCATTTAATTGTCCGGCAAGTAAGTCCACATGGACAGAAAAACCATGGCTTTCATCCAGCCGGTAATACCGGGAGGTTCCGCCGGCCAGAGTGACTTCACGTTCATATTCGGAATAGGTCGGCCCGAGAATAAGGGCTTTATGGGGCTTCAAAATTTGAATAAACAGGGAAATCAGTTCCGTGGAACCGTTGCCTACAATAATATTTTTAAAATCTGTATCTACATAGGAGGCGATACATTTTCTCAGGGAGGTATATTCTCTTTCCGGGTAGCCGGTGATGGCATCGATGCGTTCAGCCAGAGCGGAGCGCAGCTTTGGAGAAATGCCGATTGGATTTACATTGGCTGAAAAACTGGTAATTTCTTCCCTGGGGATATGGTAGATTTCCTCGATTTTCTCAAGGTCGCTGCCGTGAAAATGTTCGGTTTTCTGTGTCATAATATTACTCCTCATCACTTTTTGTTGCACCAATATTCATTGTAGTGGTATAATCTATATTAGTACATTTCATTTAAAAATGCAAATGATAAACAGGAGAGAAACATTGAAAGAAAAGATAAATTTATTGTCTAAGGGAATATTTGAATATGGGTGTCCGGACATTCATGTTTCCGAATCCTCCATCTATCTGGAAGTTGAATCGGGCAGTTGTTATTCCGGCGAGTTCCGGGTTTATTCGACAAATGGAATTGATGTGCGGGCGAAGGTCTTTTCTTCGAATAAGCAGATGCACTGTGCAGAGACGGATATTATCGGAACAGATAATGGAATCCATTTCACTTTTACTGCGGAGAATATGGAACCGGGAGATAAGGCGGAAGGGCATATCAGCATCATCAGTAATGGCGGCGAGATTCAGGTGCCTTATCAGGTTGCGGTGCGTTCGCCTTATTGTATGAGCAGCATCGGTGAGGTTGGAAATCTGGAGGAGTTTTCGAGACTGGCTTCGGAGCATTGGCAGGAGGCGGTGAACCTTTTTAAGTCCAAGGATTTTCCGAGGGTTTTTCTTGTAAATAAAATCCACGCCCATATTTACGAAAAACTGATGAAGAGCCGGAATATCAATCAGGCGCTGGAGGAATTTCTTTATACGTTGAAGAAAAAGCAGAAGGTGACGATTTCGGTCACACAGCGGGAGATTATTCAGAATAATTTGTCGGAAGCGCTTAGCGACAAACTGGTTTTGGAAAAGAATACATGGGGTTATCAGGAAATTTTTATTTACGCGGAAGGAGACTTTTTAAGCGTATATAAAAAGCGGCTGACAACTCAGGACTTTTTGGGAAGTTATTACGAACTGGAATATTTTATTAATCCGGAATTTTTGAAACGGGGCCGGAATTACGGCCGTATTGTGCTGTCAACTTTTTCCCAGTCTATCGAGATTAAGGTGTGCTGCTATCAGGATGTTTTTCGGGATGAAGAAGAGTCCCATGGCTCAATCCGCAGCAGTATATGCCAGATTGAACGGCGGTATCTGGACTGGAAGGCCGGAAAAATTCCGCTGGATACGTGGAGCAGAGAGACGAGGGAGGACGTGGATTGCTGCCGGAACAACAGCGATGATGTCCGCTATGCCCTTCTGGAGGCTCATTTTTTGCTGACTGTCGGTGAGGAAAACAGCGCAAAGGAGATTGTCGGACAGATAAATGGCCGGGAACTCCGGAGAAATTCCCTTATGGGATATTGCTATTATTTATATATTACATCTTTGTACCGCAGGGAGCCGGATTATACCCACTATGTTATTCAGCGGATGTGGGAGTTTTATGAGGGCCAGTGCGACCGATGGGAGCTTTTGTGGATTTTAGTCCAACTGGATGAACGGCTGGCCCACGGAGGGATTCACACCTTTAAGCGGATGAAGGCCGAATTTGCCCGCGGCTGCCATAGTCCTCTCATGTATCAGGAGGCATTGCGGCTGGCCAATGAGGACCCGTCCATGGTACGGGAACTGGATGCCTTTGAGGCGCAGCTTCTCCATTGGGGAACGCGCTATGGCATGTTGAGCCCTTCGCTGATGTATCAGTTTGCGGACTTGGCTGTACGGCAGAGGAGATTTCAGCCGCTGGTCCTCAAGGCAATGATGCGGCTGTGTGAATGTTATGAGAACAGAGAACTTCTGGCGGCAGTCTGCAGTATGCTTATGAACGGGCATGCGATTGATAAAAAATATAACGAGTGGTATCTGAAAGGAATCCGCCATTCGCTGAAGCTGGCAGGATTATATGAATTTTATATGTACTCTTTAGATGAGGAGACGGTGAAAGAACTTCCGACAGCGGTGCTCTATTATTTTAATTATAATAATCAACTGGACTGGAAGCGGAAGGCATTTTTGTACCGGTATATTGTCCGGCGCCGCCAGAGTCTGGAGCGGATTTATTATTCCTATGAGAATATAATGAAGGCATTTACCTTTGAACAGCTCAGTCTGGGACATATAGACAGTAACCTTGCCGAATTGTATAAGTTTTATATTACCCGGGATAAGATGAACAGCAAGCTGGCCCGGGAATTGCCGGATATTCTGTTTAAATATCAAATCAGCTGCGGACATCCGGGAATTGTCAATGTGGTCGTTACGATGCGGGAAGTGGACAGAGAATTTGTTTATCCGGTGGAAAGCGGCAAAGCCTATGTCGACATTTTCATGGATGAATATAATATTGCCTTTGAAGATATGGAAGGCAACCGCTATATGCGCACCGTGGACTTTGAAATGGAAAAACTGATGGATGAGTCCGAGTTTATAAAAGATTGTTATGAACTGTGCCCGGAGAATATAAAGGTGCTTATGAACCGAAGTGAACGGGCGCTGAAATATCAGATGATTGATGACACATCGATTGAAATTTTTAAGCGGACGCTGAAAATCCATTATATTGGAAATGAGTACCGCAAAAATATTTTAAAGAACCTCATCGATATTTATTATGAAAATTATGAGGGAGAGACGCTGGAGAAATATTTAATCCGGCTGGATATCCATCTGCTCGGAAGCGAGGAGCGGGGAAGCATTATTGAATATTATATTCAGCGGGGCTTTTATGAAAAGGCCTTTGAGGCTATCAGTGAATACGGCTATGAAAATATCCGGGATAAGCGGCTGATGCGCCTGACATCGCGGATGATCCGCAAACGGAATTATGAGGAGGA
>ENA-ORML01001463-ORML01001463.1-human-gut-metagenome-genome-assembly--contig:-NODE-1463-length-20177-cov-2.563910_pt1 | contig 20177 bp, 13 predicted proteins | sample MGYA00242103_ERZ508995 | MGnify/ENA primary metagenome ERZ508995 (study PRJEB26280, sample SAMEA2338702) | human gut metagenome | biome: human gut; feature: human-associated habitat; material: faeces... | reverse complement strand
GGCCATCGTGCGGGCGCTGTGTATGGAGCCGGATGTCATGCTCTTCGACGAGCCGACCTCGGCGCTCGACCCGATTGCCGAGTACAACATATACCGCAACTTTCACGACCTCGCCGAACAGCGCACCGCCATCTACATCTCGCACCGCCTTTCGTCTACGAGGTTTACCGACCATACCGCCGTGTTTGCAAACAACACGATCGCGGAATACGGCACTCACGACGAGCTGATGCAGATCGATGACGGAATATACAGAAAGCTGTTTCTCATGCAGGCGCAGTACTACCGTGAATAATTCCGAGAAAGGACACCGAACTTGGACGAAAAAATAATCTACAGCATAAAGGACATAGCAATAAATCCCGATTTCGTCGGCGTGATAGTTTCGCCTCACTCCGACAGCTACATCTTTGAGGACCCATCCGAGGTTCCGGAGGAGGTGCGGCGCATAACCGATCACTTCCGCAGCGGCACGCCGCTTGATTACGCACTGCTCGACTGCACGACGCACACAACGCTCGCAACGGTGAATTTCAGCCGCATCGAGGGGCTCAATTTCATGGACAGCGTATTCTTCTTTTTCTGCATCGTCTGCGAAAAAGAGACCGACGCCGCGTTTTCGATCGAAACGATCGCCAAGCAGAGGCTCTGGATAAACGGAAAGATCGCAGCGCTCTGCTGCACGAACCGCGACACCAGCCGCCAGCTTTTCACGCTGACCCTCTCCGCCGGAATGAACGTAATCTGCCTTCAGCAGCACGATTCGCATTCGTCGTTTCTGACAACGGTGCGCTTCACCCCGCTCGAATACGAGAACTCCCTCGCGCACAACTCCATGGTGAAAAACAATTTCCACTACAAAAAAGGCGAGATCGCGGCGGAGGTTGACGGAACATTCTTTCAGAGAGATGAGTTTCAGATAAGCTGCACTCCCGTGGATTCGGTCAATCTCTGTCTCGATGAGCCGGTCACGCTTTCGGTCGAGGACAGCATAACGGGAGAAGTGCTGTATTCAAGGAAGCTGCGCTTTTTCGAATACCTCCGCGTCGATCTTTCGAAAATCCCCTTCACGAAGAAATCCCCCTTCAACCATGCGCACGCCGTTCTGCGCGCAAGGACGCGCGGCGGCGGCGAATACGCCCACTCAATCGACGTTTTTCCCGTCGTCCCGTGCGACTACATGAAGCGGACGGAGGACAGAGCGCGCCGTGCGCTTGAAGACCCATCTCTCTCCGAATACGCTGTCGCCTGCCTCCGCTACAATCTCGCCTGCATATACCACTTTCCGGAGGACGATATCAGAAACTTTCTCGCGTGGGAGACGTTCGAACGTGAGATCTCCCTGATTGAGCGCGGCGAATACGACTCATATCTGCAAAGCCCCGGCGCGAAAAAGCTCTACTATTTCACACATATCGACGATCAGTGCATGAGGTACTGCATCTGCCTGCCGAAGGGATTTGACCCCGAGCGAAGATATGCACTGCTTATCATAAACACGATAACCTCCGCCGACGGCTCGATGTACTCATATTATTTCGAACGCACCGACGCTTTTCCCGACCTGATCGTCGCGGATATCCACGGCAGGGGGATGACGACCGGCAGCTACGTCGGGGATCGTTCGTTCAGAGAGATCCTCGCCGACATAGAAAAGCGGTACCGTATCGACGAGGACAGGATATACGCCATGGGGCAGTCAAACGGCGGATACGCGACATGGACGCTCGCGGAAAAAAGTCCCGACCTCTTCGCGGGGATCTATCCGTCGACCGGATACCTGAACCCGAACGAGGTACGCAACCTTTCAAATATGCGCGTCCGCTTTCTGACCTCGGACGCCGATCCCGGTCATATAAAAAATACGGAAGGCGTCGATGCGTTCAGGGACTGCCTGAAGGATTACGAATGCACGACATTTCACAAGCTGATGCACAACGTGTTCGAGCAGGTGCAGTTTGAAGAAAACGCGCTGCGTGAGCTCCTCTCGGCGAAGCGCGATCCGTGGCCCGACGAGGTATGGCTCGATACTCACATGAACCGCTACGGACGCGCATATTGGGTCTCGCTACACTCGATCGAGAGCGGTCGGATATACGCCCACATCCACGCCCGCACGGACGGGGACAACATTATCGCCGAGGCGGAGAATACAAGCTCTTTCGCGCTCACGCTGCCGCCGAAGCTCGATCCCGAAAAAACGCACGTCCTGCTGAACGGCAGAGACTATCCCCCCACCGGGGAAAGAGAGCGCCGATTCGAGAAGCGCGGCGGGGATTTCGCGGAGTGCGAAAAGTTCACCGAAAACACAGCGCCGTACAAAGGCACCGGGCTTGTTGACGGATACATCGCGCTGATGAAAACGGTGAATCTGTGTCCGGAAAGCAAGATTCTCTCCGATATCGCAAACGCGATCAGACTGCCGAGATCGAACACCTACGACGGAGGTGAAGCGGCATCGTACTCATTCATTGACAGAGATGCGGACAAGCTGAAGGACGCGGAATTTCTCCGCGGGCGTTCGTTTGCAGTCGTAACAAAACGCCCGTCGGAATATACGTCGGACTTCGCGGCGAGCGTCGATCGGATGCTTGAAATACATACGGATGCCGACGGATACGAATACCGCGGCGCGCGCACGGACGGTCCGTACTGCGTGATGCAGATCGCCCGGAGCCCGTGGAGCCCGACGTGCTCCGTTCTCCACGTCAGCACGAACGATGAAGAAACGGCAAGGAAGAACGTCTTCACAAAGCGCATCCTCCTCCCATCCTACATCAATGCATTTCATCCGTATTACAACAGCTGCGCCATGATATTCGACGGACACACATACAAACGGATCCTTGATTACGGCTGCGGCATCGAAGAGCTGTCGCCGCGCAAAAATTCCTGACGCCGCTCAGCTTTGCGGACGGACGTTCATCGAATCACGGGAGTCGAAAACCGAGCCGTTCGCTCCGCAATCAAAGGTTAAAATCCTCGCTTCGCAAACTCGGGTCCTCTGTGCAAGCTCATTTCCCTCCGTACAAAAAAACAGAGGAGAAGCCTGAGCTTCTCCTCTGTGAAAAACAATATTACGGATTTTTCCGATCACCGTTCCGACCGTGCGGAGCGTTTCGGAATTCGAGACATTCCGCGATTACTCGCCCTTTGCCTCGTCGTCCTTCTTATCGTCAGCATTTGCCTCGTCAGCCTTTACGCCGCCCTTCTTCTTGGCAACGATGATGATAACAACAACTGCTACAACGACAACTGCGCCGACGATGATGAGCGCGATAGCCCAACCGGGAAGTCCGTCATTACCGATGTTGCTCATGTCATTCGGGGTATTGGCCTTATCGGGAGCCTTGGTGGTAGTCGGAGCGTTTGTGGTCGTAGGAGTGCTGTCGGGAGCCTTGGTGGTGGTATCGGGAGTCGTAGACTCGGGAGTCTTATCATATGTAGCTGCGGGAGTTACGGTATCAGACTTAAGAGTAACAGCGTTCGGACCGCCGACAGTCTTAGGAGCGTCCTTGCACTGACCGCCGCAGATTCCCGTACCCCAAGTGAGCCAGGAGTCAGCACCGGAGCCGGAGCCGTTAAGAACTACGACAGCCATACCGAGAATCTTGTCAGCCTCGGGAGTGAAGTTCTCACCGATGGTCTTCCACGGAATAGCGATCTCATAAGTGGTTGTGCATCCGAAATCTTCTTCGCTGTTAGGATCGTTGGGAACGGTAGTGATAGCGCAGAGAGTGTCGGTCATGATTTCTTTAGCTTCCATGTCGTAAGCCTGAACGACCTTGCCGCCGTTTACAAGAGCAAAGCCCGCGTTGATAAGGTTCTTCGCATTCGCCCAAGCGTTCGCGCCGTTGTCCTTGTAGTTACCCTTGCTGAAAACATATTCGTCGGTCAGATAGTTGAAGCCCGGAATCTTCTCTTCCATGCGGCTTGCAGGTCCTGCGGGATCGATACGGGTCTGGAGGCAGTCGCCGTTCCAGATTTCGTCCTTGCTGTGGGTGTTTGCGAAACCGTCGATATCGTTAACGATCGCACCGATATAGAAATACTCGTCGTCCCAACGGAGCCAGAGGTCATAGCTCATCTCGAGCTGAGCCTCGTTCGAGAACTCCATGTAGGTGTTGGTGGGGCTGGGAGCCTCCTTGTCATCCTTGTTAGCTGCCTCCTCGCCCTTTACAGTGACGGTCTTCTCGCCCCACTCCTCAGTGGAGAGCGTTCCGTCTATAGTGGGCTTCGACGCAAATTTGAGAGCGTCGGCATCAACGTTCGTTCTTGCTGCGAAAGCCGGGATTGCCAGCATTGCGGAAAGCATGACCGCGCAGAGAACAAAAGCCAGAAACTTCTTCATCATATCCTCCAAAATTTATTATTGTGCGCCGTTATTTCCGTAACAAGCCGTTAACCGCGCGCACATATTCACGGTCTTATTTTATCACATGCAAAGTGCAATGTCAATACATTATCTTTCATTTTATCAACCAAACTGTCTAATACCGATAAACAAAAACTCTCGAACGGCAGATTTTGCCTTCGGGAGTTTCCTTTTTTTCGTTTTCGATGCCCGTCCCGACCGCCCAAACGCCACATTCCGCACACCGGCCGTACACCATGTCCTTCCTCCGCGCCTCGACACGCGCCCGTCCTCGCGGCGCGCTTTCCCGTATCTTCGCTTTCGCCCGCACAGCTTCCGAGCGCAAAAAATCGCGGCGGAGGAGAAAACAGATTGCTGTTTTTCCTCCCGCGCGGAAATGTTAAATTTTATCGGAATCCACGCAATTTCTCACGCGAAACCGGAGTCATTTTCCGTAATCAGACAAGAGATCTGATGAGAAGGATGATGTCCTTCATGTTGACGCTTCCGTCGCCGTTAAAGTCAGCTGCAGCCTCATTGATCGTGAGACCGGTCCAGCCTGCCTGATAACGGATAAGAAGGATAACGTCAGCGTTGTTGAGCTTGCCGTCGTCGTTCATATCGCCGGGGGTCATGTTCTTGGGCTTCTCGGAGTAGTAGCCGTCTTCACTGTTGACATTCATCGGATCGTAGTCAACGATGTTTGCCCAGCCGCTATCGCCCTTGCAGTTGCGTCCGAGAGTGCTGGTGAGGAATGCACGGTCGGTGGTGGAAATGTTGTAGTCGGCGAGATCCACATTACCGGTGTTCTTCTCAATATTAAAGGTAAGATCGGTGGTGATCTTGATGTTGTCAACGATCGCCTTGCCGCAGTTGTAAAGGATCGGAGCAAGCTTGTTAAACTTCGGATCCTCGGAATTTGCGGGAACGGTAATGCAATCCTTTTCTGTCTCAACCGCGAGAGCACCGTCAACGTAGAGAGATGCTTTCTTTCCTTCTATCTTGAGAGTGAGTCTGTGCCATGTAGCGGGAACAAGTGCTCCTGCACTCTCATCGGTGTTGGGAAGCGTCCACTCATAGGGAGCGGAAGCAAAGATGTCGGTGCATCCGTTCTCCCAGCCGAAGTTACCGATTACCCATGACTTCGAGTTGTAATCGTAACCTGCGAAGGTGCCGTACCTGGCATTTTCTTCGCCGTCCTTGCCGCCGAATACAAATCCGACAACAGTGGTCTCGGGGTTAACGGGCTTAACGTCGCAGAGAGCGACTTCATACTGCATGATGACATTGGAGCCTGCATCGTAGCGAACGTCATCGGCAGACATGTAAGCCTGACCGTAACCTACTGCGAGAACCTGATCCTTATACGGAACGGGGTCATTAACGGGCTCATACTCGAAGAGTCCGTCGACCATTTCGCCGGTGAGAGCGTCCTTGCCGACGAGAGTGATTGCCTGAGAACCGCCGTAAATGTTCGGATTCAGCTTGCCCTCCTTGTTGGCTTCGGTATCATCCATCGCATAAGTTGTTCTGTCGGTGATACCGGAACCCCACTGAAGGAATCCGGACCAATCCTCGGAGGCAGAGCTGGAGTTAAGATAAACAGCGGACATACCGAGAACCTTGCCGATACCGTAGGTTGTCTTGTCGATAGGCTGATCGCCTCTGATGATCATATCCCACGGAAGAGCAACCTCGATGGTAACGAGCTCACCGGTCGTTGCGGGAGTGACCTCCATAGCAAACTGAGCGATGCTGTCGTGGTTCTTGTTCTTCTTGGTGAGGTCGCCGAGACCGGAATCCATGTCGTAGAGCCATCTCGGCTTAGGATCCTTGGTGGATGTGGTGTTGATCGCACATCCGGTGTTCATAAGGTTTTTGACATCTGCCCACGGCTTATCGTACTTTTCCTTGTTGAACGCGGTCACGGTGTGGTCGTAACCATCCTCTGCAGCTGCCTGAGCGGAGTTCGGACCCTTGTCGTCAACACGGAACTGGAAGCAGTCGCCGTTCCAGATATCGCCGCGGCTTCTCTTGTTGTAGTAGCCGTCGTAGTCGTCGATCTCTGCTGCAATGTAGTAGTAGTCCTTATCCCAACGGAGCCAGATTCTGTAATTAAGCTGAGCGTGATCGCCGGCTTCCTCTTTCTCATTCCACACGGTGGTGTTTGCTGCGCTTACTGCGGTTGCATCCTTACCAGCAGCTTCAGAGCCCTTTACCTCAACGGTATACTCGCCCCACTCTTCAGCAGAGATTACACCGTCAAAGGTAGGCTTATTTGCGCCGAAAGCAAGAGCATCAAAGTCCTTGTTCGACTGCGCTGCTGAGGTAGGGAGGACGCAAAGCGAAGCAAGCATCACACATACCATCAGAAACGAAAGTACCTTTTTCATTTTTTTCTTCTCCTTACAAAGTTGCATGAGTCTTCATGCTTAGTGTATATATATTCTATCATCTCTTTTATTCAAAGTCAATAGTTTTCGAAAATTGAGTTTAACTTTTTGTGCAAATACATGAAAAAAGAAACTCCGCATACCGTGATGCGGAGTCTCTTTTTCATAATTAAGACAACACAAACGTCAAATCTGCCCGGAATCGGACAGATTCCGGCTCACTCCTCGCCGTCTTCGCCGTCGCAGACTTTCTTTCCGCAGGCGGGGCAGGTAAGCTCCGAGGGTTCGATCGACTCGTCAAAGTAGATCTCCTCGTTGCAGTGAGGGCAGAACATCATACGGAAATCGTCGTCGCCGCAATCCTCGCCGCAGTCGCAGCAGTTTCCGTCGCATTCCTCATCGTCGTCGTAATAATCGTCGTCGTCCTCGTCGCCGAAGAGATACTCCTCGACATCACCGAGATCGGAATCGACCTCTTCGATGTAGTCGTTGAGCTCCTCGAGATCGGAATCGATCTCATCCATGGAGGAGTCGATTTCGTCGATCGCACCCGCCATCTCGCCCACAAGGTCGATCAGCGCGGTGATAAGCTTGCCCTCAGCGCTCTCTTTGTCGTAATCGAGACCGTCTGCAAGCCCCTTGATATAAGCACTCTTTTCGGAAATTGTCATTTTCGTCCGTTCCTTTCCTTATCATGTGCCGCGGCATGCATACGCATTGCGGTCACGTTGTTTTATGCGGTCAAAGCCGCATTCGTGCAATTCGGAAAAACCGGGCACCGCACTCAAGCTCTTTCGAGATACTCTCCGGTTCTGGTGTCGATGCGGATAACATCGCCCTGGTTGATGAAGAGCGGAACCTTGACCTCGGCTCCGGTCTCGACGGTCGCCGGCTTGGTCGAACCGGTCGCGGTATCGCCGCGGACGCCGGGCTCGGTAGCGGTAACCTCAAGAGTAACGAACATGGGCGGCTCGACGGCAAATACGTTTCCGTTGTAGGAAGCGATCTTGCACATGTCGTTCTCCTTCACGAACTTGAAGTTTGCGGAGAGCTTGTCGGCGTTGAGCGGAAGCTGCTCGAAGGACTCCATGTCCATGAAGTAGTAGAGATCGCCGTCGTTGTAGAGATACTGCATCTCGCGGCGGTCGATGCGCGCGTCCTGGAATTTGTCGGTGGGGTTGAAGGTCGTTTCGGTGACCGCACCGGTGATCACGTTCTTGAGCTTGGTGCGAACGAATGCTGCGCCCTTGCCCGGCTTAACGTGCTGGAATTCGATGACCTGCATGACCTGTCCGTCCATGTCGAAGGTTACACCGTTTTTGAAATCGCCTGCTATTACCATAAAATAAAGCTGTCCGCCCTGGAGCGGGGGACACTCCTTTCAAAAATAATTTTTATACAGTCACTGATATTTTATAACAAATCCTTTCTTTTTGCAATAGGAAACGCACATTTTTTTGCAAAGCGGGGAAATTTATTTGAAAGATCGGAAGAAACGGGCGCATCTCCTCCCCCGAAACGGGAATCGCGCGCCTCATTTTTCGCAAAATGAGCGGGAGCGGGGGCGCGGCAGAGAAAACGGGAGGCTGCCGGCGGTTGACGGAGAAAACGCGAGGCGGTCTTCGGGCGGCGAGTGCATTTACTTTGCCGCACATCCGCGCGAGTTTTCCGAAGTCCTTCCGTCCGTCATGCCCTCCCGCGAAGCCGAAAAGGGAGGGCGCAAAGCCCTCCCTTCCCCTTTCGGGATAATACCGTATTTTTCGTCTGCGGAAAGCTCCGCCCGCCGTCCGAAAATCAGACTATGCCCTGCGCCATCATCGCGTCCGCAACCTTGAGGAAGCCCGCAATGTTCGCGCCCGCAACGAAGTTGCCCTTCATTCCGTACTTCTCGCACGCTTCGGAGACGTTCTTGTAAATGTTCGTCATGATCTCGTGAAGCTTTGCGTCAACCTCCTCGAACGTCCACGAATAACGCGCGGAGTTCTGGCACATCTCGAGTGCGCTCGTCGCAACGCCGCCGGCATTCGCCGCCTTTGCGGGTCCGAAGAGGATTCCCTTCTCGAGGAACATCTCGGTCGCCTCGGGAGTCGTGGGCATGTTCGCGCCCTCGGCCACCGCGAAGCATCCGTTCTTTATAAGCATCTCGGCACCCTCGGTGTCAAGCTCGTTCTGCGTTGCGCACGGGAGCGCGATATCGCACGGAATGCTCCAGATTCCCGAGCAGCCCTCGTGGTACTCCGCATCCGCGTGAACGGAAACGTATTCCCTGATTCTCTTTCTATCGACTTCCTTTAGCTTCTTCACAAGCGCAAGGTCGATTCCGCCCTTGTCGCAGATGTATCCGTCGGAATCGGAGAGCGCAACGACCTTCGCACCGAGCGCGGTCGCCTTTTCGCAGGCGTAGATCGCCACGTTTCCGGAACCGGAGATCACCACGGTCGCTCCCTTGAAGGACTTGCCCGCCGCGCGGAGCATCTCGTCGGTGAAGTAGCAGAGACCGTATCCGGTTGCTTCGGTGCGCGCAAGGCTTCCGCCGTAGGTGAGTCCCTTTCCGGTGAGAACTCCGGTGAACTCGTTGCGCAGTCTCTTGTACTGACCGTAGAGGTATCCGATCTCGCGTCCGCCGACACCGATATCGCCCGCGGGAACGTCGGTGTCCGCGCCGATGTGCTTGGAAAGCTCGGTCATGAAGCTCTGGCAGAAGCGCATCACCTCGGCGTCGCTCTTGCCCTTGGGATCGAAGTCGGAGCCGCCCTTTCCGCCGCCGATCGGCAGTCCGGTGAGGGAGTTCTTGAAGATCTGCTCGAAGCCGAGGAACTTTATGATGCCTTCGTAAACCGAGGGGTGGAAACGGAGTCCGCCCTTGTACGGGCCGATCGCGGAGTTGAACTGGATGCGGAATCCTCTGTTCACGCGGACCTTGCCGCTGTCGTCGACCCACGGCACGCGGAATTTTATGACTCTCTCCGGCTCGACAAGACGGTCGATTATTCCCGCTTCGACATATTCGGGATGAGCCTCGATCACGGGCTCAAGCGTTTCGAGAACCTCGAGCACCGCCTGATGAAATTCAATCTCGCCCGGATTTCTCTTCTTCACCGTCTCCATAACGCCGCAAAGATACTGATTTTTGAGTTTCATATATTTATTTCCTTCCTTCGGTATTTGTACACCGCTCACCGAAGAGCGAACACCGCATCGGATTTGACTGAAATCCGAACGATTCCTGCACACTGATGAATTAATTATACGGCAGACAGCGCCGTTTGTCAATAAAAAATTGCGTGAAATGAATAAATTTTCTCTCAAACTTGCAAAATGTGTCGTTTTTCGGAGCTTTGACGAACGCATTTTCGCCCCCCGCGATCCGAACGGAAAATCCGTCGGAAAGACACCTTCGCCCGACAGCGCGCGTCCGCAGAAAAATTTTTTCGGCAGACAAGCGGAGCACAGAGCGCGAGTGCGTCCCAACGGCGAAAAAATGATTCCGGCGTAAATCCCGCATTTTCGCCGGAATCTGCGGCAACTCCGCGGCAAATGAAAAAGCCGCACACGGCAGCGAAATCCCGCACACGGCAGCGAAAGCGCAGACGCGGAGGCACAGCCGCCCCGCAGTCACGCGCAATTTGTGATTTATAATAATGAAAGAAAGCGTGCAAAGCCCCTCTCGCCTGCAGTCGAGGATAACAACCGCCGTGCAAAGCCCCGCGAAAATCCGAGCGCAATGCCGGACAGGCCGCCGGGAGCTGCGCCCACCGAACCGCAAATCGGATATCCCCCGCCAACAGGCGGAAGGCGGACAAACCAAAAAGCACCTGCATCCGCAAGTGCTTTTTTTGGAGCTGCTACCCAGATTCGAACTGGGGACCTCATCCTTACCAAGGATGTGCTCTACCAACTGAGCCATAGCAGCATTTGACATCGGCTATTATATCAAATACTTTTCGCTTTGTCAAGTGTTTTTTCACTTTTTTCGTGTTTCGTGCTGTTTTTTCGTCCGCGCCGTCATTTCGAACGCGATCCGGGAGCGAAAAGTCATACTCCGAAGTCCTCCGCCCCCTCACATCAAAGCCCGAATCGGCCCGTCCCGTAAAGTCCTTTGCCGCTCTGCGCCGCACGCTTGACATTTCGGCACGCAGGGGGTATACTTATCTATATATCAAAAGGAGGTCGGAAGTGGACAAATTCAAATTGGTTTCACCGTACTCCCCGACGGGCGATCAGCCGCAGGCGATCGACCTGCTCTGCGCGGGGCTTGAAGCGGGAATGCCGTGGCAGACACTCCTCGGCATCACCGGCTCCGGCAAGACCTTCACCATGGCGAACGTGATCGCGCGGCTGAACCGCCCGACGCTCGTGCTCGCCCACAACAAGACCCTTGCCGCACAGCTCTGCACCGAATTCCGCACTTTCTTCCCCGAGAACGCCGTCGAATTCTTCGTGTCGTATTACGACTACTATCAGCCCGAGGCATACGTCCCCGGAAAGGATATATATATTGAAAAGGATTCCTCGGTAAACGAGGAGATCGACCGCCTGCGCCACAGCGCGACGTCCGCACTGTTCGAGCGGCGGGACGTGATCATCGTGGCGTCGGTCTCCTGCATATTCTCGCTCGGTCCGCCGGAGGAATACGCGGGACAGGTCACGTCGATCCGCCCCGGCATGATGCTCTCGCGCGATGATGTAGCGGAGCATCGATCGGCTACAACCGCAACGATATCGAATTCGCGCGCAACAAATTCCGCATGAAGGGCGACACGCTCGAGGTGTTCCCGTCGAACTCAAACGACCGCGCGCTGCGGCTCGAATTCTTCGGCGACGAGATCGACCGTGTGTCCGAGATAAATCCCGTCACCGGCTCGGTCGTGCAGGATCTCACCTATGCCGCCGTATATCCCGCGAATCACTACATCGTGTCCCCGGATATGCGCGAGAGCGCATACGAGGAGATCGAACGGGAGATGGAGGAGCGGGTCGAATACTTCAAATCGCAGAACAAGCTGATCGAGGCTCAGCGGATCGAGGAGCGGACGAGATACGACCTCGAAATGCTCCGCGAGATCGGCTACTGCTCGGGAATCGAGAACTACTCCCGCGTGTTCGCGGGGCGCGAGCCCGGCTCGACGCCGTACACGCTTCTCGACTACTTCCCGAACGATTTCATCACCTTCATCGACGAGAGCCACGTCACGGTGCCGCAGGTGCGCGGCATGAGCGGCGGCGACCGCGCAAGAAAGAAGAATCTCGTCGATTACGGCTTCCGCCTGCCCTCGGCATACGACAACCGCCCGCTCTTCTTCGAGGAATTCGAGAAGAAGCTCGGTCAGACCGTCGCGGTATCCGCGACCCCCGCGGAATACGAGAGAAGCCGCTCCGGTCAGATCGTCGAGCAGATAATCCGCCCGACGGGACTTCTCGATCCGGTGATCGAGGTGCGCCCCGTGGCGACACAGGTGGACGATCTCATCGGAGAGGTGCTCAGCCGCTCGGAGAAGGGAGAGCGCTCCCTCGTCACCACTCTTACGAAAAAGATGGCAGAGGATCTCACGGAATATCTCGACTCGCGCGGCGTGAAGGTCAAGTACATCCACCACAGCGTGGAAACGATGGAGCGGACAGAGCTTCTGCGCAGCCTGCGCGCCGGAGTATACGACGTGCTTGTCGGAATAAACCTGCTGCGCGAGGGAATCGACCTGCCCGAGGTAACGCTCGTTGCGATCCTCGACGCGGACAAGGAAGGGCTGTTCCGTTCGGAAACGTCACTGATCCAGATGATCGGACGAGCCGCGCGAAACGCAGACGGCCGCGTCATAATGTACGCGGATACCGTGACGAAATCGATGGAGGCGGCGATCGGCGAAACGGCGCGCCGCCGCACGATCCAGGAGGCGTACAACCTCGAGCACGGCATAACCCCGAAGACGATCGTCAAGGAGATCGCGGAGCCGATACGCATCGCCGCCCCGGAGAAGGGCTCGAAGAAGAAACGCGGAGAGAAGGCTCCCTCCATGACGAAGGACGAGCGGAACGCGCAGATCGAAGCGCTGCGGCGTGAAATGAAGGAAGCCGCATCGCAGCTCAGATTCGAGGAGGCAGCCTTCCTGCGCGACAGGATCAAGGCGCTCGAGACCACGAAATAGCCCCCGCCGCGCGAAAACGCGGATTTTATTCATCCCCGAACCTTATTATTTGTGAATTTTACAAAAAACGCTGGATTATTTCCGCAATGTGTGATATAATTTTATATCACATCCATCATTTTGATGTCAACGTAAATGAAAGGTCTGGTACCGAACAAATGGTAAAAACCAAAAATTCCAAGAACAGCCGGCTCAAAACCGTACTCATCACCGTCGCGTGCGTGCTTGCGGTTGCGATAATCGGCTCGGTTTTCACTTACACCCTGCTCGGAAACAACGGATATTTCCTCCGCCACACGGTAGCCGTCAAAAGTGAAAACTATGAAGTAAACAACGCACAGATGTCGTATTTCTTCACTACGAATCTCTCGTCCGAGCTTTCGAAGAATTCGACCGTTTATCAGTATTACGGACTCGACACCTCCAAGTCGCTGAAGACCCAGAACTACCCGAGCGGCGGAACATGGTACGACTACTTCATGCAGAGCGTCACCATTCCCTCCGTCAAGCAGATGCTCACTCTCTGCGAGCAGGCGAAGTCCGTAGGATTTGAGCTTTCCGACGATGACCGCGCGTCGATCGACGAATCGATACAGACGATCAAGGACACCGCATCCCAGAGAGGCTACTCCGTTTCGCAGTATGTGATGAACTACTACGGCTACGGCGTAAATCTCAAGGACGTGCGCAGCGCAATGGAGATGAGCCAGCTCGCATACAGCTATTACAACAGCGTCATGGATTCCTACGAGCACTCCGACAGCGACCTCGCGGGATACTTCTCCGAGCATGAGAACGACTTCCTCAAGATCGACTACCTCTCCTACACCTTCAAGGTCAGCGACGTAAAGAACGCCGACACCTCAACGGATACCGACACTTCGGCAGACACCGATGCTTCCACCGATACCTCCGCATCGACCGATACCTCCGCCGAGAGCAAAGAAGAGGACGAGGACGCGAAGTACAAGGCTCAGATCAAGGCAAGCGCCGATTCGCTCGCCGCGATTACCGATGTTGAGCAGTTCAAGGCTTACGTCGAGAATTACCTCAAGACCGTGGTATACGCATCCGAGACCGACACCGACAAGCTCGACGGGAACGTGACCTCCGCAATGTCGAAGCTCGAGACCAAGGGCGCATCCTACAGCGAGGACAGCGACGAGATCAAAGCCCTGTTCGACATGACCGAAGCAAACAAGACCTTCCTTCACACCCATGACGACGGCACCTGCGAAGTATACCTTCTCACCGCACCCAAGTACCGTGAGGAATACACGACGAAGAACGCCCGCGTGATCGCGCTTTCCTCCTCCGATTCCGGAAGCATCACCTCGACGATCGACACCATCAACGAGGCGCTCAATTCCGCAGAGGACAAGGATGCCAAGTTTATCGAGCTCGCCGACGAATACAGCCGCTCCACCGCGAAGGACGCGCTTTACGAGAACATCGGCAAGGACGACTTCGACATTGACGAAATGAACGCATGGCTCTGGGACGAGAGCCGCGCCGACGGCGACCGCGACATCTTCTCGAAGGAGAGCACCTCCTCATCGACCTCCACTTCATCGACTACTTACTACTACATCGTCATGTACAAGGGCGACGGAATGACCAAGTGGAAGTACGACGTCGATACCGCGATGAAGAACGCGCAGTATGAGGAAGCTTACAAGGGATTCGAAGAGGCTCACGGCGGAGACAAGATCACCGTAAACCTCGATAACATCTACAAGATTCCGACAACCTGACGCCGTTCGGAAATAACGAATAAAGGGGGCGCATACCGCGTCCCCTTTGCACTGTCTTTCAAGGGAAGCACGACACCGCACCGACACTGCAAAACGCCCGCATGACACCGCGCCGATATGCGCATCATATGCCGAAACGCCGCGCGCTTCCCTTACCGATAAAACAAAATTCAAGCCCCACGGGCAAACGGAGTTTATATGAAAAATTCAAGCCGCACCATATGCGCTCTTCTCGCCGCCATCCTCGCCGCGTCTCTCTTCTCCTGCTCCGAAAAAAAGGATGACTCCGCCGAGACCTCGGGTACCGCAGAGACTTCGGGTGTGCCCGATACCGCCGCAGACACCGCACCTGCCGAGTCCTCATCGCCGAAATACAGCCTCGGGCTCGCCGCAGACGGCAAATTCGACGGCATCCGCGCGTCGGACCATGTAAAGCTCTGCGACTACAAAGGCATAAACATTCCCGCGGAGAACTGCACCGCGTCGGATGAAGACATTGACGCGCGGATCAAAACCGTAATTTCGAATTTCCGCTCCACATTAAAGCGCACCGACCGCGCCGTAGCCGACGGCGATACTGTGAACATCGACTATGTGGGATCAATCGACGGCGTCGAATTCGAGAACGGCTCGACCGGCGGAAACGGAACCGATGTCACGATCGGTGTCACCTCCTACATCGACGATTTTCTCGAGCAGCTCATCGGTCATATGCCCGGCGAAACCGTGAATGTCGAGGTCACGTTCCCCGTACCGTATCCGAACAATCCCGACCTCGCGGGCAAGGACGCTCTTTTTGTAACCGAGATCAACTACATCACGGAGTACACCGACCCCGAATTCACCGATGACTTCGTTAAGGAGAATCTCTACGGCACATACGGACTTTCGACTGTCGCCGAGGTGCGCGAGTACCTCGAAAATTCGATCCGCGAAGAGAGCATCACCCAATATATAAAAAGCTGCCTTCTCGAAAACAGCACGGTCGATCTTCCCGACGCGGTCTACGATTTCTGCAAGAATACAATGCTCAACTATTACACCGACTACGCGTCACAGTATCAGAAGACCCTCGACGATTACGTTGAGGCTGCCGGATATTCGAGCGTTGACGAGTTTTGCGAAGCAAACAGAGAGGATCTCGAATCCGACGGAAAGATCCGCCTCATATTCCAGGCGATAGCCGAAGCGGAAGGGCTCACGGCGGACGAGGAAGACGTAAAGGAATACATTGCGAAAGCGAACGAAGGAAATTCCTCGTACAGCGAGACAATGTACGATTCCTATATTACTGATTACGGAATGCCGTTCTTCATGCAGGCGGTGCTTCAGGAAAAAGCACTCGCCGTTGTCACGGACAGCGCGGTTCTCGGAGGCTGAGCCTGCCGGGCATACGCCTGATCCGAGACGCTGAGCCGAACGCGAAAAACCCTGCGCCGAGACGGTGCCGCCGTACAGCCGGAAAGCGCGGCGGAAACCGATAACCGCGCCGATTCGGCGAGAAAACGCGGCAGATACCGATACTTCGCCGATTCGACGCTCCGGCGCACACCGGCTACGCCCCCCCGGCGCGCATCTTCAATGATGCCGACCACGGTCGGACTTTCCTCACGATACGCGGAGAAACGCAAGCGCGGCAGCGCCCGGCAGTGCCGACACACCTCGGACAGCCTCATACCGAAACGGCATAATCCGCAGCCCCGATCCGGAGATTAGCCGCGAACCGGCATAAATACAAACAAAAGAGAAGGCAGAGCAAATTTGCTCTGCCTTCTCTTTAAGCATTCGCTTAAGCAGTCGATTCTTATCGATCCGTTATTTCGGAAATTTTACCTCACATTCTTCCGATACTCCGCCGACACGGGCGAAAACGGAAATCGCGTTTCCGACCGGGCGGGATGCGCCGAAAGTGCACCCGTCGGCGGTCATGTCCGCCATCCGTTTTCTCCCGTCGGCAAAGCATCCGGAAGCTTTCTTCTTTTATACCTGAATTTTTATATACCCTATGACGACCGACGCGCTCTTCCGAGACGGCGTTTTCCGAATTTCATGCCGCTCGCCGAACACGTTCTTCGTCGGCTTTTCGTGTGAACATCTTAATTGCTTTATGCTTCATAATTGATACATGACTTACTCCGAGATTACTCCGTCTCCCCGGAACAGCAGGCAGAACCCGGTTCGGCTCGTATTCTCGGCTTCCGTCTCTGATAAAAACCGTGCGGCGCTCCGTCAACCCACCGCACCGCCGTCGGGCAAAGCTTTCTCAGGAATGGAGCCAGCTTGCCGTGAGCGAAGCAGGAACGCTCGAGATCGCCGTGGACTGTCCGAGATCGATATCCCAATTTGCAACGACCTTCTGAACGAGATCGTTGTCGGCCTCGTCGATCACGCCGTCATGGTTGACATCCGCCGCAAGGAGAGCGGCTCCGGTCAGCGTCTTCTGACCGCTTATGTGCTTCAGGATTGCGATCGAATCGGATATCTTGATCTCTCCGTCGCCGTCCACGTCGCCGAACAGCACCACGAATTTTGCCTTGTAGCAGCGTCCGTTGGTGTTGCTGAAGGTTGCGAGGACCATACCGGTCGCGCTCTTTACGGAGGTATCGGTTATGAGCGTTCCGTCAGCGGTGTACGGGCGGACGGTATATCCGCTGATTTTCTCGGATGCTATGAGAGAAGAAAGCGTGGTCTTTGCGCCCGTGATTCCCGTGAGTACGGAAGTGCTGTAGTATACGGCTTTCGCATTGCTGTAGGTTTCGCTTACGGAGATCGAGCCTCTTTGAGCTGCCAGGCGGAACGTCGTCTGCGAACCGAGCGCGGTCGCCGGGACATTGATAACCATAACATCAACACTGACACCGAACATTTCGCTTCCGTCTACCTCATATGCTGTGTTTCCTACATAAAGTGTAGCTTTTCCGAAGAATCCCGGATAATACACATCGATGTTTGTGCTTCTCGCATCAGCATTGGCACGGTATATAATGTCAGTCGTGAATGCGCTGATATACAGATCGTATTCCCCGGTCGTAGATCCATAAGCGGTGACCTTTACATAGTATGTATTCCCCTTTACAAGGCTGTACTTGATTGCAAAGTTGATCCCGTCGTTGTCGTCGTTGTACGCAAGCTGCGCACGGGATGAATTGTAGAGATAACCTCTCGTATCCGTCGTTCCCTCGGTGTAAATGAGGAAAACTCCGCTTTTCGTAGCGGTAAACTTGAAGTAATCCGCATCTCCGGAAGTTTCAAGTTCGCCGTATACGAAGAAAGAATTCACTGTTCCTCTCGGCTCAAGGGTCGTCGCGGTATCAAAGCTTGAACCGTAATCACCGCTCGCCGAAGAATAAACCGTGAACACCGAGCAGAGCATCACTGCCGCCAGCAAAATGCCGACAATTCTTTTTCCGAGTTTCATTTTTCCATTTCCTTTCTTTGATTTCTTATTTTGCCTGCTGACGTTTCCATTATACACCAAATACCATTATATGTCAATAGGTTGTTTTAATTTTGAGGAAAATATTTTAAAATATTTCATAACAGTATATTTTTTACTGTAAATCGGCAAAAAAGCCGCCCCGCCGTAAACGCCGCCGAGACTTAGCCGAACACAGCACCCGAGAAACGCGGACGCATTCGGATGCACGGGAAATCCCGCAGAGCATCCGAGCGCACCGAAGCACATATCCGCCGCACACCGTGTTCCCGCACACCGCGCATTTTCCAACGCACACCCCATACCCGCGTACAGTCCGCATGTGCCAAGCCGCCGTGCGCAGCCCGCACAATCCAATCCGTATACCCCCGCCGCACGTTACCTGCCGTCTTAACATCAACCGCCACGCTGTTCGCACTGTCCCGAAATCGCACACATCAGCCCAAGCCGGACACGCCGCAGATACCCCACGAATCGCACACCCCCGCCGCACCCGTTTTCTCTCCTCGGATATTGCCCCCGCGTCCGATACCCCTGCCCCGACCGCCGTCCGCCGGAATGCGAATCCGGAATATTGACAAGAAAGCCTCTTTGTGTTATAATACCGAAAGAGCGGACAAAAGCGCCTTTGCCCGGCGTTCGCACAATACCGATGGGATATGGTGTAACGGCAACACACGAGACTTTGACTCTCGCTTTGCAGGTTCGAGTCCTGCTATCCCAGCCATAAATCCGAGCGGCGAGAAAACGGGAGATTTCGAGAGATTTCTCCCGTTTTTTCGACCCTGAATTTTTACGGAATTTCATAGATCCCTTTTGCCCTTTTCGATGCTGTGTCCGGACTCGGACTCACGAAAAGGGCTTTTTGCGTCTTCCCAAAAGCAATCGGTTCTGCGGCGAGCTTCGGATTTGCGAAGGCGGCGGACAGCGCAAAAAGTCCTGCGTTCGGAAAAACCCCGGGATGTAAAGAGATTTCGGATAGATTTGAACCGGCGAATATAACACAAAATGATAATTTTTCTCTCCGAATGCGTTATTTGTTTCTCGACTTTTCTGTGGTATAATGTAGACGTCGACAAAAGAGCAGCCTTGCAGGGCGATAACACAAAAGGAGGAAAATATGAAACTCACAATAGGTGAAAACATCCGTAATTTCAGAAAGAAAAACGATTTGACGCAGGAAACGCTCGCCGATCGCCTGGGTGTAACTTATCAATCGATCAGCCGTTGGGAGAACGGCATTACCTATCCCGATCTCGAGCTGATTCCCGCCATTGCCGAGGTGCTTGCCGTGACTGTCGATGAGCTGCTCGGGATGCCGCAAATTGAAAAAGAAAACCGTGCGGTTCAAACATTTGACGAGCTTCGCCGGGAATGCATAAAGCAGGATTATGATGCCGATAAAATCGTCGAGCTTCTCCGCGACATACGGAGAAATTATCTTGACAGCGACTCTGCATGGCGTCCGTGGTGCGACGGGAACGGCAGAGCGTTCCGAGACCCTGCAATACTTCCCGAGGTACGCTTACTTGCAGAAGCTTACCTTGAACGTCACCCTATGGATCCGCATACAATCAAAGCAATGGCGCAAATCGAGGATGAAGAGCATCTGGAAGACTTTTTGGCTAAATATACGACATCCTTTGATTGTTCCGCACACGCACTGTTGTTTGACAGGTATTTCCGACTCGGTGATACGGAAAAATTCGAGCCGGAGCGGAGATATCAGTTGTATCAGGCATTAAGCACATTACTTTGCCCATTCTATCTTCTGAAGCAGGGAGAAAGCGGTGAATCCGGACAGGCGGCGGATAAGTTTATGGAAGCCCTGCTTTCGCTGATTCGCTGTGATGCCGAGGATGATCGCCCCGATATGTGGACATTGGATCGTATCGAACTCGGGCTTAAATCCGCGGAGCGATCAATATCTGTCGGCAATCAGGCTGAAGCTCTTTCGCAGATAGGTGCTGTGGTAAAACTGTTAGAGGATGCAATGATGATTACGGATGAGATTCTGCTGCCGACTTCATGCTGTTTCCTTGACGGAATGGAATGGCGGGCAAAAGAGGATTGGACGAGCCGTAATAATGATCCCAA
>ENA-ORML01001462-ORML01001462.1-human-gut-metagenome-genome-assembly--contig:-NODE-1462-length-20179-cov-3.489763_pt1 | contig 20179 bp, 27 predicted proteins | sample MGYA00242103_ERZ508995 | MGnify/ENA primary metagenome ERZ508995 (study PRJEB26280, sample SAMEA2338702) | human gut metagenome | biome: human gut; feature: human-associated habitat; material: faeces... | reverse complement strand
GTTGAGCCAGTTTTTATTCAGGGTTACAGCATCTTTAGTCATCTTACTATTTAGTTATCTCACACACCTCCCGGCTTTGATTTATACTGTATTTATTAACTACAAAGGAGGCCCGCCATGAAAAACGAGCTTATTAACTCCATATTGGACGCTATGTGTCCATGTTTAAGTGCTGACCAAATGCACCAACTTAAAACCGTGCTGCATATGACCATGTATGATTACTCGGTGTCTAAAAAAGAGACCGAGATAATTGTTCGGCAGCCAGACGGCTATGCCTATCTTGACAAGTTTCTTTTGTCCAAAAGTTCCGCCGGTCTAAGCCCTCGGACTCTGGATAATTACCGTCTTACCATCACCATGTTTTTAGATGCCATCAATAAACCCCTGGCTGAATTAACCGATGATGATTTTATTTATTATCTCGAGCGATATCGGCAAATCCGACAGGTGTCCTTCTCCCGAATTAAAAACATGCAGTCGGCCCTCTCCAGCTTTTTTACCTGGCTCCATAAAAAGCGATACATTCCGTCAAATCCTGTTGCCCAGCTTGACAGCATCAAACTGCCAAAAACCATTAAAAAGCCTTTTTCGGATGAGGACCGGGAAATGTTAAAAATCCAATGCGAGCAGCTCCGGGACTTGGCCCTAATGGAATTTTTGTACTCCACCGGTGTCCGGGTATCCGAGCTCACGGCCCTGAATCAGTCAGACATTAACTTTAACAGCAATGATGTCACTGTCTTTGGCAAGGGCTCCAAAGAACGCGAAACTTACATAACTCCATCCGCCGGGATTTACCTCAAAATGTACCTCGACAGCCGGACCGATGACAATCCGGCATTATTTGTGTCGCTCCATAGGCCTTATCATCGATTGAGTAAAAACGGCGTGGAACGTATGCTCCGCGAACTCGGTCGCCGGACCGGCATTAAAAATGTCCATCCACACCGGTTCCGCCGGACTATGGCGACCAACGCGCTCAACCGAGGTATGCCGATTGAGCAGGTTAGCCGCCTTCTGGGACACGCAAAACTTGACACTACGCAAATATACTGTTCGGTAAGCCAGGAAAACGTCCGGATGTCTCATAAAAAATATCTCAGCGCCTAGTTTTCGCCGAAATAAAAAAAGTCCGGCTGAGTCGGGCTTGTTTGTCATGCCATTTTATATCCTGCTGCCATCTTTTTCCACCGCCGGTCCCGCCTGCTGCCAGGATGCTAAATAGTAAGATGTATTTAAAAAATGTTTCCCGTGCGGAGGACTTTGGTAAAAATTTCCTGCTCATAAAGGGCGTTGACGAAAACAAATCGTCCTATTTTGAGAAACCCACTGATGATTCTGGCTGGAGTGGAATGCCCGTCCAGATGATAGGCACCACTTGGCTTGGTGTAAGAGATGTCTATATACAAGATGACTGCCATTATTTTGTCAAAATAACGGAGTTTTACCCCGTCGCCGGCAGGATATGGACAACGTTTTACAATATTGATACATGGTCGGGCTGGAAAAGTCACACCCCATCTTAAGCCTGATTATCATATATACGCATAATGGATATTAATCCCCTGCGTTGTGCTAATGTCTCCATATGGCACCAGTGTCACAGCCCCATCAGTCGTTATCCGCAAGCGGCCGCGAGTATCACCACTCAGAAAAGTAGCGTGGTCGATTTTATATGTTGGCCTGAACTTTTCGGGCAGAGTACCTATATTGTACTCGGTCCCAGACATCATATTTGCATTTGGGTATGTACTACATCGCATAAATTTAACCCCGGACACCTCAACCACATTCATGTTGAGCCAGTTTTTATTCAGGGTTACAGCATCTTTAGTCATCTTACTATTTAGTGTACTGACCGCTTCGGCCAAGTTATTTATGGCATTTACGAGGCTGTCTTTGTCCGTTGTTTGCAAAGTGGTTAAATCACCTACGCTCAAACCGAGAGAATCAATTAAACCCTTTAAGGTTTTTCCCTGATGCGCATCAAGCGAGCCCTTCCCCGGCTCAGTCGTTTCCAAGTTGTCTTTTAATGGGTGCGTTACTTTTCCGATGAGAATTCTTCCCATTGATATTTCCTCCTTTTTATTATAAATCCAAATAATACTCTAAATCTCTTACCCTGTGATGTAATAAAGATTCCCTGTGTCAGCATCATATATAATCGGCGGCGGCGCTCCATCCTCTGGGTACTCCCCATATAATTCTCCCGTAGCTAAATCCAAGTACACGCTAAACATCCCAGATGTTGCCGCCATTATTCCACTCGGCCCCTGTGGGCCTGTCGGGATGTCAAAATCGAGCACGGCATCCTTCTTGGTTCCGGAATTTCTCACTGCCGCTACGCTTCCTGGGCCTCCTGTTGTAACTTCTCCCACGGTTATGCTGGCCGAAAATTCACCATTCTCCGCTTTTTGAAGCATATCGGCAGTAACTTCTCTGGCATCCGCCGCGGCGGCCTTCGTGTCCTCTGTGGCTTCTTTCATTTTTGCGATGGATTCATCAATAAACGGCATCCCGTTCTCACTGACGATTGGTGTTGCGCTGCGTTCCACGCAGATTGGCTGCTCGAATGTAAAAAGCTCTTTGCCGTCCTTTGTCAGCCTAAGCTGCATATAGGCTGTTCCAACCTCGGCGGTCATCTGCTTGTCCATTTCAACCAGTACAGAGTTTTCTTCGGTGTCCAGTGTTGCCGCTATTGACTGCACGCCTTTTTTAGACGGCTTTTCTACAAAGATTCCCACGGCGGTTCCGGCCGGGATGTCGTAATCTTTAAACATAAATAAAATAGGCAGAGCATCCGTGCCCTGCGTGTAATAAACCGTTTGTTTGATATCACTTCGAAAGACATAAGCCTCTACGATATGTTTGTTCACTTTTTTCACCTTCTTCCTAGCCCGGAATCCACCGCTTTAATGCCAGTTTCTTCGGCGGCTCCGGCGGCGTGTAAATTTGGGGCGGGTAAATAAATCCCTGGAATTGATTTCCCGGAGTGCCGCTGTAAGTTGTCAGATAAAAGCAGGGAAAGCTGTTAAACATCCCTGATGGCGGTATATTCATTTCTCCGTCAGAATTCCAGGCGGAATTTGAGACGATAAAGCTGCCGTCATCGTTTATCTGCTCAACAACGCACACATGGCCGCCAGGTGTGTATCCAAAACAGCCGATAGCTCCCAGCCTCGGCGTCTGGCCTACCTCGTAACCTTTGGCTATGGCGTCATCATACCATCGATTGGCATTTCCGGTACCCGCCGTAAAATCCGGATATTTCCCGGTAATCTCGTACCATCTCCCGGCCGCATAAGCTGTACAGTTGGCCATACCGTAGCCGTATCGGTAATAAAGGTTCTCGTCGAAATAACATTTATATGCTTCGCTTCCTGGATTACTCATATCCGATGGCTCATAAATGGACAATCTCGGCACAAACGTCCCGCCCGGTTTATCCGGGAGGATTTCTGACCATTTCTTCGCCTGTTCGGCACGGGCCGGCTGCGGCGTTGTCGCCGGGCGCTCATAATTATACAAAAACGCATTGGCCAGCCACTCAATGTCATGGGTTGTATCCGTGGCAAACTCAGCGAAAGAAATCGGATAGCTTCCTGTCGCTATCCATGTCACTTCCTGTGGATTAAAGCACTCCTCGATTAATTTATCCAGCATGCCATACCCGTAGGATTCCGGGTCATTTAAGTTATATCCATGGCTTGTCAGCCAGTCGATGATTCGCCAGTATGGTGTCCAGCCCACCAGCCCCATGCCATTATATTGGTTGCCGTCATACGGCTCATAACCATGCTGCCACTGGCCGGGATTTAAGTAAGATTCAGTCATCATGTTTCCGAGCATGGCCATGACAGCGTTTCTCGATGTAAAACCGTGGGCGGCCAGATATGTATAGATCAGATTGGCATTATTGCACTGGGCCTGTCCGAACCGGTCCATGACGTCCGAATAATAACCGCTGCCCCAATGGCTTATCCATGTCATTTAATCTCACCGCCCTCTGTGGTATAGCCGCCAACCATTACGCCGTTGACATACTGGATGTAGGAGCCGTCGGAAAATTCAGCGCGGCCCGTCAGGCCCTGCTTTCCCATCGTGGTCAGTTTTTCCCGGATTTCAATCGTATCCGTATTGACATATCCTTTACCGCCGGATACGCCAATAGACGCTCTGATTACCGTCCCTATCATATAGATTAAAGCATTTTGATTCATGCTGTATCCGGTCTCGCCGTCATTCCCGCTGATAATCGGATAATAATCATCTCCAATCTTTTGATAGCGGATGCTGACCTTGCCTGTGCTTCCGCCCGCCAGATTGGATATAGTGATACCGCCTTTATCAAAGACAAGCTTCGAGGCATTACCCGAATCGTCTGAGCCATAAAAGTTAATGATACCTTTATCAAGGTCAAGTTCAAATCCGCTCTTGCCCTCAACATAATCCTGAGACTGGAGCTTTCCAGCCCGGATACGGTCGGCCAGCATTGTCCCGGCCGTGATAAAGTCGGCAAAAAAGCCTTTCCCCGTTCCAAATGTCCGCCAATCCCATTCTTTGCCATCAGCCGTCCGCTCGTAAGCAATCTGGAGCCCCATGGTTCCCAGGCACAGCGCGCCATAGGTTGGAGATTTTGGGTTCAGGTCCTCAAAAATCATCGAGCGTACTGCTGCCGGCTGTGCCGCTGTGGCTTGTGTCCGCATCAAGGCTTTAATGCCGTCAATAATGCCATAGACCTTCTCACCGATGACGGTGCCATCCGGTCGTATTGCAGCATCTACCCTATCCATCATGCTGGTGATATTATTAAAATAGTTATATTTAAAATCCCCGAGTACCACATAATCAACCTTTTTCCCGATGGCGTCATATTCCAGCTCAATGACCCTTGCATCGGTAGATATGTTTAACCGGCTGTGTCTGCAATGGACCGTGTCTCCTAAGGACACAGATTCTAAATCCGCATACTCTTTATAAGCATCTGTATTCTGCAGCATGACCATGTCGACAGTCAGCGTCACTTTTGGCTTGTCCAGCCCGGCTTCAAACTGTTCGCTGCATTTCTTTTTGAGTGCCGCATTAAGCTGCTCTTGCGAATCGCACAAAGTCACGCCATTATCTTCGTCACCGTCCTGAGCATCCGCCCGCATCTTAACATTCTCAAATGATATTGTTCTGGTTTTCACGGTTGGATAATTCTTTATCAGCGGCGAATCCACCCACGGTGCATCTCCCGACATCATATAGCCGTTATAGGCCTTTGGTACAATCCGGGTGACGACTTCCGAAAAATCAACCTCTTCATATATCCCATCTTGAGGGATATTTTTTCCGTACAATAACTCAAGGCCATTATCCCGGCCAGTCCTCCGGTTGATAATGACCTTAAAATTATCAAATATAATCTCTCCGCCCCAGCGTTTGACAAAAGCATTATCATCATCACCGTTGATAGCTTCGATTAGATTTTTTGTCACATAATAAGCCGTATCGATTACAGAGATGTTGGAGCTGCCTTTATATTTTGGCTTGACCGCTGTCATAATGTCCAGCGCCTGCTGCCCGGTTTTCCCGGTTGGCCGGATATCTATTAAAAAACAGTCGTCTCTGGCATCCATAAATATCGGTTCGAGATTTGTTTCGATTTCCGTATCTGTTTTGGTTTTTGATTTAATCCTGAAGAGCTGCTCCCCGTTAAAAGAGGACATCTTTACTACGGCTTGGTCCTGAATATATTTCCACCGTCCTTCCGGGTCAATCGGATGGTTAATTGTTGCTGTCCATGAGCCATTTAAAATCACACGGATTTTTGCAGATGTTGGAAAAAGCGTCATATCCCCATTTTTTTCATAGGCTGTATTGTCCGGGTTGTAAATCTGAATCATGCTTTCCACCCCCATCTCGGCGTAATCTTTAAATCAAAACCTTTTGTAATAGATATGCTGCAATCACCATGCGGCAGCCACAAATCCTCATATTTTCCGGTTACTGAGGTATTCATCAATACATTTCCGGCCATATATGACAACATAAGCCGGGAATCGATTGTCAAATTACCATGCACTGTAGCACTGACATTTTTTTCATTTACCGTTAATACACATTCACCATTTCCCCGAATCTCATATAAGGGCATGCACTCGTCATATCCGTTATGCCAAAGTTCCTCCGACTTTCTTGGATATTGCCCCTCAATTGTAAATTCATAAGGATAACATGTAAATATTGTTGAGAACTTCCCGTAATTACGAAGTTCTCTTTCGATAGAATCATGCTCAACTTTTACCACCTCATAAAAGGCATCGGCGGTATCCGTAAACTTGAGCCTTCCTGTTCCGGAAAGCCACCGTTTTATTTCCCTTATTTTAGGTATCAATCTCTTAGATAAAACAGAAAACGTACATTTTACGGTAATATTGCTTCGGTAGTCCTCGGAGGATATCAGTTCACCATCACGGCCAGGAATGGAGTATGTCGTGTAATTATGCTTTGCCTGTTCAATTTCTGGGTAATCATACATAATGATGCCAAAATCCCGGCCGGTATTCTGATTAAATTGAAGGTCATATTTTCCTATCAAGCATATGCCCCCTTCGCTCTTAAAATTGCTCTCTGCTGGATGCCGATTTTCCGAATTGTATATTCTGCTGCCAGTTCCTTCAGCGGTGTTCCATCAACTGATGTCGACGCATCCACCAAAATGGTCACCCCTTCCAAAATTCTCGAAAAGTCTACCGGTTCAACACTACGATTCATCCTTGCTGACTCTTTAGCATACTTTTCAGATATATCATGCGGAATCACCTGAGTGCCATCCGGCAAATGGGTAAGTTCACCGCGGCCGCCTTCATTTATATAGGCAAAACCACCCTGCCAATTATCCGTACCATGATATAAATACGGCACCGTTGGAATATCTATCCCGAAGGAACGCCCTCCATATTTAGGCACCCATTTCGGAATAGTAACACTGATACTATTCAAACCTCCAATGGCTGCATTAACAAGTCCTATCAGACCATTCAGCGGGGCTTTTGCAACAGCTTCAAGTCCGTCCCAAATGCCACCGAAAATATCCACAACGCCCTGCCAGGCCTGTGACCAGTTCCCGGTAAAAATTCCGGTCACAAAACTAATGATTCCTGAGAAAATCCGCTTGACTGAATCCCATATGTCGGAAACAGTCGCAAAAAAAGCATTCAGGATATTACCATAAATCCCGAAACTTTCCGTCCAATCTGTCGTAAATATTCCGGTAAGATAGTCATCAAACATTTGGAATAACCCTTGTATATCATTCCAAACATCCGTACCAACAGCCTTTATTGTCTCCCAGTTACTTATTAGCAAATATCCGATAGCAAGCAACGCCAATATTGCAATCATTGTAAGTCCTATAGGGCTCGTAAGCCATCCAATAACCTTCCCGGCTCCCGATATAACCCCTGATGCCTTCCCGAATGCACCAATAATACTTCCAACTGAGTTAATTAATGTACCGCTGACAATCAAAACTGGGCCGATAACCGCCGCCAATGCGGCAATCTTCAAAACAAGCTGTTGCGTTTTCGGATCTGCCTCAGCAAACTTATCAATAAGTTCTGTTGCTTTCTGCACCAGAGGTGTCAGTATAGGCAAAAGATACTGTCCCAGAGCAATATTAAGATTATCGACTGCTCCCTGGAATGTCCTTAAACTGTTTGCCGTGCCATCTGATGTTCTTGCATAATCTCCCTGAGCGTTTGCTGTCATATCCATCACATACGCATATCTAAGCTGGACCTTTTCAGCTTGCGACATTTGGTCTGTCGTTTTGCCTATCCCTTTTTCCAAAGCATAAGCATTCAAGTTCGTATCTGTCATAACAATACCAAGTGTTTTCAGAGATTCTGTCTCACCGGTAAACACGCCGTTTAACGCTGTCATAGCCCGGTCAACACCAATATTCTTAAAAGATGCCAAATCACCACCAAGGCCAGCTAAAGACATGGACATTTCTGCTGCTTCTGCACGAGTCAAGCCCATTGATGTCGCCATATCGCCATACAAAGACGTTGCCTCAAGCGCTTGATTCTTAGATAAACCAAACTGCTTTGTAGCATTGTTCGACCATTCTTTTACAGTGTCTGCACTATTCTCAAAAGCCACATCAATCTTATTAAGGTTCTCTTTATAGTCCGAAGCCGCATTCACCATCTTTTTTCCTGCAAGAACAACCGGAGTAGTAATTGCTAAAGATGCCTTAGTGCCAGCGCTCATTAAGTTACTACCAAGAGACTGCAATTTACTTGATGTTGCAGCCATTTTAGCCTCGAAGCTATCAACTGTTTTCTGGGCTGTAGAAAATGCTTTTTCAAATCCGGTGCTGTCGCCGGTTATTTTTGCACTTAAAGTATAATCAGCCATTCTGCACCGTCCTTTCTGGGGCCTTTACTCCATTTGCTGCATAGATGAGTTTAATCCATCCTTTACCCTCTTCTTTTTCAATTTCCTGAACTGTATCAAGATTACCCATGATAACTTCCATATCGCCCTTATGGACCTGCTTTTTTATCCAAAGTTTCAGCACCCTTTTCCGCTTTGGTCTATTGACATTATAAAAAGCTGTAAATACCGCATTATATGTCAACTGGGATTCCAAAACTATCTTATTTTCCCAGGCTTTCCTAAGAAAATAAAGTTCCCTCGGAGTCAACGCTTCATAATCCCTTTTTGAATATCCAAAATTGGCCGCAAAAAAAGCAAAGTCGATATCTCTTCGATACGGCTCTGCTATTTTTTGATAATCTTCATCCGGTTCTTCTCCACCGAAATGCTCCAATTCGATTAACCGGCTTGGAAGAAAAAAGGGCAATCTCTTTCAAGGCATTCAAGCACTAATCCACATATATCGAAATATCCATTGGATTCAATCAAGCTTTCTGCAATCTCCATTCCTTTCTTAGGAGGCAAGAATTTTTCGTCCCCCTCTTCCTTAATTGCATATGCAATATACGCCTTTAAACAAATTAAACTAAGCATTCCGTCAGTGCGCTTAAGCTCTGCCATTGTTGGCATATTTGTCACGGATTCGATCATTTCAATACGTTTCATGTTATATTTCAACACATAATTTTTACCATCATATTCAATCATTCAAAAGCTCCTTCCCCGTTATGCAGTAACACTTGTGCCCGGCGCTGTGTCTGTTTCCGGCGGAGTCTGTGTCAAATCAACTAAAGCCCCCATCCCTTCAAGCGTCAAACTGTATGTCACAGCATCATCATAAGGGGCCTCAATTGGATAATCTGTGATGATTGCCAGTCCTCCAAACATCCCCCTTTTTGTCTTGTTATTATAAACTTTAATACATACAGGCTCACTGTCATTAAAAGCCGCTGTCAAGGCCTTATGGGATTCACTTTCCACGACATAAATACCATCATTGTCAATAGACCATTCTTTCATTCCTGCCAGTTTTGATTTCCATCCTCCCTCGGTATCTTTAGCAGTAACTTCAAAAGAATCTGCCGTCCGATTAATTGTCAGACCCTGCTGCCCGGATACCGCAAGCAGCTTCGAACCGTCCAGACTCCATACCGCGAGAAGGATATCCTTTCCAGCCATAGCCTTTGCCGCGGTACTTGAAAAGTCACAGTAAGCGTTTGAATCATATTCACCCGCAAAAAGCTGTAAATTAAATCTATTCACCATTCTCTTCCTCTCTTTAAATTTTCCATTTGAATCCATAGCACACCATAAACTCATAGGCCAATACAGCATGCTTTTCATTTGTTTCATCTGTTTTAATCGCCTGCACGCCATTATTCGTCTGCCTCACCAGTTCAAATTCCTCAGGAAGTTGGATATCCTCAGTCAAAGCTTCTTCAAGCATTTGAATGTACCTATATACAGGTACAGAAGAATCTGTTGGTTCCGCAATCGCATGAATCCAAACTGTAAATATATCCCGCCACATTGTTTTTGTGTGGGCTGGCCTTTTTCCCACAACTTCAGCAAAATAAAATGGACTTGATGCGTTATCCGGTACGGCGTCATAACACTTTAATCCGGTCTTATCTTCGACCTTCTCCTGAACAGCTGCGATTAAGTCCAACAAACCAAGTTGAGTGTACATATCATTTTACTCCTTCTTTATAGCCTTCAATAAATCTTGATAATAAATAAATGCCTGGGTCTCAGCATTCGCTTTTAAAAATCTTTGTCCCGGAATCCACTTGCCATTGACTGTTCGATGTCCATATTCCACGTGCGGCGCATAATCCTTTGTATATCCCATCTCATCGCCGTAGACACTGGATGACAATCTAAGTTCTCCCGTATCTACCGGAGTCCCACCATGTCTTGCTGCATTAAGCATTTCAGTGACATTCTTCTTGACAACAGCATTAAAGCGAATCTCATTCATGGCTTTTAATGCGGCAGATAGATTATCGATATCCGCTTTATTTAACTCAATATTGACAATCCCCATGCAGTATCACTCCCTTATATGCCTTTACCTGAATAAGCGTCCATCTCGGTGATAAATCTGCTTTTTCAGTGATATCCAGTCTCTGTCCATCCATTTCCGCCATCTGGCAATCCGGAAAATCTTTGAAAGGAATCGGGATAATGTATCTCTGTTCGTTTTTTGCCACTTCTCTTCCTTCCAAGGCGATTTGCTCATCCGTCCAGGGCGTAAAACGGGCCGAGGTTCTTTTAACCTCAACCCATTCATACACTGGATTCTGAAGCTCATCTTCGCCAACCTTTCTCCGGGCCAGCAACTTGCACTTTTTCCAAATCACAGGAACCTCACCACCCTGCCAGAACCGGCATTATTTGCCTTACGTGCTTTCCAGTCCGAAATTTCCTGAGAATATTCCGCCAGTATATCATTAACAAAGGATGTTGTAAGATTGGATGTTCCTTCGCTGGCAATACCTTCGTAATACATCCGGCGGTACATTTTGACTACTGCATCAACGCAAATAGATTCAAATTGCTCCGGAAGTTCCTCTTCGCCCAATCTTAAACAAAGCCTGTCCTTTATGGTAATGACATACTCCTGAACAACATCATCGTCCGCATCCGGCAGCCTGTTAAAAACTCTGTCTAATAAAACCATAGCTTACGCACTCGCCTGCTGCGTCAGAAATTCCTGAATGATATCTGCTTTTGCTGTCGCTGTAATCGTATATCCCCGGAAGGCAGCCAATCCCTTAATCTTATCAACCGTCAAAGCATCCAACTCACCCTGGGTATATACCTTTTCGGTGGAATTTTCACCCGATGCAATCTCAGAAACTACAACTCCATCCAAAAATTCCGGATAGAAAACAACACCACTGAACATCAGGGTTTCGATAGATGCGGTATTGGTTACTGTCGCATGAGTCATTCCAATCAAACCGGTAGCATCAGCTGTCAATCCAAAAGATTCCGCTAAGTCACCGGAGTTTGCCGGAACATAAGCACCCCTCAAATTTTCTTTTGCAGTAGCAATCAGCTTTCCTTTTTTCAGTGTCGGGGAAATGACTGTCGTCCCTAATCCTAAAAAGTCCTGAATATAGGACATCCCAAAAGCTGTCTGCATAGTAACCTGTGCTTTGCCTAAGTAATCCGCTACGTCATCCGAAGGCACAAAGAAAATTGGCGTTGCATCCTCATCCTCATAGAATTTTTTCACAGCGCCCCATCCTGCGGACAAAGCGGCCTGTAATCCATTACCTGCAGCCTTACCGGTTCCCGTTTCGAGCAGGGCATAGAAACTTTTCTTGATATCCTTCTGAATACCAGAGACAAGTTTTTCATCGGTCTTATTAATTGCCAAATTCCGTCCGCTTCGCTGGATTGCCTCTGCGGTTGTCTGTTTTCGATACTTATTCAATTTAAGTTCCACTGTTCGGTCTAATTTCTGCTCAAATTTGGTGAGACCGACTTGTTCTCCTTCACCCACCTGCTCCGGAGTATTGACCTGTTCCATTTTGTAAATTTTAATCACAGTTCCCGATGACATGGAATCCAAATCCGTAATTCCCAGAAGGTTCTGAAGTTCCGAGATATTGGCACTCAGCCTGGAAGTAAAATCCACGGAAATGGCCGGCTCCAGATCAGCTGCCTTGACAATATTCTCCGACTCCGCGAATAACTGCAAATTCATTTTTTTCTTCATTTTATTCATCCTTTTCATCCTTTCCTACTGAAATAAATTCATATTCTCTTTAATAAGACGCTGTCTTTCAGCCCGGTTGGTTACATTCATGATCTGCTCTCTTGTAAGCCCGGACGTTGTTCCGGTCTTTGGCGGCTCACCTTTAAGGGCATCCTTAACCGCCTTATTCACCGCATCCTGGAAGAGAGTAATAAAGTTTTCCACAGACTTTTTAGTCTTATCAGCATCATCGGAAATCAATGCACCGAGCAGATTGTCATTGACATTGATTCCTTTTTCACCGAGCATCGCTCTGGCCACCTTGGACATCTCAGAACGAGCTTCCTTTTTCATCAGCTCCTGAACCTGCTCTTTGAGTTTATTATTTTCATACTCAGCCTTTTCCTGAGCATTCATCTCAGCCAGACGTCTTGCCTCGTCCATCTCCTTCTGATGCTTCTTCATCAATTCAGCAAACTTCCGGTCAAACATCTTATCGACATCTTCATCCGTATATTTCGCTGAGGGCTTTGAGTTGTTATCCGATTCTGTTGATTTTTCCGGCGGTTTAGATTCTCCCAATGGAGGAGCATCTGCACCACCCTCTTCGGAATCCGTTCCTGTTTCTTCGGCAAAGAGCTGCAGATTCATCCTGTTTTTTCCAAAGATTTTTGACTGTCCATAATAATTGTTCATATACTTCATTTTTCATACCTCCGATTTTTAAAACTATCGCATCGTTCTCCGTAGTTTAAAGTCGCCACGCCTGACTTACTCCGTAAAGTTTCCTGACTTTCACGCCTGGTCAAATAATCCGAACATAATCCGGATGGGCATCTGCAATACCACAAATGCCAATAAAAAAAGAATCAACCAGAAGCTTCCCCTGCTCTGATAGATTCTTTATACTCATATAAAATATTCCCCGGTCAATCTCCCACTCCGGCCTGTCGGTCGTCAACTGATTAATCGACTTGACTAAAGTCTGTACCAGCACACTTACGCCGGCGCATACAATATCTTTCCCAATTTCATCATAACCTGCATGCCCCGAAACCTCTATGCGGTCATCTCTGACCATTACCGCAATCAATATCCATCACCCTCTTAAAATCTCCGCCACCTCATTAACATCAATAGCCCCTGTACATCTCATATAGACCTTTTCATCGTCCAATATAATCACCGCAGGCAATTTATCCACTAAATACTTATCGGCCATAACCGGCTTGTCCTGAACGTTTACACGGCATATCCTTTCACGCCCAATCAATGCTTCCAAGGGTTGAATGAATTGCCCATCATAAAACCGGCATGGCGGACACCAAGGGGCATGAAAGAAGAACAACTTTTTCAACTTACCTCAACCTTCCATAAACATCTCAGGATTATCCCGTATAAGCATATAAAGCGCATTTCCAAGCTTCTCAACTTGCTTTTCCATAAGTCCGATAATATAAACTTCATCAAGTCCATGAATCAATTCATGGATGAGAGTTACTTTCTTCTGTTCTTCCGTACTATCTTCATTTAAAATGATTCTCTCCGGCAAATAATGAATCTGCCCATATAAATCACCTTCCATATCGTGCAGATTTTTTTCCTGCTGAACATCATATGTTTTAAATAAAATTTTCACTTTTTCCGGTATATTCAATTTCTTTCCCTCCTAAAAATGGGCATAACAAAACCACCGGCCATTATAACTGACTGGTGGTCTTAATACCACATTATTAACTTTTCTTTTGGCAAGTTATCCAAACTGGATATTTCAAGTAATTTATTTTTTGCATGATTGACATGATTTGTACACCATTCATAACCTTCAGGCAAATCGTATGCTTTCAATTCACCTGATTTTATATCCACTGTGACATGTCCTGACTTTTGACTATCTTCCGGGATAATATCTGATTCGATGAAATAATCATTTTTCTTTATATTTTTTAATTTTACCATAGAATTTATTCGCCTCCCGGTCATAGTTATACTTCTTTGAAGTCCTTATGTGCGCCTCCTTCTGACTCATCCCCTGTGAAATCAATTCCTTTTCCATAATCTCATGTTTTATCAACACCAAATCATGTTCTTCTGGATGTCCGTTCATCAAACGTTTCCAAGATTCAGCCATCATATAATCCGGCTCAAAGTACTCTGGCTCGCTGCCTCCCAAATCATGCTTATCCAAAAATATATACTTTTTAATACCGAGTATTTCAGATTCTGAATAGCCTGTTACTTTTGCGATTTTAGATACATCTGTTGTCATACTTCGAACAAGTCCATAATAACGTTCTGCATGTTCTTTTGCCTTTTCACTCTCAGGATTTCTTGCGCCACTAACAGCTCCTGAAGATATTATATCATCTCTGTTCTCTGGCTTCAAGCGTTTTGCAACCTTTTGAGCCTGTCCATTGCTATGTCGCTTTTCATAGTCATCCATCCATTTATCCCATTCCCCGACAACAATTTCAAAGCTGCATCGGCACCATGTATGGAGAGGCGGAAAATTTACACCTGGTTTCCTGTCAGCGATTTTAAAAGTCTTTTCCGCAAGGCCCCGACAAATCGCACAAACTTTTCCGTCATCTACGGTGGAAATCTTATATTCTTCGAAGTCCTCTGTGAAGGGCTGCATCGTCGACTCGGCCATGACATAAGTCCCTTCGGTATATATCAGTCGGTAGGCGTCATTCCGGGATACATCACCAAACCGCTTTTTCAGCTGTCGGGTTAACTTGGCATATGAATCGCCGCGGGCAAATCCTTGAGCAATATCCGTATTCAAATAATTTGACAGCTTTTCTGTGTTATCCCAGATTCTTTGACTAAAATTCTTCCCATTGCTCCATGGAACATCCACAAACAATTTTACAACATCCGGATTGTTCGCATAGAAATTCTCTCCAAACCCCATCGCTTTTGCAGCTGCATTAACCCCTCGCATGGCCTGCCGCTCCAAATGCTTATTTAACTCTTCCCGGGTAATGGCACCCATTTCATACTGCTGCATTCGAACGGAATACTGCAATCCTTCCAGGCGATTCAATTTGTAAATAGACTCTCTGACTGGCATTAAATAATCATACTGAGGATATTTCTCCGCAAATTCATCCATACGTTCAAGCAGCATCTTTTTATCCATTTCTGGCAAGGATTGCATTAATATTCGATATTCCAATATATTATCTGACCCATACTTTTGAAAGTAAGACGATATTTCTTTCTGAAGCTTTTCATATTCAGTATCATAAAATGAGGACAACCGATTTTTCAGTTTTGCCTCATCCTTTTCCAGTTCCTTATTAAGCTGTTCCTGTCGCTTTGTCCAATAACTCATCTGTCACCGCCGTTCTGGCTGTAGGATAATCTGTGTTATAGCCTTCTTTATCCTGCTCCATTTCAATCTGTTCCACTTCCTGCTGAACATTATCTACAATCGATAACACTTTCAACTGTGTTTCCCTGCTGACAACGCCGGAAAGTTCGGACGCAATCTGCGCTTCATCCAGAAGATTCGCTGGATAATTTGGCGTGAACTGATACCGGATGGTTGTCCAGGCATCCTTTTTCATACCAGAAACCGGATTGCTGAAAATCAGTTTATATCTCCGGTTCATGCCGGATATAAATTTTCTTTCCTTCGTCTTGGCCAGATTACTCATCCCCTGCAGCTTATACTTCAAGGCGATACCGGAAGATGTTCCAAAATTCTCATCAGAAATATTAGCCACCATGGAGATTTGAAATATCAGCCTTTCCAGCCGGTTAATAAGGTTTTCCTGGGTTGTGTCACCATTCGGTTTTTGAAGAAACTCCACAATCATATCCATGGCCCTGTCCCCATCAAAATTGATGATTCGATTTGTTCGGATATTTTTAATTTCGTTTTCACTCAAGCTGGCTCCCAAAATTTTTAAGTAAGCATCCGCAAAGTAATCTACATCATTCGCCTTCTCACTCAAGGCCTTATTATAAGCATTTATCAAGGGCAGAGCACTCTCAAAAATTCCCATGCGCTCTTCATTTTCCAAATACTCTGTTGCGGGCACTCCGTCAAAGCCATGGATTTTAGGCTCATCAAGCCATTTATAGCTCTCGCGATTCACAAAATGTTGAACCACTTTCCCATCAGACCAACTGCCATACTCAACATTGTCCGCATCCTTATAATGTCTGACAAAATACAGAGGATGTTCTAAAATGCTGTCATCGTAAATAATAAATGCATCCATCGGCGTCAGATATGTAATCCCTATGTTCCCGATATCATCCACATAATACATTTCATAGCCTTTTCCAAAAATGCTGCATATCTTGGAAAGTTCCGCATTATTATCATCCTGGTCATTATACTGGTCTAAGAACTCAATATAATCTGAAACGGCCTTATCATCACTCACCGCCTTTATTGGATTTCCCAGGAAGAAACCATTCATTGTATCCGTGATGTATTTTGCGAAGTTTACCGGAATACGATTATCCGGTTTCCATTCAGGCTTTTTGGGTAAAGTGCCAATCTCATATTTATTTTTATAAGCGTCATGAAGATTCCTATATCGCCCTTCAATCTCCTGTTTATGTTTTGACATGTATTCACCAAGTAATTCCGGTGTCATTGGCGTACCTGCTGCCACTCGAAACATACTATATTCCTCCCTTCACCGGATTAAAAGATGTTTTATTCTCTAGTTTCCTTAACAAACTTGCCGCTGAATCCGGACTGTCATCATGTTCAGCAAACTCCGAATAATCCAATATCTCGTTGATATATTCCGGGTCCGTATCTTCAAGCCATACTATCTGGCTCCATGCCCTTTTCAGATAGGTGCTTATCTTCACAAATTTATTCATGCTCTCATGATAACCGCTGGCCGGCATGCCGAGCCCGAATAACTCTTTTCTCAGATATCCCTTATCTGCATTATCCTCGCAGTATACAGTTCCGGCCCGGTAATATTTCCGGTACATCTCAATTTCTGAAAGACATTCGTCCACATGGCGGTTCCAGCGCTTGCCAAATCCAATGTAAGACCCATTCGGCTGCTTCTTAATGATCGTAAAGGCAGTCCCATCCGCCCCGCCGTAGGAAGCATCAATATGACATACGCCATCATAGATAAGTCCCTCGTCCGCTGTAAACCTTGGCTCTTTGAACATAGCATCTTTATCCGCGATGTGCTTCAGTTCATAATTGGCAGCGAAGAGTGAATCACTCATAGAGTGCCGTAATTCTTCCAGCTTATTTCTGGTGATGAGCCCGGTAGAATAACAATCATAGCGCTTTACATTCGGCATGATGGAAATAGCATCCTCTTTGTGCCACGGTGTCCCCGTATTAATAAAACGCCCGGAACGATTCTTAATGTTCTGAAGCTCCATATACTGAATTTTCGTCTGCTCCCGCTCCGCTCTGCTGACACGGTCATTTATATTGACAATATCATCTGTGACAACGATGTCTGCATGCTTGCCAGTGATGCTGGTCTTAATACCCAAACCGACAACCTGAGACACGCCCTTTGTGGATGTACAGAGATTTGTGTTAATCTCCGAATTATTGTCCCGGATCAGCTTTAAATCAGTTCCATACAGGATATATGCAATTTTGCCCACAGCCCCCGACTTCAATATCTTCCGGGCCTGGGTGATAACTTCCGTGACATCATCATCCGTCTTCCGAAAAAACATGACATTCTCGTTCGGCTTGAGAATAGTATGCAAAGACAGAAACAAAGATAAGTCCGTCGTTTTATAAGAGCCCCGGTGAGCCAGAAGTGTCTGGTCATCTTCAGCATACAAAAAAGACCTCAACCACTCATTATGCAAAGTGGTCAGGTCCTTAAATCCTACCCAATGTCCAATCTTATACGGCTCATTCCACAGGAGGTCCAGAACCGCTTTCTTTTCGCTGTTCAAAATATGCCTCCATTTCCTTGATGGAATCGTCGATTGACTGTGACACTTCAATATTCTGTTTATCCCGCCATTTTTCTGCCATCCGGTTCTTCAGCCAGAAGATCTGCGCGGCGGTATCCGGAACGACTTCCTTTACCTTTCGTTCTTCCAAAATCATTTTGCTCTTCGGAAACCGCTCTTTAACAAGCATCAATTCCGAATCTGTAGCTTCCGGATGCTCAAATTTATAAGTATTCATGTACCGCTCAAGGCTCTCGGAGTACTCAGCCTGATCCATAGGAACGCTGATGTATTTATCTTCGTTGTACGAATAGCCCAAAGCCCTTTTAAGCAGCGCGTTTTCAACCTGACGGTCAACAACTTCCTTTCCCCTTTTTAGGGTCTTGGAAATCTCGTCATACTTCTTTTTCCAATCATACAATGTAGCTGGGTTAATTCCTATGTTTTTTGCTATCTGCTCATCCGTTAAGCCATCTCTGGCCCAACCTTCAAGCTTCAGCAAGCCCTCCGGCGTTAACCAGTATTCATATTTTCCTTTTGCCATCAGACTCACCTCTCATTCCATTTACAAATAACCGGGATTCAATAAAATTTTCTTATCATCAAGTATCACTCTATCATCGCCGGTATCCTTAAAAAGTGGCTCAGCCCCATTGTAAATCATATAATCATAACCATCTTTTATGATACCATCCAACTCCGTTAATATAACCTCATCTTGACTTTCTATGTTAATGGGTACAACAGCAATTGCCTCCAATGTTTCTGTATCATAAACGACAATCGTCATTTTATCCACCTCTCATTCGTCGTTTTGGGAGCAGGGGTTCGAATCCCGTATGCTCCTTTTGGGCAGAAGAAAAGCACCCCTAAGGGATGCTTACATACATAATCTATTATTCACTACCATTTTTGCTTAAATGCACAAAATTTTAGTGATTATCTTGTTTATTTTGCACAATTTTATTTTTTTATATTAAATCAATTTAGTTAATCAATTATGAATTATCTTTCTTCCGAGATTAAATTTCTCTTTTTCAGTCTTTTAATATAATCTATATTAAGTTGCGTACACATCTTATCATTTGTCCTTTCTTGCAATATAAAAATCATTTTGATATAATAACATCAAAGCCTCTAAATTATTTTATAGAGACTAGCGAGAAAGCGGTACACAAATTATTATCGCGGTAATTAAACACTGCCATGCTTAATTACCTTAATGCAACTAAAATCTTTATCATGCACACACATATGCAATAACATGACGTTAATATTATACTATAACATCCTGTGTGCTGTCAATGATTATTTTTTATTTTTATGGAGGTAACACAAAATGAACAAGGGAACTGTAAAATGGTTCAACGCAGAAAAAGGTTATGGTTTTATCACAGGTGAGGACGGACAGGATGTATTCGTACACTTCTCCGCTATCAACGGTGAAGGCTTCAAATCTCTTGAAGAAGGACAGGCTGTATCCTACGACTTAACAGAGGGCGCTCGCGGAATGCAGGCTGCTAACGTTACAAAGTTATAATTCTATAACCATAAAAAACGTATAAGTCAAAACGGGGCTGCTTTATGGCAGACCCGTTTTTTATTGCATTGTATTTATCCTGTATATAAAAATCCCCGGGATGCTTCAACACATCCCGGGAACCCATCATTTCATATGTGTTTTCTATTCCGCACTGTCTGAAGATAATCCGGAAATATAATCTGTCAATGCAGAAGTATCCATCACAGTATCCACCTTCACACTGGCTTACTTTAACACTGTTCTCCTTAGCCTGGATCTTCGCATAAGCAGAATAGCCAATCCATCCTACAAATAAAGCTGCAATCAGAATCCATGCTGCCATCTCAAGAACAAACTCCGCACGTTCTTTCTTCATGGCACTGGTACGTGTAGATTTGCTATTCTTATATTTATCAACTTTCTTCTGGCTCATTGTCTTTCTCCTTTGCCGCTTCAGTACTTCGTACATTATAGCACACTTGTTTTCAAAAGAAAAGCGGCAACTCCCTGAAGAAATGTGATAATTTTCTGAACTGGAGATTTTCTCTGATCAGACTGCTACGATAACGCCACCATCGTTGGCATACATACTGCTG
>ENA-ORML01001458-ORML01001458.1-human-gut-metagenome-genome-assembly--contig:-NODE-1458-length-20225-cov-9.895637_pt1 | contig 20225 bp, 20 predicted proteins | sample MGYA00242103_ERZ508995 | MGnify/ENA primary metagenome ERZ508995 (study PRJEB26280, sample SAMEA2338702) | human gut metagenome | biome: human gut; feature: human-associated habitat; material: faeces... | reverse complement strand
GCGACATCGACGGCGCTGCGCGGAAGGTCATTGCCGACGCCGGCTACGGCGCGTACTTCGGCCACGGCTACGGCCACAGCCTCGGCCTCGAGATCCATGAGGCGCCCAACGCCAACCCCTCCAACGACCAACCGATGCCCGCCGGAGCGGTCTGCTCGGCGGAGCCGGGCATCTACCTCCCGGGCAAGTTCGGCGTCCGGATCGAGGATGTGACGGTTATTACGGAAAACGGCGCAGAAGTGCTGACCAAGAGCCCGAAAAATTTGATTATTTTGTAAGAGTATCTTGAAAATTACGCAGCAGTGTAGTAAAATCTATAAAGCTATTGCGTAAACGTGAAACTGATAGATGGAGGAAACAATATGGCAACCATTACTGCCGGTGATTTCAGAAACGGCAAGACCTTCGAGATGGACGGCAAGATTATGCAGGTCGTCGAATTCCAGCATGTCAAGCCCGGTAAGGGCGCGGCCTTCGTCCGCACCAAGATGAAGAACGTCGTGACCGGTGCGGTCACCGAAACTTCTTTCAACCCGACCGCGAAGTTTGAGGAAGCGTTCATCGAGCGCAAGGACTATGAGTACAGCTACAACGACGGCGATCTGTACTACTTCATGGATCAGGAGACCTACGACACCATCCCCCTGAACAAGGATGTGCTGGACGACTCCTTCCGCTTCATCAAGGAAAACACCCCCTGCAAGCTCCTGAGCTACAAGGGCAACGTTTTCGGCGTGGAGACCCCGAACTTTGTCGAGCTGGACGTCATCAAGGCGGATCCGGGCGTCAAGGGCGATACCGCGACCAACGTCACCAAGCCTGCGACCGTGGAGACGGGCGCAGAGGTCAAGGTGCCGCTGTTCATCAACGAGGGCGACCGCATCCAGATCGACACCCGTACGGGCGAATATCTGGGCCGTGCAAAGGGCTGATCATCAACCGACTGTTCGACGCAACTGAAAGGAGAACAACATGACTCTTTCCGAAAAAGCCGCATATCTCAAGGGCCTGATGGACGGGCTGAAGCTCGACACCGAGAAGGACGAGAACAAGGTGCTTGCCGCCGTCGTGGACATGCTGTCCGACGTGGCGGAGACGGTCTCCGACCTTGAGGATGTGGTGGACACCATTTCCGACGAGCTAGACTGCATCGAAGAGGATCTCGACAACATCGACGATTATCTGATGGATGACGAGGACTATGACGACGAGGACGATTACGAGGACGCAGACGAAGCGGACGACGAATATGATTTTGGCGACGAGACGCTTTACGAGGTCAAGTGCCCGACCTGCGGTGAAGTGATCACCATTGACGAGGAAATGCTCGACGAGGGCTCGACGACCTGCCCGAACTGCGGCGAGGAGCTGGAGTTCGACATGGAAGAAGAGGAAGAGGACGAGGATAAATAATCCTTTTGGGAACAAAACGATCCCGCCGGTGAAGATTCACCGGCGGGATTTTTCTATATGGTCGGTTATTTACCGACGCTGCGAAGCAGCGCGGCGGCCTTGCGCGCGACCGTCAGCTCCTCGTTGGTCTCGACGACGAAGATGCGGACGGGGGAATCGTCGATGGAAATGTCGCGGCCGGGGAAGGCATGGCGGTTTTTCTCGCCGTCGAGGCGGATGCCGAGAAATTCCAGTCCGGCCAGCGAAAGCGCGCGGACGGTGGGGCTGTTCGTACCGATGCCGCCGGCAAAGACAACGGCGTCCAGCCCGCCCATGGCGGCCGCGTAAGCGCCGATGTATTTCTTGATGCTGTAGGCATAGGAGAGGATGGCGTTGGCTGCGTCGTCGTTTCCGGCGTCAGCTGCGGCCTCAATGTCGCGCAGATCGTTTGAAATGCCGCCGGACATGCCGTAAAAGCCGCTCTTCTTTTCCAGCAGCTCACGCAGCTCCGGCAGACCCATCCCGGTCTCCTCGGCCAGATAAAAGAGAATGTACGGGTCGATATCGCCGCAGCGGTTGTTGTGCATGACGCCGCATTGGAGCGAAAGCCCCATGGTCGTGTCGATGCTTTTTCCGTTTTTGACGGCGCAGAGACTGCCGCTGCCGCCGAGATGGCAGGTAACGAGCCGCAGATCGGTGCGGTCCATCGCATCCGCGGCCCACTGCGACAGGTATTCGTGGGACGCGCCGTGGAAGCCGTAGCGGCGGATGTCGTATTTCCGGGAAAGCTCGATCGGAATGGAATACAGCGCCGCCTCGGGCGGCATATCCGCGTGGAACGCCGTCTCAAACGCGCCGATCAGCGGCGTGTCGGGCAGCAGCGACCGGAACTGGCGGATGGCGGCGATATAGGGCGGATTGTGCGCGGGTGCAACGGCGTTGAACGCCGCCATTTTTTCCAAAACGTCCTCCGTCAGGTACTGCACGCCCGTGACGCCTCGCGCGTGAACGACCTTGAAGCCGACGCAGTCCAGCGCGGAAAGCTCCGGCAGGACGCTGTCCAGCAGCGCGCGCAGCATCCGTTCGATGGCCTCGCGGTGCGTGGGGAATACGGCTTCCTCCGAATGCTTCTCACCGGTGAGGCGGTTTTTCGCGTAGAAGCGTCCGACCGGCGCGCCGACACGCTCTACGCCGCCGGAGGCCAAAACGTTCTCGCCGCAGTCGAGATCAAAAAGCTGATATTTCAGGGAGGTGCTTCCGACGTTGCAGATCAGAATTTTCATGGGAATGCTCCTTGCGTTCATTGGTATCCCCGCATGGCCGCTCGACCGGCTGTGCGGGGCTGCACTTTCAGTATAACAGCGGAAGCGGAAAAGCGCAATGAAAATCGCCGGGCGGTCAGACGCTCAGCGTGCCGTCCCCGATGACGAGCCGGTAAAGCCCGGTCAGATAGAGCCAGTCGATCTGCGTGAGAACGCCGTCCGGCTTGAGACCGGACTTCTGCTGGAACCAGCGGACGGCGCGGACGGAGGCGGCGTCATGGATGCCGGTCACGCGCAGCTCCGGCATATCCGGGAAGATTCCGCGGATGGCGACAAGCATTCCCTGAATAAGCGGAAGCTGCAAGTTTTCTTCGCCGTAGGAGATGGCCTGCAGGGGCTGCCAGACGATGGAGAGCGACGCGGCGGGCAGGACCAGCGGCGACAGGCGCGTGAAGGCATCCACGATGAGATTCCACGTCCGGTTGTCGGTCTCGCCGTTTTCCGGCAGGCCGTTCTGCCGCTGGAACGCGGAGACGGCCCGCGTCGTCTCCGGGCCGTAAACGCCGTCGGGGATCACGGAGGGCAGCTCTCCTCCGGCCTTGGAGAGAACAGCCAGCATGGACTGGAGGCTCAGGATCGGCGCGCCCAGATAGTTCAGCGGAGAACCCCTCATGATACCACCTCCGCATCCTGCATTCCCTCCGAGAGGGTCATGCCGGGAAACTGCACGAACCGCGTCGTGCTTTCGAATCGAGGCGCGGGCGGCGCAAAGGCCCCGGCGGGCGTGGCCTCGTCCTCCCGGGTGTAGGGGAACAGCTCCCCGTTTTCAAAAACGTCGCCGTCGATGGCGGTATACTGGCTGTAGATCGCGTTCCACGTCGGCTCGTCAACGGAGCCTGTGACCGGAAGCCCGGCGTAGCTCTGGAATGCCGAAACGGCGCTCTGCGTCTGCGCGTCGTAGACGCCGGTCTGCGTGACGTCCGGGATCGCTGGCAGAAACTCCGCCAGTACGGCGAGCATATATTGAAGCCTTTCCACGCCGCTGCCCGTGTCTCCGACGGAAAGCGCCTGCGGGTACTGGAAGGAGACGGCGGTGAAGCTCTGGCCCTCGGAGCGCAGCTCCGAAAGCTTCAGAACGGCCACATAGATGCGTTCGAGCTGATACCACGTCGCGCTGCCGACGATGCCGTCCGGCGTGAGGGAAAAGATGCTCTGAAAGGCGATGACGGAGGCCTCGGTCGCGGCGTCGAACACGCCGCTGGAAATGACCTTCGGAATCGCGGGATAGTTCTGTGAGATGCGGTTAAGAGATACCTGCACGACGGTCACATATTCACCCGTGGAGCCGAGGCGGAGCGGCGTGCCGGGATAGGTCTCGCGCACGTCCTCGATGGGCGCGCCCGCGACAAGCTCCACGTCGTCGCCGTAATAGGAGCGCAGGATCTCCACGCTGTTCGCGCCCTCCAATGCCTGATACTGGCTGCCCCACTGGCTGAGGCCCTCGCAGGTGACGGTCGTGCCGTTGCAGAATTTTGCGGCCAGCGGCTCGACGGAGCCCTGACGGCGCAGATAGGTGTTGAACAGCTCGTCGGCAAGCTCGGAGATGTTCTCATAGATGTTGCGCCCGGAGATGAACTTCTGGTCGTAGGCGGTGGAGCTTGTGATATCGAAGGGATAGCGGCGGCTGCGGTAATAGTCCGTATAGACGCGGTTGAGCGCGTAGGAGATGACCGCCAGCATGTTCGCGCGGAGTGCCGAAGGCTCCCACGTCGGGTAGACCTCGCTGGAAACGACGTTTTTGACGTAATCCGGGAAGGACACCGTCACATTGGCAGCGTCGGAATCCGGCGGGCCGAGGTGGACGGTGATGGTGCGCGGGACATAGGGTATGACGACAGGCTGTGGCATGGCGGACCTCCTTTACAGCGTCTGCGCGGGGATGGTGACGGTCTCGGTGCGGCTGTAGCTCTCCGGCAGCGACGGCGTCGGCAGGAGCATCATGTCCTGCACGGTCTGGGTGCCGGTAAAGATCTGCGCGCCGTTGACGATCAGACGGTCGAAGCCCGGAGAATCGACGACCAGCGAGACCGGCGTATAGGGCTGCTTGCCGGAGGAGGCCAGCGTCGTGCCGTCCAGCTCCGGCGTATCCACATCGATCGGCACCGTCATGCCGTCATAATTGGTGGTGCGGTAGGCCAGAAGCTCCGTCGTACCGTCCGAACGTCGGCGGACAAAGGCAACGGCGGCGCCGATGACGGGCAGCATGGCGTTGGAGGTAAAAACGCGGGCCAGAATGCTTCCGTGTGCGTTCATGGGATCGCTCCTTCCTGTGCCGGGCGGGCCGGCGGATCGAAACAGATTTCTGTCAAGGGTATGCGCGGCGGCTGGCGGAAATTCTTAAGAAAAAATTCAGAAAGTTGAAAAGCAAATACAAATTCGAACGGATTCCGAACATTTACTAAACGAAATATACAAAAGTAATCTAAATTGAAACGTTCACATTGTTGGAAATTACGGATGTGACTTGAAAATTTCCATAAATATGTGTATTATTTACATAAAGAAAGAGAGGAGAACACGTCCATGCCAAAGAAGATCAACGCGCTGCGGGAGAAGCTCCTGATGTGCGCCAGAGAGATTCTGGTAGGCCGGGGATATTCAGAGCTGACCATTCGCGCAATTGCGACCGAGTGCGGCGTGGTCCCTGGAACGATCTACAACTATTTTCCATCCAAGGAGAAGCTGGTCGAGTCGGTCATGCTGGAGGACTGGAGGGCGCGGCGGGCAATGCTGGATGTGAAAATGCAGGAGGCCGGGAGCGCATTGGAGGCCATTCGTGTACTGGCCGAGGCGCTGGACAGCTTCGTGGAGAGCTATCATGAGATTTGGGAGAAGCACCCGGCGACGATGAACGATTCCTCGACCTTCCGCAAGCACCATAAGCAGCTTGTGACGCAGATGTGCGGAATGCTCCAGCCGATCATGGAGAAATACGACTGCATGTTCCATCCGGTTCTGCCGCAGTTCCTGGCGGAGGCGCTGCTCGTGCTGGCCGCCGACGAGGACAAGCATTTTGAAAGCGTGGAGCCGATCCTGCGGAAGCTGCTGGACTGAGCCGCCGCTTCACCCGCAAACAAAATAAACGAGAATGCCGCAGAGGATGTCTCTGCGGCATTCAGTCTGTCAACAAACCTCGTAGAGTTCCGCCGCGCACGGCTATGTGACCCACAAGGTTCCCCCTTGCGGCATAGCCGCTGCGGTCGGAGACGAAAAAGACGCCACCGGCGTCTTTTTTAACGCTCCGACATCGGAAAACACACACTGCATCCTGCAAGTGTGGAATTTGTGTGCCTGCGGCACACAAATTATGCGCACAGCAGGATGTAAGCCTTATCAAACGGGAAATCAGCAAAGCGTTTCCCGTTTGAGAGCGTGTCAAAACACTTTTTGACACGCTCAATGCCGCAGAGGGTGTCTCTGCGGCATTTTGCCTCTATCCGGATCCGACATTTTATGCTATACTGGATGCAAAAAGGAGGGGCTTTTCATGGGGATCGTTGTGCTCGGCGCAATTTTCGTAGATATCAAGGGCTATCCGATGGCGAATTATATCCCGCAGGGCCGGAACGCCGGTATCGTGAAGCACGTCCATGGCGGCGTGAGCCGGAACGTGGTGGAGGACATTGCAAACGTGGAGCTTCGGCCGACGTTTGTCAGCCTTGTGGACGACACCGGCGTGGGCGCGGACGTGCTGACGAAGCTGCGCAACCACAAGGTGGATACGCGCTTTATCCGTCACCGCCCGGACGGCATGGGGACATGGCTTGCGATCTTTGACAACGACGGCGACGTCTACGCCTCCATTTCCAAGCGGCCGGATCTTCTGCCTCTGTGCGACACGTTGGACGAGTGCGGAGATGAGATCTTCCGGGACTGCGACAGCATCGTTCTGGAGATCGACATGGAAAAGGAGATCGTCAAGCGCGTCTATCAGTATGCGGAAAAATATCATAAGCGGGTCTACGCGGTGGTCTCCAATATGAACATCGCGGTGGAGCGCCGCGACCTGCTGCAATACACCGACTGCTTTGTCTGCAACCAGCTCGAGGCCGGGATCCTCTTTGCGGAGGATTATCACGACAAAACGCCGGAGGAGATGCGCGAGATCCTGCTCCGCCGCGTCCAGCAGGCGAAGATCCCGAGCATGGTCGTGACGATGGGCGAACGGGGCTCCGTCTATGCCTCGGTCGATGGAACGAGCGGCGTATGCCCGGCGCAGCGCGTGCATGTGCGCGATACGACCGGCGCGGGCGATTCGTTCTTCGCGGGCGTGGCCATCGGCCTGACCTATGGAAAGACGCTCGAGGAGTCGTGCCGGATCGGTACGCGTCTGGCCGCGTCCGTGATCTGCACGTCGGAAAATGTCTGCCCGCGCTTCCTGCCCAGCGAGTTCGGTCTCGAAGCGCCGGCGGAGGACTGAACGGCGGCATGAGCCGCGTTCGCGCGGATGCCGGAGAAAACGGACGGGAACCCGCGAAAAAGCAGTTTTCAGATTGTATTTTGAAGGCTGTTGTGATATGATTTTCCCATAAAAGGCAGGAGGAAGTTCTTATGGCTGATTTTACGAAATTCCGCACCTCGATCGGCGGCTTTAACCGGGACGATGTCGTCCACTATATTGAAACGGCCTCGGTGGAGCACCTGAAGGAGCTGCGGCAGGTGAAGGACGCCAACGAGAAGCTGGAGGCCGAAAAGGCCGCGCTGCGGGCGGAGCTGGACGAGACGAAAAAGAAGCTCACCGCCGCGAACGCGAAGCTGGATCGGATGACCGTGGAGGACGCCTCACTCCAGCAGCAGGTCGAGACGCTGGCACAGGAGGCGGCGGAGCTGGCGCAGCGCGCCGCAGATGCCGAGGCCCGGGCGGAGGCGGAAAAGCAGGCCGCCGCAGAGGCGCTGGCAGGCGTGCCGCAGCCGTCGGTGTGCGAGCCAGAGGACGAGCCGGACGACGCGGAAGCACCGGAGGAAGAGCCCGCTGTGTCCGCTCCGGAGAGGAATTATACGGAAGAGGAGCTGGAAGCCTACCGCCGGGCGGAGGCCATGGAGCGCAACGCGCTCGTGCGCGCGCAGCGGCTGAAGGAGAAGCTTTCCCAGCTTTGCCAGAGTGCGCATACCCGCTATACCGACTCCGGCGAGGAGCTGGAGGCGCTGTCGCAGGATCTCTCGTCAGTGCTCAGCCGGATGCAGGATACCATCGCCGATCTTCAGGTCGCGTTCGACGAGACGGAGGAGGCCTTTGAGGATATCCAGACGCTGAGCTACGAAAGCGTGCAGCCATGCTGAAGGAACAGGGCTTCGACCTCTGGGCGGACGGCTACGATGCGTCCGTCCGGGCGTCTGACGAATCGGATACCTATCCCTTCGCCGGATACCGGGATGTACTGGAAAGCATCTATCAGACCATTCTGGCAGGAGCGGGCAGAAAGGTGCTGGACATCGGCTTCGGAACCGGAACGCTGACCGCGAGACTGTATGCGCAGGGCTGTGAAATTTTCGGGCAGGATTTTTCGGCGAAAATGATCGAGACGGCACAGGAGAAAATGCCGGATGCGCAGCTGTATCCGGGCGATTTCTCGCTTGGGCTCGCGGAGCCGCTGCGGAAGCAGCGCTACGATTTCATAATTGCGACCTACTCCCTGCACCATCTGACGGACGACGCGAAGGCGGTGTTCCTCAGCGGCCTCAGAGAACAGCTGAACGAGGGCGGGAAAATTCTGATCGGCGATGTGGCGTTTGAAACGCGCGCGGAGCTGGAAGCCTGCCGGGAAGCAGCAGGCGCGGATTGGGACGAGGATGAAATCTATTTCGTGGCCTCTGAGCTGCGGGAAAAGCTCCCCGGACTCACGTTTGCGCGCATATCGCCCTGCGCGGGCGTTTTGACGCTGGCGCGAACGGAAGAATAGAGACAAAAAGCGGCCGGAAGCATTGCTTCCGGCCGCTTTAGATTGTCCAGACTCTCGCAGAGCTTGCCGCGTGCGGCAAAAAATGCGGATCGTGTTATCCGGCTGTGCAGATGTCAAAAGACTCTTTTGACATCCGCAGGGTGCTCAGCAAACGCCGATCTCCATATCCTTGAGCTGCAATTGCAGCTTGTCCGCGATCAGCGCGATGAATTCCGAATTGGTCGGCTTGCCCTTCGTGTTGGAGACGGTGTAGCCGAAGAATTTTTGCAGCGTCTCCAGATCGCCGCGATCCCATGCGACCTCGATGGCATGGCGGATGGCGCGCTCAACGCGCGAGGGCGTGGTGGAGAAGGCCTTTGCGACCTGCGGATAGAGAACCTTCGTGATGGCGTTGATGACGTCCATATCGTCCACGGCGATCATGATGGCCTCGCGCAGATACTGATAGCCCTTGATGTGCGCCGGGACGCCGATCTCGTGGATGATGGAGGTGACCATAGCCTCGATGTTGACCTCGCCCTTCTTCTGCGCGGCGCTCTTGGACTGACGATCCACGGCGACGATCTCGCGGATGCGCTCCGCGACGAGCTCAAAGTCACAGGGCTTGGCCATGAAATACTGTACGCCGAGCGATACGGCCAAGCTTCCGACGAATTCCGTCATGAAGCCGGATAAAACGAGCGCGACCGGCGCTTTATCCATGTTATGCGCTTGCTTGAGAATGGATACCCCATCGATCTTGGCAAGCAGAAGATCCAAGACCAGAACGTCTGGCTCCTGTGCGGAGAGCAGAGCGAGCGCCTGCTCTCCGTCGCCGGCAATTCCAACGACCTCATAGCCGCCGGACTGTTCAAGCGCTCTTTTCAGATGTCCGCAGAATTCTTCATTCCCGTCGGCAATCAAAATTTTGACGCGATTTTCCATATGCTGTCCTCTCCTCAATGATGTTTTGCGTATCCGTCCGATACGTCTACTATCGCCGCGACATCTATAATGTAGCACAAATAACCATTTTCTGCAAGGGATATTTAGCCATAATATGCCAGAATTTATCGACTGCCTTCGACAAAACCAAACGGAGCGCGAAAGAAGAGAGGCGCGTGTCAGCCGTTTTCGACGATCGGCAGCAGCTCCAGCAGGTCGCCGATCACATAATCGCACCGGTCGTCGGCGTTTTCCGCCTTGCCGTAGTAGCAGGTGGCGATCCCGGCGTTGCGCCCGCCCTGCATGTCGGAGCTGAGGCTGTCGCCGACCAGAATGGCGCGGCTGCGCAGCTCGTCGCCGATGATGGAAAAGACGCGGTCGAAGAAAACCTTCTCCGGCTTGCGGCAGCCGAGCTGCTCGGAGATGAAAACGCCGTCGAACAGATGCGCAAGGCCGGAACGCGCGATGCGCGACTCCTGCGCAAAGGTGTCACCGTTGGTGACGACGTAGACCCTGCATTTTCCGTGCAGCGCCTCGAGAAGCTCACGGCAGTGCGGCATAAAGGCGTATCCTTCGGCCAGAAACAGGAGATAATCATGGTTGAACGCCTCCGGATCGATGTCCAGTCCCCGTTCGGCAAAGTAAAGCCGGAAGCGCTCGGTGAAAATGAGCGGCTTCGGGATCTCGCCGCGCTCGAATGCCCGCCAGAGCCGGTCATTGTAGACCTCGTAGGCCGGCATGTCCTCCCATGTGAAGGAAACGTCCCGGCGCGCAAAGGCCCGTTCCAGCGCCTCAAAGGAGCTTTGCCGGAAATCAAAAAGCGTATCGTCAATATCGATCAGAACAACGTCGTAGCGCATGACAGCCTCCCAAAAATCTTTTTTTCCATTATAGCGGAAGCTATGCTATAATGCAAAGGAATTTGAAGCGTCTGCGGACGCAAAGCCGGAACCAAAGGAGAGACCTATGCAGACCATCACGCAAATACTGGCCGCAGAGCTTGGCTGTGCGGAAAAATATGTGCAGAATGTTGTCGCCTTGCTCGACGAGGGCAATACGATCCCGTTTATCGCCCGCTACCGCAAGGAGGCCCACGGCGGAATGGACGACACGGCGCTGCGGACGCTGGAAACGCGGCTGCAATATCTGCGCAGCCTGGAGGCACGCCGTGCGGAGGTCAGGGAGCTGATCGCCGCGCAGGAGAAGCTTACCGACGCGCTCAGCGCACAGATCGACGCCGCAGCGACGCTGGCGGAGCTGGAGGACATCTACCGTCCCTTCCGTCCGAAGCGCCGGACGCGCGCGACGATCGCAAAGGAAAAGGGACTCGAGCCGCTGGCGGACGCGATCCTTGCGCAGACGCGCGATATGCTCCCGCCGGAGAAGCTGGCGCTGGACTACATCGACCCGGAGAAGGGCGTGGAGAGCGTCGAGGACGCGCTTGCGGGCGCGGGCGATATTCTGGCGGAGCGGATCTCGGACGACGCGGCGCTACGCAAGCGCCTGCGCGAGCTGACCGCGCAGCGGGCTGTGCTCCGTTCAAAGGCGGCAAAGGAGGAGGACTCGGTCTACCGGCTCTATTACGACTTCACGCAGCCGGTCTCCCGGCTCCAGAGCCATCAGGTGCTGGCGCTCAATCGCGGTGAGCGCGAGGGCTGGCTCAGAATTTCCGTGGACATGGACGAGGAGCTTGCCGTGCAGACGATCCGCCGCGCGGTCGTAACGCCCGGAACGCCGGCCATGGCGTTTCTCGGCGCAGTCTCTACCGACAGCTATGACCGCCTGCTGGCGCCGAGTCTGGAACGGGAGCTGCGCGGCACGCTGACGGATACCGCTGCGGAGAGTGCGATCCATAATTTCGCGCTGAACCTCCGGCCGCTGCTGATGCAGCCGCCGGTGAAGGGACATGTGACGATGGGGCTGGATCCCGGCTACGCGCACGGCTGCAAGGTCGCCGTCGTGGATGCGACGGGCCGCGTGCTCGATACGGCTGTCGTCTATCCCACGTTCAGCGAACGCAAAAAGCAGGAGGCCATCGATACGCTGGCCCGCCTGATCCGGAAGGATGGCGTGGAGCATATTGCCATCGGCAACGGCACGGCCTCCCGCGAGACGGAGGCCATGACCGTCGAGCTGATCCGCGCCGTCGGAGGCGGCGTGTCGTATATGATCGTGAGCGAGGTGGGAGCCTCGGTCTATTCCGCGTCCAAGCTGGCTGCGGAGGAGTTCCCGCAGTTCGATGTGAATCTCCGCTCTGCGGTCTCCATTGCGCGGCGGCTTCAGGACCCGCTGGCGGAGCTGGTGAAGATCGACCCGAAGGCCATCGGCGTGGGGCAGTATCAGCACGATATGCCGGAAAAGGAGCTGGACGCCGCGCTGGGCGGCGTCGTGGAGAGCTGCGTCAACGCCGTCGGCGTGGACGTCAATACGGCTTCGCCGTCACTCCTGCGGCAGGTCGCGGGCCTGACGAATGTGACGGCGAAGAACATCGTCGCCTTCCGCGAGGAAAACGGTGCGTTCACCGGCCGAAAGCAGCTTTTGAAGGTGCCGAAGCTCGGCCCGAAGGCGTTTGAGCAGTGCGCGGGCTTCCTGCGCGTGCCGGAGAGCCGGCAGGTGCTCGACCATACGGGCGTGCATCCGGAGTCCTACGCGGCGGCGGAGGCGCTTTTGTGCCTCTGCGGATATTCGCTTGCGGATGTCGGAACAGGCGCGTCGGCGGAGCTTCCGAAGCGCGTGGAGAAGATCGGCTGGAAGCAGGCGGCGGAGCGGTGCGGCTGCGGAGAAATGACGCTCCGTGACATCGTCAGGGAGTTGCTGAAGCCCGGACGCGACCCGCGCGACGAGCTGCCCGCACCGACCCTGCGGACGGATGTGCTGGACATCAAGGATCTGAAGCCGGGGATGGTGCTGACCGGAACGGTGCGAAACGTGATTGATTTCGGCGTTTTTGTGGACATCGGCGTCCATCAGGACGGGCTGGTGCACATCTCGAAGGTCTGCGACAAATTCATCAGGCACCCCTCCGAGGCGGTCAGTGTCGGAGATGTGGTCAAGGTCACGGTGCTGGAGGTCGATGAAAAGCGCAAACGCATCAGTCTGAGCATGCGCGACGTGCCGAAGGAGGCGCGCTGAGGGAAAACCTCAAAAATTCTCCCTTTTTCTTGACTTTGATTGTTAGTCTGGGTATAATTCAACTGTAATATCGATCACTATGGGCATATGACGCCTGTGGTTTTGAGAAATTTTCTCTGAAAGGAAAGACTCTTATGATTTATACTGCGGAAGTTAAGCATATGTGCCCGGTCGCAAAGGGCGCGTATCACGGCCCGGCTCCCATTCCCGAAGAGGGCAAGTGGGTCCAGGCGAAGGAAATCAAGGACATCTCCGGCTTTACCCATGGTGTGGGCTGGTGCGCACCGCAGCAGGGCGCCTGCAAGCTGACCCTGAACATCAAGAACGGTGTCATCGAGGAAGCTCTGGTCGAGACGCTCGGCTGCTCTGGCATGACCCATTCCGCCGCGATGGCTTCCGAAATTCTCATCGGCAAGACCATCCTCGAGGCCCTCAACACCGACCTCGTCTGCGACGCCATCAACACCGCCATGCGTGAGCTGTTCCTCCAGATCGTCTACGGCCGCAGCCAGTCCGCATTCTCCGAGGACGGCCTCGCCGTCGGCGCTTCTCTGGAAGACCTCGGCAAAGGACTCAGAAGCCAGGTCGGCACCATGTTCGCCACCAAGGAAAAGGGCCCGCGCTATCTCGAAATGGCTGAGGGCTACTGCTCCCACATCGCGCTCAACAAGGACAATGAGATCATCGGCTACGAATTCATCAACTTCGGCAAGATGATGGACTTCATCAAGAAGGGCGACGAGCCTGCGGAAGCGCTCAAGAAGGCCACCGGCCACTATGGTCAGTGGGACAGCGCGGTCAAGTACATCGACCCGCGTCAGGAATAAGAGAAGGAGGACACGAAAATGGCTTTGTTTGAAAACTACGAAAGAAGAATCGACAAGATCAATGGCGTCCTCAAGCAGTACGGCATCGAGTCCGTCGAGGCCTGCCGCGAGATGTGCCAGGCCAAGGGCTTTGACCCGTATGAGATCGTCAAGAGCATTCAGCCCATCTGCTTCGAGAACGCATGCTGGGCTTATACCGTCGGCGCAGCCATCGCCATGAAGAAGGGCGTCAAGACCGCTGCCGAAGCCGCTACCGCCATCGGTGAGGGCCTCCAGGCCTTCTGCATCGACGGCTCCGTCGCCGACGACCGCAAGGTCGGCCTCGGCCACGGCAACCTGGGCGCAATGCTCCTCTCCGAGGAGTCCGAGTGCTTCTGCTTCCTCGCTGGCCACGAGTCCTTCGCAGCCGCCGAGGGCGCGATCGGCATCGTCAAGAACGCCAATAAGGCCCGTAAAAAGCCCCTGCGCGTCATCCTGAACGGCCTCGGCAAGGACGCCGCCCAGATCATTTCCCGTATCAACGGCTTCACCTATGTCCAGACTCAGTTTGACTACTACACTGGCGAGCTGAAGATCGTCCGTGAGATCCGCTACTCCGAGGGTGAGCGCGCCAACGTCCGCTGCTACGGCGCTGACGATGTCCGCGAGGGCGTTGCCATCATGCACAAGGAAGGCGTTGATGTCTCCATCACCGGCAACTCCACCAACCCCACCCGTTTCCAGCATCCGGTCGCAGGCACCTACAAGAAGGAATGCGTCCAGATGGGCAAGAAGTACTTCTCCGTCGCTTCCGGCGGCGGCACGGGCCGTACTCTGCACCCGGACAACATGGCCGCAGGCCCCGCTTCCTACGGCATGACTGACACCATGGGCCGTATGCACTCCGATGCGCAGTTCGCAGGCTCCTCCTCCGTCCCGGCACACGTCGAGATGATGGGCTTCCTCGGCATGGGCAATAACCCCATGGTCGGCGCAACGGTCGCAGTCGCAGTTGCAGTCGAAGAGGCAATGAAAGGATAATTTTCTACGAAAATCGAAACTTTTCAAATAAAATAGTTATCCATTCACATCCAAAAAACGCTGCCACAAAGTGCCTTGTCAACATTTTGTCAACGTAAGAAAAACTTTTTATTTCGAATACCGTCCAAATGCGAGCGCCTGTATAGGCGCTCGTTTTTTATTTCTAACTTTTCACATGAAAAGAATATCCATATACAGGGAATTCCGAGCTGAATGATGTGTAATTTTGACGCCAGCAATTGCAAATCATTGAACTCAAAATCGCAAAAATTAGGGCTCGGACATTGCGTCCGAGCCCCTTATTTTTTTATCCGCAAACCGATACTTTCAACGCAGACGGCCCGACGGTTTCGTCCATCTGCGAGATCGAATCAATGATCGCGCTCATGTTGTGGTCGAGCTCGTCAAGGCTTTTTGATTGCAATATCAATTCGCCAGTCCTCGACACCGTGCGCTGCGCAACCTGCTGGTCATTGACCGGCCGCATCATCGACAGCCCAAAATTGTTTCGTGGCGGTGAAGGAGCACGATCCGTTACAGACACGCGATCATTCTGGGGATCCAGTGCAATCTCAAACATTGAGAAAGAGCCGTCACGATTCTTCCCGCCAACCAGAAAGCTATGCGGCAAGATGCGCGAGCAGGATTTTTCCTTCTTGAGATAATTCACGACCGCCTGCTTCACAACGCGCACGGGCGCATTCTGAATATCCGGAATACTCTGTACCGGGTCACGCAGATCTGTGTCCATACCGCACCACCCCGCCGCGCCATAGAGCACCCGCGGATTCAGCTTGAACACCTTTGAGAAACGGTCGTCGCCGACAATCCGTATCCCACTTGGCGCAGAACTGTCATGAACAACCTTTCTGCCGTCTGCGTAAAACGTACAAAAATCCGGGCCACATACACCTCTCACGACGCTCATGCCTTGAAGCACTCCGTCGCTCATCATGACACACATCGCAACTCCTTGTATCGATATGACCGATCTTTCCATCGAGGTTTGCAAGGCACGCAACGTCCAGCGCGAGCCGCTCAAGCGCGTCCCGGAGGAAGCCATCGACAAAATGTACGCAAGGTTTGCAACGCAGAAGATCCCGACCGGAATCACGGTTTTGAGGCCGGACGAGCTGGACAGGATCTGGATGCACCCCATCGACCTCTCGCAGTACAAAAAGATCCACCACATCGGCGATATCATGTTAGAGCGAATCCAACGTATCGCAACACGAGAACCTAAAGGTGATGTCACCTTGGTGAAAGGTTTGAAACCACCGGAATGCTTCATAATAGCACCACAGAATACACATCAACAGTCGGAGTTTTCAGGCAGTAACTGATAAAATGCTGTGTTTTCAAGGGCTGTACGTTTTTTAGCGAAAATATCCGGTTTTGCTGAATTCCTTGAAAACCATTGAAAGCACTGGGCAAACCGGGTTTGGAGGAGATAGTAGCCAAACAGTAGTCAGATGCGAATTATGGTTTTGGCTGAGTGACTCGCTTTTGCTGCAGCTCTGCGCGGAGGAGAATGCCGAGTGTCAGGCAGAAGTCCGGGTTCTTGAGGTCGCAGCCGAGCATCTGTGTGATATGCGCGAGGCGATCCAGCAGCGTCGAGCGGTGCAGATACAGCGCCGCCGCCGTTTTGGTGACGGAAAGGTTGTTGTCGAGATAGACGCGCAGCGTCTCCAGATACGAGACCTGCGAGCTTTCGTCGTGCGCTTTCAGCTTCTTCAGCCCATCCGGGTAATAGACCCACGAGGGTCGCCCGGCCAGTGCGCCGGAGAGCAGCTGCGGCAACAGGTAGTCCTGAAAGTAAAAGACTGTGCTGCGTCCGTCCTGCAAAAGCCCGTTTTGTAGGGCGCTGGACGCCTGAAACCACGCCTGATTTGCCTCATACAGATTGGAAAACGCGCCGGACACGCCGCAGATCAGGCCGAGCCTGTCCAGCAGCGGGAGAAGCTGTGCCGTTGTTTCGCGTTCGGCCTGTGCGGCGGGCAGAAACGCGGCGACGGTGCGCTCGTATTCAAAGGCCATCGCGCCGGGATGCCGCTCCTCCAGCGCGGCGGACAGATACGCGCCGGGCAGGGGCGCTGCGCCGAGCTTCGGCTGGAGGCGGACGCAGACCCAGTCCGTTTTCCCATTTTCCTGACTGAGCGCCCGCCGCAGCTCAAAATCGACCGGCTGCCCGGCAATGACGCTGCGCAGCGCGCGGCGGACGGCGGAGCGGGTGCTGGCAAGCACGGGGTTCTGCTGGATGGCCTGCCGCAGGAGCTTGGCGAGGAAGACCGCGAGAGAATGGTCGGAATCCCGGAGCGGGCGGAACGCCTCGAACACCGTCAGGCAGCCGAGATATTCCTCCTGATCGAACACATTGACCGACAGCGTCCGCGCGCCCTGCAGCTCCAATAAGAGCGGTTCATGGACATGGGTGGAAAGGTCGTGCAGGGACAGAAACGTCGCCATTTTCTCCGCGTCAAACGTCTCGGTATCCAGCCGGATGCCGAGATCTTTTTGAAAATACGCCTCATCCGTTACAGCGAGATAGCGGAAGTCCGAGCCGATGAGCTGCATCGGATTGGAAAGAATATCGCGGCTGACCTCCAGCATCTGCGGCAGGCTTGCGCCGTGGCGGAGAATGTGCCAGAGGCGCTCTTCCCACGCCTCATACCGGTCAAAAATATGCTGCACCAGATTGAAGACGCGGAAAATGTCCGTTTCGGCCTCGACCACGATCACGCTGCACCGGTCATAGAACGCGGTCAGGTTCCAATGCAGCCCGAGGCAGACGAGACACACGTTTTCGCGCAGCGACGGCCGCTCTGGCAGATGATCGGCGGAGCAGACGTAAACGCGGTTTTTCTCAAACGTCTGCGTCCAGTCGAGATAAAATTCCGGGCGGCTCAGCGTTAGCTCCGGACTGCCCGCGCCGTGCAGCTCGACCGTCTTCAGTTCTTCTTTCAGCCTCCAATAGAGAATGTCCGCGCACAGCTTCATGGGAGCTTCCTCCAATCTCTTTCTCGCTTTTTATTATATTCTGACGCCATGCGGCTGTCAATGAATCACCCATACAAATTGTACGGGTGATTCGATTTTTTTGCGGTTGAATAGCAATTTTGCACAAAATCAAATCATACAAATTGTATGATTTGCCGCCATACAAACTGTACGGTGCAGGATGATAAAAATCGCGCGTTTTGCAGCATTTCCGCAGAACGCGCTGTTTTTTATAATAAGAGCATCGTAGAAAAAGAAACAGGAGGAATACCATGCTAAAGGAAAAACTGGAGCAGCGGAAATGCTTCCCGACCGCGTGGGGCAAGCTCATCCCGGAGGAAGAAGCCTACCGGCAGCTGAACCGTCAGATCGCGGCCATGACCGCGAATCTGTTTCAGGTCATGCGCATCTTTGAGCCGAGCTGGGAAAAGCGCACCGAGGCGATCTGTGACATTGCCAACATGATGAACATGGCCGTCGCGGGTACGCCGGAGGAACAGAAGGACTATGTCAATGCGTCGCTCTATGAGGCGTTCAACATCCCGGAGCTGTGTGAAAAGTCGAGCTGGCTCGGCGGCATCACCGGCGACTCTGGCGACGAGTGGGAGAACATGGCGGGCCGCGTCGTGCAGTTCACGCGCAACCGCGTGGAAAAGGAGCTGGACACCTGTCCATGGGACATCGTCGGCAGCGAGCTGTGCAACATGACGACCAGCATGTTCACAGCGAACTTCGACCTTGCGTCCTCCAAGGGGACGGAGAATGAAGTCGCGCTCAACATGTGTCAGGCCCGAGGCTGCGGCAACAAGCACTGCCGCGTCGTGGCGGAGCGCCGCGACGTGTACGGCCTTCCCAAGCAGGGATGGCTCGACCACATGCAGCAGCCCGTCGACCCCATCCACGACACCCCGCGCGAGCGCATGGTCAAGGAGGGCCAGTGCCTGCGCAACGGTCAGTACACGCAGAACTTCGGCGAGGAAACGTCGCTCGAAAAAGCGTACCACTGGGTCGCACAGATGGGATGGGTCTGGTCCATCCAGTTCCCGATGATGGCCATCAAGGACATGGCCCCCGATGAAGACGAGTTCCTGCGCGTGTTCCGTATCGTCTTTGCCACGGCCGGCAAGAACCAGTTCATCGATCCCTTTGCCAAGGAGGGCCTGCGCAGCTACCTCGGCGTGCCGCACGAGATGGACGAAAACGACGGCAGAATTCTCGGCGGCTACATCCGCTATATGCTCGACGTGCAGCAGGTGCCGTATGAGATGGTGCGCTGGACGAAGGACGAGACGTGGATCAAGGTCAAGAGCGAGGACTTCACCGCCCGCTATGAAATGGCCCCGCTCGACGAGCTGGTCGACGCCTACGAAGCGCAGTGGAACGGCGCGGCGAAAACGCTCGTCAGCCCGGAATGGTCGTGCGTGATCGAGGATCGCGACGAAGAAGACATGTACATCAAGGTCATCCGCAAGGAAGACCTGCGGATGCTGTAAGGAGGTGCCGAACGATGTTATTCAGAGAAGATCAAGTCGCACGCGCCGACGCCGAGGCCATCCGCAAGGGCGTGGGCTTCTACCGCTGGACGCACGATCTGGTGGAGATCACGGGCAAGGACGCGCTGGAGGTTCTGCAAAAAATTTATATCAGCGACATTTCCAAGGTCGCGGTCGGACGCTCGAAATACACCGCTTCGCTGGACGAGGCCGGCGAGATCATCGACGATGTGATCGTCATGCACATGGCGGACGGCCTGTACTGGGTCTCCGACCTCTATGGCCCGCGCCTGCTGCCGTGGATCGAGCAGCACAAGGGCGAGGCGGATATTCACGCGAAGATCATCACCTATGACTGGGATATGTACGCCGTACAGGGTCCGGACAGCCTCAAGGCGATGAACGCCATGCTGGACGCGCCGGTCGACGATCTCAAGCGCTTCGGCATCTGCGAGCGCAAGCTCGGCGGCATTCCCGTCTATATCCATCGCTCCGGCTTCACCGGTGAAAACGGCTATGAAATCTATTCCGCATTCGACAAGAGTGCAGAAATTCACGACCTGGCGCTGAAGGCAGTCGCGTCCGTCGGCGGCCGCGAGCTGCAGACGCTCGAGGTCTACGTCCGTTCCATCCCGATGGAAAAGGGCTTTGCGCTCAAGCAGGATTTCAAGCACCTGAGCCCGTATGAATGCGGCCTCGGCTGGGCCGTCGCCGCCGACAAGGACTTCATCGGCAGGGAAGCGGCGCTCGCACGCAAGGAGCACCCGAAATACCGCATGGTCGGTCTGGAATTTTCCCGCGAATCGACCGAGGACATCTCCATCTGGGAGCGGGTATACTGGTACGGCGTCGAGGTCGGCCGCTGCGCGCAGACCATCTACGGCTATACTGTGGACAAGAACATCGGCTTTGCCACCGTCCGCGCGGATGTGCCAGACGGCGCGGAGCTGGCCGTCGGCTGCAACGATTCGCCCGCTGTTGTCGTAAACAAGGTTTTCTGCTGAGGAGGACATTATGGGAAGATTAGATGGTAAAGTCTGCATCGTGACCGGCGCTTCCGCCGGGATCGGGCGCGTCAGGCGGGAGCTGGCGGCATTTTACAGCTCGGTGTTTCGGTCATGTCAGAGTTTTTCCCAAAAAGCAAAGCCAAAGTCACCAGTATTTATATGATGATGGGTGGACTGGCTAACTTTGTTATTCCGCTGATTACCGGTTATC
>ENA-ORML01001452-ORML01001452.1-human-gut-metagenome-genome-assembly--contig:-NODE-1452-length-20267-cov-11.523946_pt1 | contig 20267 bp, 16 predicted proteins | sample MGYA00242103_ERZ508995 | MGnify/ENA primary metagenome ERZ508995 (study PRJEB26280, sample SAMEA2338702) | human gut metagenome | biome: human gut; feature: human-associated habitat; material: faeces... | reverse complement strand
ACCAGAGGCGCTGCCTCTGGACTCCGCAAGGGGCATTGCCCCTTGACCCTTTTTTTGTCGCCCGGCTTGAGCGCGTTACCCTGCTTTGGGGATTATGCGGCTTTGTCTGCCTTTACCCCACGTTCTCCCTCTGCGGAACCGTCGGCGCGGTCGTCTCCGGCGGTGCGTATGCCGGCGTAAATATCTGTGCCTTCGCCCAGTCCCACTCGAAACTATCCAGCTTCAATATCAAATTACTCTGCCGCAACAGAATCGCCGTGTTTTCCAGCATAAAATACAATCCACGCGCCAGTTGCCCGCGGTGGCTGCCGAAATCACGCGCAATCATGTTCCCTAAATCCTCGCAGCGGAACATCGGATGCCCCGAAAACCCGAACATGCTCGTGCTATGCGGCTTGGAATCCGCCTGAATCAGCAGCGGAACCGTGCCCATCCACCAGCCTTCGTGTTCAATCTGCACGGTCAGCTTTGCCGCCGTTCCCGGCACAAGATAGAAGAAATCGGTATCCAGCACCTCTTCCCGCTCGTTGAACGTGCGGAACATCAGCGTGTCGTCCTGATAGATGGTGATGCGGTAGGCGCGCGGGCCTGTCCAGCGGCGGTCGTGGGTCAGGTAGGCGTAGGCAAAAATGGGCATAGTACCCTCGTAATCAACCATATACATCCACCTTCCCCCCTTTACTTTGACACAAAGCACACATATATTATCATAGTTGCTTTTCTTGTTTTCGTCAAGGGGTTTCCGGACTTTTCCGGTATTTTTCTGCAATTTTTTTCCGCAGAAATTCCGTCCGGCGCATTCTTTTTGCGCATTCTCCCGCATACCTTATGATGAAGGGAGGAATGCAGGTGGTTACGTTTCAGCGGCAGAGGGAACGGCAGGCAGAGGAGCTTCTGCTGACGCCGGGAGAAATGGCGGCACGGTGCGATTGGCAGCAGGTGCGGCGGATGCGAGAGGAGATGCCCGACGACGTGTGCAGCACACATGCTTGGTATCAGAATTGCGATGCGCTTGACCGGGAACTGCGGGCGCAATACCCGATGATTGGCGCACTGGAAACGGCAGTGCGGGCGTATGGGTACGCGATGGAGAACAGCACGCGTCCGCGCGTGCAGGAGACGATGCGCTGGCGGCTGACGCTCGACCAGTTCGGCATCTTGGCGCAGGTGCTGGCGCGGCACGGGCTGATTGCGGATGTTCGCGAGGCGCTGGAATACTTCGCGGAGGCGAAATGAGCAGGGGGGCTGTCCGGGCGGGCAGTCCCCTTTTCGTCATTATCCGAAACTTTTTGCGGATTTACTGTTGCAATGTACGGCATTATTCAGTATAATAATGTAGGATAGCTGAATTTCATGCGGAAAAAATCAGGAGGATCATCATCATGCCGACGGATTTGGAGATTGCACAGGCGGCACAGCCGAAGCGGATTCAGGAGATTGCGGAAAAAGCGGGCATTCCCGAGGGCGCCATCAGCCCCTATGGGCAGTATATCGCGAAGGTTGACCCCATGCAGTTAGGCGTGGGCAGCGAGATGCGTGCCAAGCTCATTCTCGTCACCGCCATCAACCCGACCCCCGCGGGCGAGGGCAAAACGACCGTTTCCGTCGGCTTGGCGGACGGCATGACGAAAATCGGCAAAAAGGCGATGCTGGCGCTGCGCGAACCGTCGCTCGGCCCGGTGTTCGGCATGAAGGGCGGCGCGGCAGGCGGCGGCAGGGCGCAGGTGCTGCCGATGGAGCAGATTAACCTGCACTTCACGGGCGATTTGCACGCCATCACCGCCGCGAACAACCTGCTTGCCGCGATGGTGGACAACCACATCCAGCAGGGCAACGTGCTGGGCATTGACCCGCGTCAGGTGACGTGGCGGCGCTGTCTGGACGTCAACGACCGGCAATTGCGCGCCATCGTCAGCGGGCTGGGCGGCAAGCCCAACGGCAACCCCCGCGAGGACGGCTTCGACATTACCGCCGCAAGCGAAGTGATGGCGGTTTTCTGCCTGGCGAAGGATTTGCAGGACTTGAAGGCGCGTTTATCCCGCCTGCAAGTCGCGCGGACGTACAGCGGCAAGCCCGTTACGGCGGGTGATTTGCACGCAGCAGGTGCCATGACGGCGCTCCTGCGCGACGCGCTTCAGCCCAACCTCGTGCAGACCATTGACGGCACGCCCTGCCTGATGCACGGCGGCCCGTTCGCGAATATCGCCCACGGCTGCAACTCCGTGATTGCGACGACGACAGCAATGCGTCTGGCGGATTACGTCGTGACCGAAGCAGGCTTCGGCGCCGACCTCGGCGCGGAGAAGTTCATGGACATCAAGTGCCGGATGAGCGGCATTTTCCCGGACGCGGTGGTGCTGGTGGCGACGGTACGCGCGCTGAAATCCCACGGCGGCTGCCCGAAGGCGGACTTGTCGCACGAGAATGTCGAGGCGCTGCGCAAGGGCTTGCCGAACCTGCTGGCGCACATCGACCACATCCGCAACGTGTGGAAGCGCCCGGTCGTCGTCGCGCTGAACCGCTTCGTCAGCGACACGGAGGCGGAAATGGCGCTGCTGCGTCAGGCGTGCGCGGATGCGGGTGCGCCGGTGGAGCTTTGCGACGGCTGGGCGAAGGGCGGCGACGGCGTGAAGGAGTTGGCGGCGCGGGTGTGCGGCATTGTGGACAGCGCGCCGAAGTCAGCGCCGTGCTACACCTACGACATCACCCTGCCGCTGAAGGACAAGATTGAGGCGATTGCGACGCGCATCTACGGCGCGGCAAAGGTGGAATTCGCCGGCAGCGTACTGAAGCAGCTGCAAAAGCTGGAGGACGAAGGCTGGCGCGAATGCCCGGTTTGCATTGCGAAAACGCAGTATTCCTTCTCCGATGATGCGAAGCTGCTGGGCGCGCCGGTGGGGCACACGCTGCACATTCGGCAGGTGCGGCTGAACGCGGGCGCGGGCTTTGTGGTGGCGTTCGCGGGGGACATTATCGCCATGCCGGGGCTGCCGAAGGTTCCCGCCGCCGAAGCGATTGATGTGGACGAAAACGGCGAAATTGTGGGCTTGTTCTGATTTTTTTACGCTGCTTTGTTTCATTTATAAGCAAAGCAGCGTATACTTTTGTTGCAAGAGGTTTCGCCTCTGCGGAGGCGACAAGGGGGCTTTGCGATCGCCCCCTTGACCCCTTCGCATTCGCCACCCATGCAGCAATTTGGTATTGCTGATTGGAAGAACGAAAGGTACACAAACCAAAAACTTCCGATAAAACTCAATAAACTTGGGTGCGGCACCGAAGGTTTCCAAAGGGCGATCGGAAAGCCCTTTGGTCGCCGCCGCAGCGGCGATTCCCCCTGCAACAAATAAACGCAATAAACAAAGAAGGATACATCAACATGAAAAAGATTTTCATCATCGGCGGAGGCATCGCCGCCCTCGAAGCGGCAAAATCCGCCCGAAGCACCCAGCGAGACGCGCTGATTGTCCTCATTTCCGCTGAGAATTTTCTTCCCTACAGCCGCCCGATGCTCACCAAGCAGCTCATGGGCAAGGTGACGGCGCAGGATTTGGCGGTTGAATCCGCCGCGTGGTATGACGAAAAGGATATTGTCGTTCTTACCGGGCGAACCGTGACTGCCATCGACCCCGTCGGCAAAACGCTCGTGGCGGGCGGTACCCCCTTCCATTGGGATTCCCTCATTCTGGCGACAGGCGCAAGCTGCTTTGTGCCGCCGATTCCGGGCGCGGACGGCGCAAACGTCGTCGCCGTGCGAACCTTTGGCGATGTGGCGCGCGTGCGGGAAATCGCGAAAACGGCAAAAAACGCGGCGGTTATCGGCGGCGGCGTGCTGGGGCTGGAAGCGGCATCGTCCTTGGCGGAAGCGGGGCTGTCTGTGACCGTGCTGGAGCACGGCGATCAGCTGATGAAGCGGCAGATTGACGCGCAGGCGGCGCAGCACCTTGAATCCGCCATGGCGGGCAAAGGCGTGAAGCTGCTGAAAAACGCGGATTCCGCGCGCATCGACGCATCCGGCGTCACCCTCGTGGACGGCACGCGCATTCCGGCGGAGCTGGTTATCGTATCAGCGGGCGTACGGGCAAATATCCGCCTCGCCAAGGACGCGGGCATTGCGGCAGAGCGCCACATCACCGTCGATGACCACATGCGCACGAACCTCCCGGACGTGTACGCGGCGGGCGACTGCGCGTCGATGGGCGTGAGCTACGCGCTGTGGACGGAAGCGGCGGACATGGGGCGCATCGCGGGCATCAACGCGGCGGGCGGCGACGCGGCGTATCAGGCGCTGCCGCGTCCGCTCATCTTCCACGGCTTCGGCACGGCGTTGTTTGCGTTCGGCGATACGGGCCGTCAGGCGAATATCGCGTACGAAATCGGCGAAATGCCCGGCGCGCGGTACTATTCCGCAGGCGGAAAGCTGGTCGGCGCGGTGCTGACGGGCGACATCCGCCGCATGGAAGAGGTCACGAATCTGATTTTGCAGGCATAACGCCGCTTCCCGCGCATAGACTGAACCGACTCTTGAACGAGGAGGAGAAAGTTTATGTCGCAGACAACAAGTCAAACGTGCGCGTATGAGTACACCGTCCGCCGTGGGGACAGCTTCTACCTGATTGCGCATCGCCTGGGCGTGCCGCTGAAGGATCTGCTGGAGGCGAACAGCGACATCAACCCGGCGCGGCTGATGGTGGGCGACGTGCTGTGCATCCCCGGCGCGGCGGCGGAAACGCCCGATACCAACATCACGGCGCCTGCCGCCCCCGACGTCTCTGACACCACGACGAACGACGCGCTGGACACCCCCGCCGCCGACATGAACGCCCCCGCAACCCCCGGCGGCGAAACGCCTGACATCAGCTTTTGCCCGGAAATTGACCGCTACACGGTGCTGCAGGGCGAAACGGCGGCGGATGTGCAGCTGAAAAAGGACGTCAACCGCCATACGCTGGAAACCGCGAATCCGGATGTGAACCTGGACGCGCTGCAGGCAGGGCAGGTGCTGTGCGTGCCGGAAAATCAGGCGTGCCCGCCGGGCAACACGTACACGCTGGACAAGGACGAGACGATGGAGACGGTGGCGCTGCTGCTGAACGTGTCGCTGTCGGCGCTGCTGCGGGCAAATCCGTGCCTTGCGCCGAGCGACTTCAAGCAAGGCGCGTGCATCAATATTCCGGAGGACTGACAGAAAACGGCGCTCAGCGGGATTTCTTCCCTGCCGAGCGCCGTTTTTCAATATGCAATTATTCCGCCTTAACAATCTTTTCCGCGCTGATTTGCCCCGGCAGGCTCATCGTCATCGCGCCGTTGGAGTAGACCGTCACGGTCATGCCGTTCTCCATGCCGTCCAGCAGCGCCGCGTCCGCGTTGACTTGCACCACGTCGGTTTCCGTCGTCAGCAGGAAGCCAGATTCTGTCAGTTCGCTGACCGTGCCGGTGGTCTTGTAGCAGCCGATTTTCTGCGCGTACACCTGCGCCGGCAGCGAGCGGGTCATGATGCCGTCGTAGAGGACGTGGATGTAGTCGCCCACCGCGAGTTCGCCGTCCGTCTCGTACACCGTGCCCTCGTCCACGTTGACCAGCACCTGCATGTCCTTCGTCTGGAGGAGGATGCCGTCGCCCGTGATTTCGACAATTTCGCCCGCCAGCTCGTCGATGGTCACGGCAATATCAACCGTATCCGCCGTCACCTGCGCGGGGATGGAGCGGGTCATCTGCCCATTGTAGGTCACGCGAACCGTGTCGCCCAAGTCCGGAATGCCCTCCGGCAGCTGCGTCAGGGAGGTCAGGTTGACCTGAATCTGCTGACCATCCGCGGTTTCCATGGTGATGTACGCCTCGACGACCGTGCCGGTGAGGACGGCTTCCTCCTCCACCGCCGTAATCTGCTCGGCGCTGATCTGCCCCGGCAGGCTCATCGCAATCACGCCGCTGAAATACACGTTGATTTCCGCGCCATCGGTGATTTGCGCCAGCTGTTCCGCCGTCGCGTGAACGATGTAGGTCGTCTCATCGGTGGTGAGGGTGAAGCCCTCGTCGGTGATGTCGCTGACCGTGCCCGTGAGGACGTAGCAGCCAATGTGCTGCGCCGTCACCTGCGCGGGGTAGGAGCGGGTCATCTGCCCGTTGTACATGACGTGGATGAAGTCGCCCTCCGCGATTTCCTTGCCCTCGCGGATGGTGTCCGCCGTCAGAATCGCCTCAATCAGCTGCCCTTCGGGCGTTTCCAGCAGGATGGATTCTTCGCCGATTTCCAGCACCGTCCCGGCAATTTCCGCGATTTCCGCCACGTCGCCTTCCTCGGCATAAGCGGGCAGCAGCAGCGCCGCCATCAGCAGCGCCATCAGGATTGCAAGCATCTTCTTCATATTCGTGTTTCTCCTTGTGGGGGAATGTCAGGGCTTCTTTTGCCCTGCACTCTAACAGACGAAAAAGGCGGGCGGATTGTTCCCGCCCGCGGAAAAGTATTTTTTGTCAGTATCTTTCCGTCCGCAAAAGCCATTCCATCACGCGCCGATTGAGCGCGTAGCAGCGGCAGTACAGCAGGAAAAACAGCAGCAGCGGATACGACTTGCGAGACTGGTACATCTTCTTCCAGCTTGCGCGGCGCAGCTGCTTCAGCGACGGGCAGGTTGTCAGCAGCGCCTTCCATGCCCGCTTCTTTTCCGCCTCCGACTGCGGATTATTCGGGTGATAGAAGTAGCGCTTCAGCAGGCGGATGTAGGTTTCCATCAGCCACACTTCATAGGCATTCCAATAGAAATCGCCCTTGTGGTGCACTTTCCCGAATGTCAGGAATTGCTGATTCACCTGCTCCATCTGCTGCGGCAAATCCGCATGAAACCGCTGAAACGATGACATGCCCCAAACCCTGTACGTTGTCAGCGTTTCATGCAGAAAATCCACGGACTTGACGTACTCCAGCATCTGCATATTGAACAGCGCATCTTCGCTTTGATGAATCGCTTCCGGAAACGCAAGCTGATGCTCGACGACGATTGTCCGGCGAATCAGCTGTATGCACGGTCCGCCAAAGTAGTTTGCAGCATACCGTTCATTCCGATCCAGCAAGCCCAGCTGCATTTCCTCCATTATGGAGGTGCCTGCGTGCCGCTTCTTTTCTGCGGGCGGTGCTGTCTCGTCCGTTTTCTGCTGCGAAAACGTTTTGAAATCAAACACCAGCAGATCCGCCGGTTCCTCCGCCAGCTTTTTCATTGCGGATGACAGCAGATTGTCCTCCCACCAGTCGTCGGAATCCAGAAAAATCAGCCAGTCGCCATTTGCCGCCGCCATGCCCGCGTTGCGCGCCGCAGATACGCCGCTTTGCCGCTGATGAATCACGCAAAAGCGCGCATCCTTTGCCGCGTATTCGTCGCAGATACGCTCCGCGCCGCTGGTCGAGCCGTCGTCAATCAGGATGGCTTCCCAATTCGTGTAGTCCTGCCGCAGGACGGAATGCAAGCATTCGCGCAGGTATTCCTCCGGCGTGTTGTGCACGGGAATGATGATGCTGACTTGATTCATCCTTTTTCTTCCTTTCGTGGATTCCAGCCGCTGCATTAGGGTAACACCGCACAAATGAGGTGGTGCCTTAGAAATACAGCTTCTTGAAATGCCCGGGCAGCAGCATGGCATAGGTATACACGAGTTTCCTGCGCAGCCAGTACGAGGAGCGCATCAGCGGCCAATACAGCGCCCACTGCTTTTTGCGCGCCTTGCGGCGGAAAGGCTTGTTATCCGCCGTATACAGATAGTATTCTGCCGCAAACATAAACTGCCGGTTTTGCGTAAAGCGGATTAAGTCGCCTGTTTCGCCGTTTTCGCGGTAGAACGTCAGCCGCTCATCGAGAATATCCAGCATCGTCATGCGCTCCGGGGTAAAGCGGTTCGCCATCAGGCCGGCCTGATTCGCCGTGTAGAGGTACAGGGCGCCATCCACCATTGCCACCTGCCGGCTTCGGTAAAGCAGCTTGTATATCAGCGCCTCGTCCTCATGCAGCTTCACGTCCGGGAAGCGTTCCGTTTCCAGCATTTCGCGCCGAAACAGCTTCCCCCACGCCGTCACCATCCGCACCCATTCCGACCTGCGGTAAAGCATTATGTTTGCCTCGCGCCCATCCACCACGCGCACAGGCTTATTCGCCAGCGGCGCGGCTATTTTCGGCAGATATTCCGCTGGTGTCGCCTTCATGTAATCCCCGACAGCGATTTCCGCGCCGTTCTCCTCGCACGCCGCCAGCAAGCGCGCCACAAAGGCAACATGCAGCGCGTCGTCGCTGTCCACAAAGGTGATATAGTCGCCTGTGCAGATGTCCAATCCGGCATTGCGCGCCATGGACAGTCCGGCGTTTTTCTGGTGGATGACGCGGATTCGCTTGTCCTTTTTGGCATATTCGTCGCAGATGGCGGGGCAGTTGTCCGGCGAACCGTCGTCTATCAGAATAACCTCCAAGTTACGATACGACTGATTCAGCACGCTGTCCACGCACATCGGCAGGTACGTTTCCACCTTGTAAACCGGGATAATGACGCTGACGAGTTTGTCTGGTTCACGCATATTGATTCCATCCTCCTGAAAATGAAGGTATCAATACCAGTTCGCGTCAATAATCACCAGTTCCGGCGGATTATTGATGCGCGGCAGAATCTGCCCCACGTCGTCCCCCAGTCCGCGGCTGATGATGACCTTCGTGCCGGAAATCGTCTGCACGCCTTCGGTCAAATCGGGCAGGAAGCCCTGATCCGGCGTGTAGAGCGCGCCGAGGAACGGCAGCCGAACCTGACCGCCGTGCGCATGGCCGCAGAGCGCCATGTCGATGTCCTTGCCAATCAGCGCGCCCGTATCCTCCGCGTAGTATTCCGGATAGTGGACGAGCAGCATCTTGTAGCCCGGCTGGGCGGCGAAATCCTCTAGGAATCCGCTGGCGTACTTCTCATAGGATACCGGCGCTTCCGCAATGCCGCCGATGAGCAGCGTATTGCTGCCGATGGTTACAGTTTCGTACTTATCCGCCAGAAAGTGCACGCCCAGCGCTTCCAAATCCGACGCGAGTGTGCTGCCCTCGAACACGATTTTCGGCCACTCGTGATTGCCCGGCACATAGTACACCGGGGCAATTTCCACCAGCTGCGCACACAAGTCCGTCACGACGTGCGTGTCGTCGCTTTTCTTGTCGTTCATATCGCCCGTGATGGCGATGATGTCCGGCTTCAAGGCACGAATCCGCGCCACCAAATCGCAGTTGTTCTCGCCGAACTCCCGCAGGTGCAGGTCGGAGAGCTGCACAATCCGCAGATGGCTCGTCAGCTTATCCGACTGCACTTTGTAGTAGCTTTCCACAAAGTCCTGCTCATGCGGATACAGGAAGAGGAAGTATCCGCAAACGCCCGCCATCACCAGCAGCACAGTCAGCACATATAGCAGTACTTTTTTCCACTTTTTCATGGCTTAGTCCTCCTGCTTTCTGCGGTCCATCATTGCGCCGCGCAGCAGGGTACGCAGCGTATGGGCGTTGGCGGTGCGGCTTTCCGCCATGCCAAGGCTGTATTCCATCTTCGCGTCGCCGCTTTCCTCGTTGTAGGCGTGCACGAGGCGGTGCATGTAGTCCGCAAAGCTCTCCGCGTCCTCGCGGCGGCACTGCTCGAAGAAGCCGATGAACTGCCAGCCGCCGTTGTAATACACCGTACCGCAGGTTGCAGACGCTTCCTTGATGAAGTCCGCGAATCGGCGCAGCACTTCGTTGCCCTTCACGCGCCCCAGCTCGTTGTTGATGTGGCTCAGGTTCGTCAGTTCCAGCACAACGCACACGTTGTCGTCGCCCAGCACGCGCTCGGTGTTGTTCTTGATGTACAGGTCGCACGCCGTACGGTTCGGCATTTCCAGCGCCTGCTCGGTGAAGAACAGGTACTCCACGAAGTCCTGGATTCGCCCCAGCAGGATGGCGCCGCAGACGCCGAGGATGAAGAACACGACAACGCCCAACATCATGTACAGCTTGACGTTGACGCGCGCGCTCACCGCTGTGGTGGACAGCACGCCCACGTTCACCGCGCCCATGTACTCGTTGTACTCTTCCATCGTCACCAGCAGCACCTGATAGAGGTCATCCAGCCGGGTTTGCAGCGTGCTGATTTCCGCCTCCACCGACGCGCGGGCTTCGGCGGTGTTCTCCGTCGCGTCCGGCGCCTTGGAGAAGGTGTCGATGATGTACTGGCAGTACGCCGCGTCAATCAGGCTGTCGGACTTGCGGTTGAGCAGCGTCACATAGTCGCTGATGAGCGTGTCGTAAACGGTGGTGCGGTCTTTAATCTTGCCGTCCTCATCATGCTCCTCATAGACGTCATTCAGCACAAGGCCGTTCTGCCCATTCGTGTCCGTGCCGTTCGTTCCGGCATAGTACAGCGAGCCTTCCTTATTCTTATTGCCATAGCTTTCAATGACTTCCTTGACGCTTGCCACCTTATCGCCATCGGTGCCGCTTGTCAGCATGTAATTCGCATACCGCTCCTGATACTTCTTCAGCAGGATTTCGCGGTTCTGCGTCAGCCTTTCGCCCAAAATCTCCGAAAACAGGTACGGAATCCGCACCGACTGGATATAGCTGTATTCATCAAACAGGTCGGAGACGGACAGACCCGTGCGCGACGAGGTGAAATCCGGCGCAGCGCTTTGGCGGTTGCCTAACTGCGCAATAATCTCATCCACCGAATTGCTGAGAATTTCCGCCTGCTCAATGTAATCATAACCGCCCGCCAGCACGTTTTCCGCGTTGTTGGGGATGGTGGAGTAATCCACATATTTCTCCCCGAAGCTGGCAAAATAGCAGCTCAAAATTTCATCCAGCATCAAGCGCGCGAACTCAGCGCTTCGGCTGCTGCCAACGGTCAGCTTGACGGTGTATTCCGTCGGATAGTATTCCTCCACCTCTTCGCCTTTTTCCGCCAGCGCATCCTGCCGCGTCTGCACATCGGCAGGGGTGATGCCCGTCACCGTGCCGCCGGAACGGATGGTATCGACATTGACGGAATAGCCGAGGCGCTCAATCGCTTCCTTGACGACCGTCGAGGAAAAGATTTCGGAAACGTCCGCGGCTCGCCGTTCGGGGTCAAGCCCTCCGATGCCGCGTCGTAGGTGTACTTAATGACGGCCTGCGCCGTGTACGCCTGATTGTTGCTGGCATAGCGCATGAAGAACGCGCCGGCAAAGATGGACATCAGCGCAATCAGCGGCCACCAGCGCTTTAAGTAGCGGATGATGTTAAACTTTTTCATGCTTTTTTCTGCCCTCAATCACCAGCAACAGCACGCAGCAGGCGCAGAACGTCACGCCGCCCATCAAGATCGACCACTTGATGCTGTATTCATCCATCGCGCTCATCTGCTCATAGGACACGGTAAGGTAATTGCGCGTCTTATAGCGGACATACTCGCGGTTGATGACATTTGTGCGTTCAATCAAATCCGCCAATTTGGTCTTCATGGTATCAATCAGCATCTCCGCCGTGACGATGTTCTCCGCCGCATTGGCGTCTTCCGCGAGCATCTTCTCGATGGTGTACTCATTGTCCTTGATTTTCTCCTTTGTATCATGAGCATGGAAGTTTTCCGTCTCAGCGGAGCTTGCCTGATAGTCAATCGCCACCTTCGTGCGCGACATATAGAAGTTTGCCTGCGTATCCAGCGTCGGAATCAGCACAACGCTTGTCAGCGCGGAATCGTACATATCAATCGTTGCAAGATGGTTCTGATAGTGGCTCATGAATTTCTGATACTCAATGTTGCGCAGCTGATTCTGATATTTCAGCTTGGACACATAGCGGTCGCGATTTTTGGATAACCCGCTCTGCCGCACATACGCGTTGTACTTTTCAAGGTCAATGTTAGAGAAATTCTGTGCCTTCTTCTGCAAAGAGATAAACGTCTCGTTGTTGGCTGCGGAACGGAACGTGCCGTTCTCGTTCGCGCGGCTCTTCAAAAAGCGGCTGACTTTGCCGATTTCTTTCTCGAAGAATGTGCCGATTTCCACATACTCCAGTTCATCCAGTTCATTCCAGTTCGGATTGAGCGCCGTATCGACGTAGGTGTAGTTCTCGTAGAACACTTCCTTGTACGCCTCGATAATCAGCTGGAGCATGGCGCCGGTGCTGATGCTTGCCGGCAGTTCCTCATTGCGCTTGTAGGAGACGGTGTAGGTGGTGGCAATCTTGTAGGCGCTGGCGCTGCCGGAATCAATCGACATGCCGCCGACGCTTGACGCGCTTACGCTGATGTGCTCCGCCAGCGCAAGGGACTCCATGTTCGTCACGCCCGCCTTTTCGAGCGCACGCGAAAGCACCTCATCAGACTTGAGCAGCGAAATGTTGAATCGCGTCTGATTCGGATAAAGTCCCCTTGTCGCTTCCTCATAGTTCAGGGCAATGAGGGCGGTTGCCGACTGCATCTTTCCCGGATGCATCAGGGCGCTGGTGGTCACCATCGCCGCGATGATCAGCAGCAGGCAAAGCAGGCGGTATCTCCACACACCCTGCAGCATCCGCTCAAGAAGCGACCACACGCCGCTCCTTGCTCGTTTCCGGTTCTTTTCTTTCATGCTTGCCTTTCTCCTCGCCTTGTTCCTGCTCGCCAATCGCCATCGCAATCGGCAGCAGCATAAAGACCGTGTTGATATAGCAGTAGAACACCGTGTTGTCGGTGGCGTAGGTAATGAAGCCGTAAATCGTTTCGTACAGCAGCAGCAGGGCTGTCTGCATCCCGAACTCCTTCTGGCACCACACAATGCGCCCGTTCCAGCTGTACCAAATCCAGAACGCGAAGCCCCAGAAGCCTAACTCGATGTACATGGTAACAATATCGTTGTGCATTCCGCCGAAGTTGTGCGTGCCGAATACGCCAACGCCTGCTTCCGTCATGATGCTGATATAGCGTGTAACATAGCCAATGCCATACCCTCGGAAGGCGGGGGAAAAATCGTAGACCTCCTGAAACGCGGCATAGAGCTTGTCGCGCCCCATCGTGTCAATCTCCAGCGCGTGGACGATTTCGTTGAACAGCCCCGACTGAATCAGGTACACATACCCGAAGCAAATGACAATGGCGCCAATGGAAATGATGATAATCAGGACGCTCTGGGCTTTCGGTTTTCTCCTGCGGATGAACTCGCCCATCAAAAACACGCCGACTAAGCCAATCAGCGCGATGCGTTTGAGGCCCAGAAAGAAGAACAGCCCCGATAAGCCGGCATAAATCAGGCGTTTTTTGCCTCGCTCGCAGCACAGGGCGAACAGCAGCATCAGCCCGAAGGCAAACGTCAGGTCATGCACTTCCAGCGCCTTGATGGCGGCGTTCGTGTCAATCCCGCCGGACTTTGCAAACGCAATCAGCCCGGTCACAAACGCCCCCACGCCATGCGTCTTGATGGACATCAGTACAATGCCCATATTTCCCGCGCACATGGCATAGAACGTATAGTCAATGCTCCTGCGCCCGAAGAGGTACACCGCGCTGCACATTGCGCTGAGCGATATGACATGGTAGAGAATCGTCGAGCAGCCGCGCGACATGTAGTTGAGCTGCTGAAAATCCAATGCCCAGTACAGCATCGACAGCGACACCATCATCAGGAACGGCAAGCCGAACATGACCGCAAACTGCCCCACCGTTTTCAGCCGCCGAAAGTCGCCCGTCACCAGCATAAACAGCAGCGCCATGCCCAGCACGCCGACTTGCATCACATATTTTGTGAACCACGGCAGTGGAAATCCGCCGCCATCCACAAAACCGATGGTCATCATGCCGATATACGCCCATTTCAGATACGCCGGGCGCGGTTGAATGTCCTTCTTCAGCATTTCTTTTCGTCCAGCTTCCGCCAGATCGACCCAATTCGCCGCGCCATGCTTGCCACAGAATAGCTTTCCAAGAATCGGCATCTGCCCTCCTTTGCCATGCTGCGGTACAGCGCTTCATCCTCGTAGAGCCGGCGAACCGCGTCCCGCAGCGCATCACGCTGTTTGGGAATGATCAGACCGTTTTTGCCCGATTCGATGTAGTCGCGCACGGTATCCGATTCCGTGGTGATAATCGGCTTGGCGAACATCATCGCCTGCAGGAACACCAGCTGCCCCGCCGAAATGCGCGCATCGGCAAGCGGCACAATCACGCAGCAGCATTCCGACAGCATTTGATAGTACTTCTCGCCGAACACATCGTGATAAATGCGGATGTTGCTGCCGGGGTTCGGGTGGTTGTACGCGTCGGACAGAATGCGTACCTGATACGGCGTGTCCTTCAGCGCATCCACAAGGAAGTCATAGTCGCGGTTGCTCTTTCCCGCCGCGAGGATGAATCGCTCCTCCCCCTGCGGAATGCGCCCGCCGCGGTTCAAATCGCCCAGCCCCAGCGGCACATAGGTGAACTTGTCCGTGCCGAAAATGGACTGGTAATACGCCGGTTCGCTGCTGGAAAAGCAGACGATTTTGTCCAGCGCGGGGCTGTTCACCGCCTTGCGCATGAACCACGCGTACAGTTTGCCCTTCCAGCCCTGCTTCGGGCGGTAGATGAACGTGGTGACGATGAGATGGCAGTGCTTTTTCAGGTGAAAAATGGCGCTGTAAAAAGCGAAAAACAGCCCGTAAAACTGCTGGTAGGACAGAATGGTGCCAAATTCCTTGCGGTGGCGCAGGACTTTGAGCGGAAAAAGGAAGAATTTCGCCTTCTTCTTCCATGCGCTGTCCGAAAAATGGCTGTCAATATGCCAAATGTTCCACTTTTCCCCTGTCTCCGCTTCCATCAGCGCCGCAAAGTTCCATTCCGGCTGCGGCGCGCTGTCCAGCAGAATGAGGTTTGCCTGCCCGTCGTTTGCTTTCATGACATCAGCTCCCTGATTGCCTGATGATTTCGCTCGCAGTTGTGGTCGTCGAGCGCGCCGAAGGTATCGCGGATGTGCTTCTGCATTTCCGGCGTGACGGCGCACTCCGACGCAAGCGCGGTTTCGATGGCTTGCAACAGCGCCTCCTGCGTCGTCACGACCTCCCCGAAGCCGTCCACGCGATAGTCGAAATAGCCGCGGTCGTGGTGCGTGCCCCAGTACCGCGCCTCGTCAAACTGGTAGTAGATTTCGGGCTTGAGCATATACGCGAAGTCGAACTGAATGCTGGAGAAGTCCGTTATCAGCAGCGCGGAGGCCATCAGCAGCGTCTGCACATCCATCTGCCCCAGCGCACCGATTTTGACGTGCGGATTCTCCGTGTGGAAGGCGGACAGGAAGCGCTGCACCTCGAAATGCGGGTAGAACACGGCGTCATAGCCGTATTTCGTCAGCAGCTCCTCCAGCTTCGGGTCAGAAATGACCGCCTGCCAGTGCTGGAAATAGTCCGTCTGCTCAAACTCCGCCTGTGTTTTGCCCTCCACGGCGTACGTCCGCCACGTCGGCATAAACAGCACCTGCCGCTTCGTCTCGTGCGGATGCAGAAGCGCGTCATATCGGCACAGCCCCAATCGGCGGACGACGCCTTTCGGATACCCGAACGCCGACTCGACGAAATCACGCTCCTTTTGCAGCGTCGTGACAAACAAATCCATGACGACGTTGGGGTAATGGTACCACTTCATGTCGTCAATCATGATGCCATGCTGCAAAAACACCTTTTTTCCGCGCACGATGTGGAGCTTATCGAGCATATAATAGCGTTCAATATCAGGCGTATAACCGGAAACATGGGTGGAAACCTTCATTTCCGACGCGGCGCAGAGCAGGTAGTGCCGCCAGCTGCGATACGGCACGACGCTGCCCAGCTGCGCAACGCGGTCATAGTCGGGCAGCTGGGGGTCTGCGACGTAGACGGCGTTGATTTCGGGGTGCGCCTGCCGAAGATACGCGAAATAGTGGTAGCCGTTGTCACGGGCTTCCCTGCCGCGCTCGGACACAAGCCAAACGTGGCGGTACCGCGGATTGGTGACTTTCAGCACGCCGGCGCAGAGGGCTGCCGCCTCGTACTTGATCAGTTCGCCCAGCAGGGTGGCGCCACGGCGGAATTTTCGCAGGATGTCGCTCATAACATGTTTTCCTTACTGGTCAAGAATCTCCTCATACGCCTTCAGTCTTTCTTCCATATAGAAGAACGGTGCGCGCTCGCGGACGCGCTGCTGGTAGTATTGGTAGACTTCCGGCTTGTCCAGCATCGTCCGCAAGCCCTCGAAGAGCGATTCCTCAGTGTTCTGCGTAATCAGGCCGTACTCGCTGTCGCCCAGAATCTCGCGCATTCCGGAGCAGTCCGTCGTCACGACGGGCGTTTCCAGCACAACGGCTTCGCTCACCACCGTGCTGAACCCCTCGACGTAGGATGGGCAGACGTACAAATCCGCCGCCGCCATATACGGGTACGGGTTGTCGCGGAAGCCCAGCAGCTGCACGCTATCCCGCAAATGCTCGTCAACCACCTGCTCCGCCAGATCTTCGTACAGCTCCCCCTTGCCCAGAATCAGCAGGTGGAAGTGGTAGCCACGGCTTTTGAGCAGCCCGCAGACATGAATCAGCCGCTCAAACCCCTTGCGCGGAATCAGGCTGCCAACGCTGACCATCAGGAACTCGCCCTTCGGGATGTCGTCCACCGGCTCGTCCTTCCGGCGGCGGATTGCCTGCTCATCCAGCATATTATAGGCGACATGGACGCGCTCCGTCAAGCCGAATTTCGCGGAAAACGCTTCCTGTACGTTCTCCGACACACAGTAGATGCCGTCAAACCGCTCATAGCACGCCTTTTGATGCCGCATGGAGCGGAACAGGCGATCCTGCTTGGTGTACGTCTGCACGTCGATATGCACCCACGCGTACTTTTTCGCGTGCTGATTGGTGGAGTACGCGAGGATTTTTGTCGGGAACGCCTCCATGAAGGCGACTTCCACATCCGCGTCGCTCTTGAAGAACCAGCGGTACAGCCATTTCGGCGGGATGATGTACTGCATGATGCCGCTGAGGATTTTCTGCGCCCTGCCGTTCTTCACGCGCAGCGCCGGGCGGTAATGCACCTCCGGCGACAGCATCCCGGCGCGGGTATCGTCGTGGAAAAGCGTCATGAGCGTCACGTCGTAGCGGTCTTTGGGGAGGCGGTTGACTGTTTCCACCAGCACCCGCTCCGCGCCGCCCCCGCACAGGCTGTATATCAGGAACATTACTTTGCGCTTTTTGCCATCCATCACGCGCGTTTTCCTCCGATTTCCTCCATGTAGATTTCCAGCAGCCGGTCGCAGTAGCGGTCGAGCGTCATCATGCTTTCCTTCTTCGCGCGGCAGTTGCGCGCCATTTCATCCAGCAGCGCCGAATCGCTATACAGCGCGCGAATCTTCTCCGCGTACGCTTCGGGCGTGAAGGTGTCGTTGAGGACGCCCGTTTTGCCCTCTTCCACCAGCTCCGGCATTCCGCCGATGCGGTTGCACAGCACCGGCGTGCCCAGCGACTGCGATTCCAGCAGCGCCAGCGGACAGTTTTCGTACCACAGGGAGAGGTGGAGGGTGAAGCGCGCCGCCGCGACAAGCTCCTGCAGTTCTTTTCCAGTCTTGAAGCCGACGAAGCGGACGTTGGGCAGGCTGCACGTTCGGCAGAGTTCCTCCAGCGGCCCGCCGCCCGCAATGACGAACGGAATCTCCGGCAGCAGGCGGCAGGCGGCAAGGATGCGGTCGATGCCCTTTTCCTCCGACAAGCGCCCGAAATACAGGACATAATCGCCCTTGGGCACGTCTATCTCCGCCGTCTTGCTCAAGAAGTTATGAATCATGGTGGTTTTTCCGGCGTAACGCGGAACGGTCAGCAGTTTTTCCTCGATGAAGCGGCTGGGGCAGATATAGCGCGCCACGCGGTCATACACATGGCTGCTGGTATAAATCGTGCCTTCTATCGCGCCGATGAGGCTCTTCGCGCGCGACCCGTGGATGCACTTTTTGCGCACGCACGCCATTTTGCACTTCTTCCCGCTGCACTCCTCGCAGAGCTTCCACGTCCCGAATTCCATCATCATGTGGTTCGGGCAGAGCATCTGCAAATCGTGGACGGTCTGCACCATCGGGATATTTCTCTCTGCGCCCGCCAGAATGACGGACGGGGTAAGCTGGAAATTGATGTTGTTGAAGTGGATGATGTCCGGGTGGAAGCGGTCGATGACCTGCCGCATTTTGCGCCGCGCCTCGCCGGAATAGATGATGCGGAAGGGGTACAGCAGCTTTTCCGCGCCGGACGCGTGGAAGTCCATGTTGACAGTCGTCAGCCCTTCGGCGTTCCCGACGGTGTTTTTCTCGTCGTACATGCCGAAATATTCCACCTGATGACCGCGTCTCGTCAGTTCTTCCCCAATGCGGAGCATATACGTTTCCGCCCCGCCGCGCGGGTACAAGAACTTATTGACCATCAGGATTTTCATCGGTTTCCTTCCCTTCCACGTTGATTAGCGGGAGACGCCAGAGGCTCTGCCTCTGGACTCCGCAAGGGACTTCGTCCCTTGACCCTTTTTCGCGATTCAGTTGGTGACACTTTCATACTGCTTCCGCGTGTTTATGAGGGAACCCAAGGGGCGCTGCCCCTTGACTCCGCCAAAGGGTCTTCGACCCTCTGGACTCCCTTTTTCGCGATTCAGTTGGTGACACTTTCATGCTGTGTCCGCGTGTTGATTGGGGAACCCAAGGGGCGAATGAAACGGGACGAAGTCCCTCCCTTGACGCTTTTCGCGATTCCAAGCCGGCTTACGCCCCGCCGCGCAGTTTCTTCCTGAGCTTGCGGACGGTCATTTCCAGCAGGTACTGGAATTCCGGCGTTCTGCCGTAAACCACCAGCACGACCGCGGCGAAAATCGCGGTATAAATCAGCCCTTGGGCGATGAACCAGAGGAAATTCGTCTGCGGCATCAGCTGGAAAATCCAGTAGGACACGGCGCTGACCCCCGCGACCACCACCCAGCGGACGATGTAATCCATGAAGTAGCGGCGCAGCTTCTTCTGCCAGTCCTCCTCAATGCCGTAGCGCATCAGCACATACGGCTCGAACCAAACGCACGTCAGCAGGCTGGAGATAATCGTGCCGCCGATGATGCCCGCCACGCCAAAGCGCCGCACCAGAATCAGCGATACAACAAGGTTGATGATGGCCTCCGCCAGCGCCTTGTAGCGGTCATACCAGAACAGCCCCAGCGCCTCGCGGAACTGCAGCCCCATCTGACGGAGGCCGCTGATGAAAAACTCCGCCATGATAATGACGACGACCGTCATCGAGAAAAGGTACTCTTCGCCGAAAATCATGCGGATGAAGAAGTTAATCAGCGTCACCAGTCCGCCGGAGAGGTAGCCGTAGAGCAGGAAAGCGGCGAAATCGAGGATGCGGAAGATTTCGTAGACGCGCTTTCTGCCCTCCAGCGCGTTCAGGTTGCCGATGCTGGCGGTGAATGCGCCCGTCACATGCCCCAGCAGGTTGTTGACGTTCATCAAAACGAGCTTGTAGTTGGAGTATATGCCGACCGTAGCCAGCCCGTCAAACGCGGACATAATCAGGTTATCCGTGCTGCGGACGATAACCGTCGCCAGCTTATGCAGGCTCAGCGCGCCGACGTTCTTGAAAATCGCCTTGCGCTCCTGCGGTTCGGGCAGCTCCTTGTACTGCTTGAGGTACGGGAACTCCCTGTCCGCGCGCGCCCAGATGATAGCGCTGGTGAGCATCGGCATAAAAAGCTGGATAATCAGGTAGAGGATGAAATTCCGCGTCGTCACCAGCACAACGATTTGCAGAATCACGCGCACGATGCCGATGATTTGGTCAACCGCCTTGCGGATGTATGCCTTCTGGTACGCCTGATAGATGGCGTTCTTGTAGGACAGCAGGTATGACGTGACAGCTTGCAGGAGGTACAGCAGATAAATCAGCTGCAAATTCTCGATGCCCTCGCCGCCCTTCATCAGCCGCGGCAGGAACGGCATGAGCGCCAGCCCGATGCCCAGCACCGCCAGCGCAACGATGCGGTACAGCGTGCGATAGAGGTTCATCAGGCGCGCCAGCTGCTTCTCGTCGTTCTGCGCCGCCGGGCGGTACATGCTGAAAATCATCGCCGAGCCGATGCCCAATTCCGCCAGATTCAGCATTCCCAGCACATCGTCGAAGAGGCCGTTCACGCCGAGATATTCCTGCGACAGGTAGTGGACAAACACCATGCGTCCGCCGAAGGACAGCAGCATGTTCAGCAGCTGCCCCACCAGCCCGACAATCATATTGATGATGGAGTTTTTCTTTCTCATCC
>ENA-ORML01001451-ORML01001451.1-human-gut-metagenome-genome-assembly--contig:-NODE-1451-length-20276-cov-17.607784_pt1 | contig 20276 bp, 14 predicted proteins | sample MGYA00242103_ERZ508995 | MGnify/ENA primary metagenome ERZ508995 (study PRJEB26280, sample SAMEA2338702) | human gut metagenome | biome: human gut; feature: human-associated habitat; material: faeces... | reverse complement strand
AATGATGTCGCTGATCTCCCGGCCCAGCGGCGTCCGCCGCAGCACCGGCGGCTTGCACAGGATGCCGGACAGCTGGATGAGGTTGAAGGGCGTGTCCCCGCCCTTTTCCAGCGCGTGGGCGAACACGGAGATCACCAGCCGGCTGCCCTGCCCGCTCTTGTTGTTGAAGGAGCGCAGCTGTCCCCGCACGGTAACGGTGTCGCCCTCCCGGATTGCGGCGCTCTCCAGCAGCGGCTGGGCGGCGATCACCGTCAGCTTGTCCGCAAGACCGCTGAGCCGTTCCACCGCCAGCGTAAATTTGTAGAAAGAGACCCCATGGTTCACGTGGCTCAGCGCCGGTGCGCTGTCCACCGTGCCGCAAAGCTGCACGCGGTTGAAATTGTTGTCCATACGATGTCCACCTCGTTAGTTGATATGCCACAGCCTATGCGCCGCCGGAAAAGAATATGCTTTTCAAACGGCAGAAACTATGGCATAATACCAGCAAAGGAGTGATGACCATGCGTTACAAAGGAAAAGTCTACCGTCCGCCCTCTGAGGCCTACAGCCTGATCGTGCAGGTGACCTATGGGTGCAGCCACAACACCTGCGCCTTCTGCGATATGTACGACGACAAGCATTTCGCCATGCGGCCCATGAACGAGATCCGTGAGGATTTCGAGATGGCCCGCCAGTTGTACCGCCATGTGGAGCGTGTCTTTCTGGCGGACGGCGACGCGCTGATGCGGAAAACCGACGATCTGGTGCAGATCCTGGGTTTGATCTACGGCCTGTTTCCGGAGTGCCAGCGGGTGACGTGCTACGCCTCGCCCGCCAGCTTGCAGGTGAAGTCGGAGGACGACCTGCGGCTGCTGCGTGAGCGGGGCCTGCAAATGGTTTACATGGGGCTGGAATCCGGCTGCGACGCGGTGCTGGAGCGGATGCGGAAGGGCCACAGCGCCGCCGCCATCGTGGCGGCGGGACAGAAGGCCCGGCGCTGCGGTATGGCCCTGTCGGTGACGGCCATCTCCGGCCTTGGCAGCGTGGAGCTGTGGCGGCACGGCGGAGGCCCTCAGCGCCATGAAACCGGAGTATATCGGCCTTCTGACCCTGATGGTGGAACGGGGTACGCCGCTGGAGCAGTGGGTGCGGGACGGAGAGTTCACCCTCCTCAGCCCCGTGGAGGTGCTGAAGGAGACGGAGCTGTTCCTGCAGCACATCGACTCCGAGGGCAGCGTGTTCCGCATGAACCACGCCAGCAATTACCTGACCCTGAAGGGTACGCTGAACCGCGACCGTCAGGCGCTGCTGGACAAGGTGCAGTCGGGCCTGTCCGGCGTGGGACTGAAGCCGGAGTTCCTACGGGCGCTGTGAAAAGTGCCGCGTGATTGGCGGCAGCCTGAGGGCAGGCCGCCCTACGAGGTTCTATCGGTGGTTGGCCGTAGGGCGGGGTGCCCACACCCCGCCGCCCGCAGTAGCTGCCGACAAAACTCCGTCGGGGACGCCGGCCCCTACAACGGTTTTACGATCCTTTGCAACTTAAAAAAATCAAAAATTCCCTCTTGACAACCCGCTCCGAAAGTGCTAAAGTACGTCCATAATCAAACAAGCAAACCATTGAGTAAGAGGAGTACCCCTACAGGAACCTTTCAGAGAGCCGCGTATTTGGTGGGAGCGTGGCAGTGGAATGTACGGTGAATGGACTTACGAGGGCGGGGAGAACACCGGAAACGGCCAGTAATACCCGACGGCAACCGCGGCCGTTACCCCGGCGGAGCGCATGATAGTGCGTGCAGAGCGGGCGTGATTACGCCAATATGAGTGGCACCGCAGGAATTGTTATTACATCCTGTCTCATGAATGATTTCATGAGACAGGATTTTTTATTTTATCAAAAATATTTTCACATAAAAGGAGAAAACGATCATGGGAAAGATCATTCTGACAGGCGACCGTCCCACCGGACGGCTTCATGTGGGCCATTTCGTCGGCTCCCTCCGCAACCGCGTCACGCTGCAAAACAGCGGCAAGTTTGAAAAGCTGTTCTTTATGATCGCCGACGCGCAGGCCCTCACCGATAATTTCGACCATCCCCAGAAGGTGCGGGACAACATCCTTGAGGTGGCGCTGGATTACCTGTCCTGCGGCATCGACCCGGCCAAATCCACCATTCTGGTGCAGTCCCACGTCAGCGAGCTGACGGAGCTGACCTTCTACTACATGAATCTGGTGACGCTGGCCCGTCTGGAGCGCAATCCTACCGTCAAGGCGGAGATCCAGCTCCGGGGCTTCAACCACAGCATCCCCATGGGCTTCCTGACCTATCCCGTCAGCCAGACGGCGGATATCACCGCCTTCATGGCGGACACCGTCCCCGTGGGCGAGGATCAGCTCCCCATGCTGGAGCAGGCCCGCGAGATCGTCCGCCGCTTCAATGAGCTGTACGGCGAGACGCTGGTGGAGCCCACCGCCCTGCTGCCTGACAACGAGGCCTGTCTCCGCCTTCCCGGCACCGACGGCAAGGCCAAGATGAGCAAGTCTCTCGGCAACTGCATCTATCTGGCCGACGATCCCGACGACATCCGCACCAAGGTCATGGGCATGTATACCGACCCCAACCACCTGCAGGTGTCCGACCCCGGCAACACCAAGGACAACCCTGTGTTCCTGTATCTGGATGCCTTCTGTACCGACGAGCACTTTGCCCGCTACCTGCCGGATTACGCCAATCTGGACGAACTGAAGGCCCACTATGAGCGGGGCGGTCTGGGCGACGTGAAGGTGAAGAAGTTCCTCAACAACGTCTTACAGGAGACATTGGAGCCCATCCGTACCCGCCGTCAGGAGCTGGCAAAGGACCCCGCCGCCGTCATGGAAATTCTGCGCAAGGGCAGCTACGCTGCGCAGGCCGAAGCCGCCAAGACTTTGGACAAGGTCAAGCACGCCATGAAGATCGACTATTTCGCGTAGATAGAAATCAATACAATATAGGATATAAAGGAGAAACATCATGAAAGAGCTGAAAGACAGAAACATCCCCTACAAGATCTATCTGACCGAGGATGAGATGCCCAAATATTGGTACAACGTTCGCGCGGACATGACCAACAAGCCCGCGCCCCTGCTGAACCCCGGCACCCTGAAGCCCATGACCGCCGAGGAGCTGGGCGGCGTGTTCTGCGCCGAGCTGGTGAAGCAGGAGATGGACGACACCACCGCCTACTTTGAGATCCCCGAGGATATCCGCAACTTCTATAAGATGTACCGTCCCTCTCCGCTGGTGCGCGCCTACTGTCTGGAGGAGAAGCTCCAGACCCCCGCGAAGATTTATTACAAGTTCGAGGGCAACAACACCTCCGGCAGCCACAAGCTGAACTCCGCCATCGCCCAGGCCTACTACGCCAAGCAGCAGGGCCTGAAGGGCGTCACCACCGAGACCGGCGCCGGTCAGTGGGGCACGGCGCTCAGCATGGCCTGCGCCTATCTGGGACTGGACTGCCGCGTGTTCATGGTGAAGTGCTCCTATGAGCAGAAGCCCTTCCGCCGCGAGGTCATGCGTACCTACGGCGCCAACGTCACCCCCTCCCCCTCCAACACCACCGAGGTAGGCCGCAAGATCCTGGCCGAGTTCCCCGGCACCACCGGCTCTCTGGGCTGCGCCATCAGCGAGGCCGTGGAGGCCGCCACCACCCGCGAGGGCTACCGCTACGTGCTGGGCAGCGTGCTGAATCAGGTGCTGCTGCACCAGTCCGTCATCGGCCTTGAGACCCAGACCGCGCTGGAGAAGTACGGCATCAAGCCCGATATCATTATCGGCTGTGCCGGCGGCGGCTCCAATCTGGGCGGCCTGATCTCTCCCTTCGTGGGCCAGATGCTCCGGGGCGAGGCCAACTACCGCATCATCGCCGTAGAGCCTGCTTCCTGCCCCAGCCTGACCCGGGGCGTGTTCAAGTATGACTTCTGCGACACCGGCATGATCTGCCCCATGGCCAAGATGTACACGCTGGGCAACGGCTTCATCCCCTCTGCCAACCACGCCGGCGGCCTGCGCTACCACGGCATGAGCGCCATCGTCTCCCAGCTGTATCACGACGGCTATCTGGAGGCTCGCAGCGTGGAGCAGACCAGCGTTTTCGAGGCGGCGGAGTACTTCGCCCGCTGCGAGGGCATCCTGCCCGCTCCCGAGTCCAGCCACGCCATCCGCGCCGCCATCGACGAGGCCGTCAAGTGCCGCGAGACCGGCGAGGAGAAGACCATCGTCTTCGGCCTGACCGGCACCGGCTACTTCGATATGGTGGCCTATAACAAGTTCAACGACGGCGAGATGGGCGACTACATCCCCACCGACGAGGATCTGGCCAAGGGCTTCGCCACCATCCCCGGCTTCCCCGGCAACGAGTAAGCATTTCAAAACCGCATAAGCAACTGCCCGGGACGGCTTCGCCGTCCCGGGCAGTTTTCATACGAGGAAACAATTGAAAGAAATTGTAAATTGTCGACACGTCGCGGACAACTGCCGCCCGACTCTGGAAAGCCGACAAAGCTCGTGGAAAATTTCCAAGAATGTCACGGAAATTTGATTTCCCTTGTTGACAAGCGCCCAATACTTTGTTAAAGTGGTGACAAAGATGAGGGTGGGAGGAACCGTCATCCTTTAGGGCAACTCAAGATATGATAAGCAGGCCGGTCTCCGCGCTGCGGCGGCCGGCGAAAAAACCGTTAGGAGGATTACACTTTGAAAGATTGGGATCGTTTAATCACGGTGGAACAGATGGAAGCTGCCACGGCCGCTCTGCTGGAAAACGGCATCAAGGTCGGCGCGGATTCCTGGCAACAGCGCGCAAAGAACCAGACCCCCCACTGCGGCTTCGGCGAAGCCGGCACCTGCTGCCGTATTTGCTCCATGGGCCCCTGCCGCATCACCCCCAAGGCGCCCCGCGGCATCTGCGGCTGCGATGTTCACGGCATCGTAGGCAGAAACTATCTGCGCTTCACCGCCGGTGGCTCCGCCACCCACTCCGACCATGGCCGCGAGATCATGCACACCCTGCACCAGACCCGCGAGGGCGGCAACTATCAGGTCAAGGATCCTGACAAGCTGATCCGCATCGCCAAGGAATGGGGCGTGGAGACCGAGGGCAAGGACATCTACGACCTGGCCCACGAAATGGCCGAGATCGGCCTGCTGGAATACGGCAAGCCCTTCGGCGTCCAGCGCTTCCTCAAGCGCGCCCCCGAGCACACCCAGGAGCTGTGGAACAAGGCCGGTATCGAGCCCCGCGCCATCGACCGCGAGGTGTCCCAGTCTCTGCATATGACCCATATGGGCTGCTCCTCCATGCCTGAGGCGCTGATCCGCCAGTCCCTGCGCGCCGGTCTGTCCGACGGTTGGGGCGGCTCCATGATGGGCACCGAGTTCTCCGACGTTATGTTTGGCACTCCCAAGCCCATTGACACCACCGCCAACATCGGCGTCATGGAGAAGGACAACGTCAATATCATCGTTCACGGCCACGATCCCTCTCTGTCCGAGATGATCGTGTTCTACGCCAACGACCCCGAGATGATTGCCTACGCCAAGGAAAACGGCGCCAAGGGCATCACCGTGGCCGGCGTCTGCTGTACCAGCAACGAGGTCACCATGCGTCACGGCATCCCCATGGCCGGCAACTTCCTGAATCAGGAGAACGTGGTGCTGACCGGCGCCTGCGAAGCCATCGTGGTGGACGTGCAGTGCATCTTCCCCGCCCTGGGCCCCCTGAGCAAGTGCTTCCACACCAAGTTCATCACCACCTCTCCCATCGCCCGCATTCCCGACTCCGATTTCATCGAGTTCCATGCCGAGAGCGCCGGTGAGAACGCCAGGAACATCGTCAAAACCGCTATCGAAAACTTCAAGAACCGTCGTCCCGAGCTGGTCAACATCCCCGAGCTGAAGACCAAGGCCCGCGTTGGTTACTCTCTGGAAGCCATCAAGAAGGAGCTGGACGGCGTGTGCAACTCCCACGTGGATACTTACGGCACCACCAAGCCCCTGATCGACTGCGTGAAGGCCGGCGTGCTGCGTGGCGCCGTGGCCATGGTGGGCTGCAATAACCCCAAGGTCCGTCCCGACACCGCGCATATCGAGCTGATGAAGAAGCTGCTGAAGAACGACATCATCGTCATTCTGTCCGGCTGCTCCGCTCAGGCTGCCGCCAAGGCCGGCCTGATGGATCCTGACGCCAAGGAATACTGCGGCGAGGGCCTCAAGCGCGTGTGCGAGCTGGTGGGCATTCCCCCTGTGCTGCACATGGGCTCCTGCGTGGATATCTCCCGCATGATGCTGCTGGCCTCCGATATCGCCAAGGATTGGGGCATCAACATCTCCCAGATCCCCCTGTGCGGCTGCGCACCCGAGTGGATGAGCGAGAAGGCCGTCTCCATCGGCAACTACGTGGTCGCCACCGGTATCGACACCTACCTGGGCGTGGATCCCTACACCAAGGGCTCCAGCGAGGTGGTGGAGCTGCTGCAGGGTGAGCACGGCGTGAAGGACTGGGTGGAAGCCCGCTTCATCGTGGACACCGATATCGAGAGCCTGGGCGACAAGATGATCGCCGGTATCGAGGCCAAGCGCGCCGCGCTGGGCATCTAAGTAAGAGCTGTATCTTGACTGAGGAAAGGTCGAACCAATGAAAGTAGCCATTACCGGAAAGGGCGGCGTAGGCAAAACAACGCTCTCCTCCACGCTGGCCCGCCTGTACGCCGACGAGGGCCGTACCGTGCTGGCCGCCGACGTGGATCCTGACGCCAATCTGGGATTGGCACTGGGCCTGACGGAGGAGGAGGTCAATTCCATCACCCCCATTTCCAAAATGCGTCAGCTGGTAGAGGAGCGCACCGGCGCCACCTACACCAATAAATTCTTCAAGCTGAACCCGCAGGTCAGCGATATCCCCGATAAGTTCGCCCGTGATATCAACGGCGTCAAGCTGCTGGTGATGGGCACGGTGGAGACCGGCGGCGGCGGCTGCGTCTGCCCCGAGCATGTGATGCTCAAGTCCATTCTCTCCGCGCTGGTGTTCCGCAAGGACGACGTGGTCATCATGGACATGGAGGCAGGTCTGGAGCATCTGGGCCGCGGCACCGCCGGGTGCATGGATCGCTTCATCGTGGTCATCGAGCCGGGCGCAAGAAGCGTGCAGACCTATGAAAAGGTGAAGCAGCTGGCCGCCGACCTTGGCGTCACCAAGGTGGACGTGGTGGCCAACAAGATCCGGGACGACGCGGATCGTGAATTCGTCCGCTCCCGCATCCCCGAGGAGAATCTGCTGGGCTTTATCAGCTACGACGCCGAGGTTATCGACGCCGATCGGCGCGGCCTTTCCCCTTACGATGTCAGCCCCAGGGCCGTGGAGGAGATCCGGGCCATCAAGGCGCGCATCGACGAGACTTGAATTTTTGAAAGGATGAAATAGATCAATGGGATTATTTGACAGAGTATTCAGAGGCTCCGACGAGATGTTTGCCAAGGCGGAGGCAGAGATCAACGCTGTCGTTGCCGAGCTGGGCGAGTCCGCTCCCATGAAGATGCCGGACACGGCCTACTACCTGTCCTGCATTTACGCCTATCTGGGCAAGAAGGTCACGACCCTGGGCGAGCTGCGCGACACCCTGGCCGACGTGAAGGCCATGATGACCCGCGAGTATAAGACCAAGGACATCTTCACCTCCGGCGTTGGCACCGCCATCGCCGCCGAGATGATCGAGGCCTGCAAGTATGCCCGCAACCCCGATCCCTATGCCGGCACCAACTACCACGGCCACTTCACCGATGCCGAGGTGCGTACCCTGGGCGTGCCTCTGGTCACCCGCGATATCCCCGGCTTCGTGGTCATGATCGGCCCCGCTCCCACCAAGGAGGAAGCGCTGGAAACCGTCAAGGGCTACCAGTCCCGCGGTATCTTCGTGTTCCTGATCGGCGGCATCATTGACCAGCTGATCGAGTGCGGCATGACCATGAACTTCGACGTTCGCGTCGTCCCTGTGGGCGAGGATATCTGGTCCGTGGGCCACATCATCTCTCTGGTTGTCCGCGCCGCCTTCATCTTCGGCGCTGTCCAGCCCGGCGATTATGACGGCCATATCGACTACTCCTTCCACCGCATTTTCGCGTTCGTCAACGCCTACGCTCCCGTGCCCGATATCACCGTGGCCTGCGGCGCCGGCGCCATCCAGCTGGGCTTCCCTGTTATCACCAACGATACCGATGACATGTGGGCCGTTCCCAAGTCCCTGATTATCAACGAGAATACCCAGGACTGGATCGAGACCTCTCTGGAGGCTCGCGATATCAAGATCAAGGTCACCAATATCGACATTCCCGTGGCCTTCTCCAACGCCTTCGAGGGCGAGATCATCCGCAAGAACGACACCCAGATCGAGATTGACGGCTCCCGCGTGGACTGCTGCGAGTTCTGCCGCACCGAAGAAGCCCAGAATATCGAGGATCACGCCATCATTCTGGACGGCCCCGACTTCGACGAGTTCGAGCCAGGCTCCAAGATCTGCCTGACCATCACGCTGGAGGTGGCCGGCAAGTCCTGGCAGACCGACTTCGAGCCTGTGGTCGAGCGTAAGTTCCACAACTTCCTCAACTGCATCGAGGGCGTCATGCATACCGGCCAGCGCGACATGATCCGTGTCCGCGTGTCCAAGTCCGCTTTCGAGGCCGGCTTCCGCGCCCGTCATCTGGGCGAGGTGCTGTATGCCAAGGTCAAGGGCGAGTATGAGACCGTGGTGGATAAGTGCCAGGTTCGCATCTGCACCCGTCCCGAGGGCTGCAAGGAGATCCGCGCCAAGGCCAACGAGGCGTTCGTCGCCCGTGACGCCCGCCTGAAGTCCATGACCGACGAGTCCGTGGATAAGTTCTACACCTGCATTCTGTGCCAGGCCTTCTCCCCCAGCCACGTCTGCATCGTCACCCCCGAGCGTCTGGGCCTGTGCGGCGCCGTGTCCTGGCTGGACGCCAAGGCCACCAATGAGCTGGACCCCAACGGCCCCTGCCAGATCGTTCCCAAGGATCGCTGCCTGGACGAGCGTCTGGGCGCCTACGAGGACGTCAACGAGGCTGTCAGCAAGTACTCTCACGGCGCGCTGGAGCGCGTGACGCTGTACTCCATTCTGGAGGATCCCATGACCTCCTGCGGCTGCTTCGAGTGCATCTGCGGCATCGAGCCCATGTCCAACGGCGTGGTCATCACCAACCGTGAGCATGTGGGCATGACCCCTCTGGGCATGAGCTTCTCCGAGATGGCGTCCATGACCGGCGGCGGCGTTCAGACCCCCGGCTTCATGGGCCACGGCAAGCAGTTCATCGCCTCCAAGAAGTTCCTGGCTGCCGAGGGCGGCATGGGCCGCATCGTCTGGCTGCCCAAGGAGCTGAAGGATCAGATGGCGGATCGCATCAACGCCACCGCCAAGGAGCTGTACGGCATCGACAACTTCACCAGCATGATCGCTGACGAGACCGTCACCACCGACATGGAGGAGCTGTATGGCTTCCTGACCGAAGTGGGCCATCCCGTTCTGGAGATGGAGCCCCTCATGTAAGGAAATCGTTCCAAATCAAAAAAGCGGTATTCGGGCTTTGCTCGAATACCGCTTTTTTCATGTACCGATAATGCCCTTTTATGTACCCATAAAGGCCGTTAATGTACCAATAAAAATCAGAATTTCGTCTGGATTTGTCCTTCTGCGGCGGACAGTATGGCGTCCGTGTTTTCGCCCAGCGTTTCCCGCAGCCACTTTTCTTCGCTGAATGTGCCCTCCACATGGGGCACCCGAAACGCTCCGGCGTCACACCCCAAGCCAATATGACCGCCCAAATTAGCGACTTTTCGGATATTCTCCTGGGCCGACCGGAGGATACGTTCCGCTACATCGTCCGGAAACCGCCCACTGCCGATCAGGTTGCCGATGGTGGAGAGAGTCGGTACCCAGACGGTATCGCTTTCTGCCAGAATATGGCAGGCTTCGTCGTCCAGATACGCCCCGTGCTCGATGCTGTCAACCTCTGCTGTGACGGTGTTTTTCACCGCTTTTGCTCCGTTGCAGTGGGCCATGACGGCAAAGCCCAGATCGTGGGCGGCGGCAATGAGATCATGCATCTCCGCACCGGTCAGCGGCTCCTCCGTCAGCACGCCGTAGGCGGAGAAATCCATCAGGCCGGAGACCATCAGCTTGATGAAATCCGCCCCGCTTGCCTGCGCTTCCGCCAATAATGCGCGGTATTCCGCGAAATCCGACCATCCCCGGCCAATGAAGCTGCCGTAGTGGCCTTTTTTGTAGATGGGAAACGCCGGGGTACGGTAGGTGATGCCGTATTCCGGGGCCAATTCCTTAGCCCGCAGGCAGACCCCGAACCGGTCGCCGCCATCCCGAAGATACGAAATTCCGGCAGATTGATAGGCGGAAAGACGTTCTTTGATCAAAATATCGTCCGGATGGGGCTGGTGTCCGGCGATGGCGGCCTTCCAGTCGCTGCCGGACAGCAGCATGTGGATGTGTAAGTCAGCAAACATGGCGGTCTCCTTTGACGGGGGTATTTGTGATACTTCGTAGGGGAGGGGTTCTACCCCTTCCGCTCAGTAAATTAAGCAGCTCAAATAGGCGACGGGCGGGGTAGAACCCCTCCCCTACGCACAGCGCCAGAGCGGTACTTACCGCCGTTCAAATAAACCAAAGCGGCAGGAGAGCCTGCCGCTTTGGGGTCATTTGGTTTCTTCAACTGCGTTGATCACGTCGCCCAGCAGGTACAGGGAGCCGTAGCACAGCACGGTACCGTCCTTACCCGCGTGGTCGATGGCAAGGCGGACGCCGTCCGCCACCGTGTCGCAGGGGGTGACGGGCTTGCCGAAGCTGACCAGATATTTCGCCAGCTCCTGCGCCGTCAGGGCGCGGGGATTGTCCGGGGTGACGGTGATGAACTCCACCGCGTGATCCGCCACACTGCGGTACATGCAGTGGTAATCCTTGTCGCCCAATACACCGGTCAGCACCGTCAGGGGACGGTTCGGCAAATAATCCGCGATATTTTGGGCCAGCGCCTGAATACACTGGGGATTGTGGCCGCCGTCAATGAGGAACAGCGGGGCGCGGCGGATGATCTGGAACCGGCCGGGCCACATGACGCGGGACAGTCCCTGACGGATATCGTCCTCGGTGATGTTCCAGCTCCGCTTTTGCAGCACGTCCAGCGTGGTCAGCGCCACGGCGGCATTGTGGAGCTGATGCTCGCCCAGCAGGGGGAGATGGAGATTTTCCCTGCCGCCGAAGTCGAAGACCTGCCCCTCCAGCGAATGCTGCCGCAGGTGCAGCTGGGTAAAGTCCACCTTGTGGAGCGCTGCGCCCACCTCGCGGCAGCGCTGCTCCACCACGGCTTCCACGCCGTCGGTGGAGCAGTACAGCACCGCGTCGCAGCCGGGCTTGATGATGCCGCTCTTGGTGGCGGCGATCTTCTCCAGTGTGTCGCCCAGCACCTCCGTGTGGTCAAGGCCGATGTTGCACAGCACGGCAGCCTCGGGAGCGCCGATGACGTTGGTGGCGTCGAACTCGCCGCCCATGCCTACCTCGCACACCACCACGTCGCACTGGCGGCGGGCGAACCACGCGAAGGCGATGGCCGTGACCATCTCAAACTCGGTGGGCTGCTCGAAAATGCTGTCGGCCAGCGGCTTGATCTCCTCGGTGATGGCGCACAGCTCGTCGTCGGGGATCTGCTCGCCGTTGATCTGCATCCGCTCGTTGAAGCGGACGATGTAGGGCGAGGTGTACAGGCCGGTGCGATAGCCCGCCTGCCGCAGCACCGAGGCCACCATGGCGCAGGTGGAGCCCTTGCCGTTGGTGCCGGTGACGTGAACAAATTTCAGCGTCCGCTCCGGATGACCCATCTTGTCCAGCAGGGCGCTGATGCGCTCCAGACCGGGGATGCTGCCCTTCCAGCAGACGGCGTGGATGTAATGTAAGGCTTCGTCCAGTGTCATTGTCCTGACACTCCTTTCTGCGCCGGTTGGGCGGCGGTAGGCCACACGCCGGCGGCGGTGAATACGCGGGAGCGGCACAGCGCCCACACCAGCAGCACATCCAGCACGCCGGTGACGGCGAACTGCACGCTGCGGGTGGCCAGCTTGGTCACGAAAAAGGCCAGCTTGCTGTCGCCGCCGTAGATCAGGGCCAGCGAGCCGCTCTGATAGAGAATGGAGCCCAGCACGATGGCCGGGAGAAACGCCGCGGCGATGCGCAGCGGAGAGATCTTCTGGGTCAGCCACGGGCGAAACAGTCCGGCGCACAGGCCGTACAGAATGGGCGGCACGCAGAAGATGGGATTGTAGCCGTAGGGGGTGAACAGGCAGCCGATGAAGTCGGCGGCGAAGCCGGTGAAAGCGCCAGGCAGCGGGCCGAACAGCATGCCCGCGATGAAGATGGGCACGGCCTCGATGGAGAAGCGGGTGGTCTCGTTGGGCATGGGGATCAGCAGACGGGCCAGAATGACGCTCAGCGCCGTCAGCAGCGCGCAGATGGCGATGGAGCGCACGCTCCATCCGGACTTTTCGGGATTTTTGGACATAAAAAAGGCCTCCTAACAAAAATGTGGGAGGAGGTTGGGGAAAGGGTATGCGATTGTTCCGCGCACGGCGTACCGTACTCTGCAACAGCGGATGCGAAGATGGCATCGCGGAGCAAGCTCCTTCGTCCGGCGGCAACCTCCCATCCGACCGGCACTTAACGCGCCACTTCTACTCTTGCAGCAAGGGATGTGTTCACAGAAGGAGAAGAGTTCCGGTCTGTGCACACTGCCTGTATCATACTAGGGACGGCGGCAAAATACAAGGCAAAAATCGGAAATTTTTATTTTTCGTCAAATTGTCAAAAAATTCACATAACGATACGGCTATTTTAACAACAGCGTGTAAACGAACTGTGAAACGCGCAAAACGAAATGGTTGTTTTGTGGGATTTGCACGAAATAAAGGTTGACAAAAACGCATGGTTTCAAGTATAATTTCTAATTGTAGAAAAAATAACAAGGGGAAAAGGAGAGCGGTGAAAGGCGCCGTTACCGCCCCGGCAAATGCGCAAAGCGCACGGCCCTGTGGTGAGAAAGGCGAACAACGTTTTCTGGCACACAAGGGGGCCGTTTTCCTTTTTTTAGGAGATATCCATGAAGCGGTATGAAGTGGTGCGGGAGATCGCCAACAGCTGTGAGCGCAACCAGATGCGGGACGTGCTGTTTTTCGAGGTGGACACCGACGACCCGGTGGAATGGGTCCGGCGGGAGATCAAGGGCGGCGAGGTACACCTTACCGCCGAGGAGGGCCGCCCCGGCGAGATGACCGTGTTTGTGGAGAGCGCGGGCATGTATCAGAAGTTTTTGTTCACGGAGCTGTGAAAGCTTCGCAGAATTCGCGCTCGCAGGCGCGAAAGAATCAAATCATTTTTCTGACGACATGCGCGTCAGAAAAATACTTCTCGGCCGCCAGTGTGTCCGAAGGACGCGCGCAGCCGGCCGCAAATCTTTTGGCAGAAAAGTCGTAAGACTTTTCGCCAGCTTGAATTTGTATCTACATCCCTGACCGGGATCATGATAAATTGGATGCTAAGGAGGGAATCTATTGAGCGTGTGAAGGGTGCGTTCAGCAAAAGCTGCGTGCTCCTTCAAGGTACTTCCAGCAAAGACCGGTATGGCCTGTATCGCAGAGACTGCCGGTCGGCCGGAGCATTACATGTAACCCCTATGGCCCGCGGAGAGCGACATGCCCCGCAGGCCCCGCAAAGGATGGATCGAAACTATGGGAAAAACACATATCATTGCAGTGGCGGGCAAAGGCGGCGTCGGCAAGACGACCACCTGCGGCATGCTGATCGACTATCTGTGCAAGGCGGGAAAGGGCCCGCTGCTGGTCGTGGACGCCGACGCCAACTCCAACCTGAATGAAGTGCTGGGCGTGGAAGTGGAGACCACGCTGGGCGACATTCGCGAGGAGATGGCCCAGGCGGAGAAAAACGGCACCGTGCCGCCCAGCATGACAAAGGCGGATTACGCCGAAATGAAGTTCAGCTCCGCGCTGGTGGAGGAGGACGACTATGACATGCTGGTCATGGGCCGCACACAGGGAAAGGGCTGCTACTGCTTTGTCAACGGCGTACTGAAGACGCAGATCGACAAGTACGTGGGCAACTACAAGTATATGGTCATCGACAACGAGGCCGGACTGGAGCATATCAGCCGCGGCACCCTGCCTCATGTGGATACCATGCTGCTGATCTCCGACTGCTCCCGGCGGGGCATTCAGGCGGCGGGCCGTCTGGCCGAGATGATCCGCGAGCTGGAGCTGAAGCCCGGCACCATGAAGCTGATCGTCAACCGCGCGCCCAACGGCGAGCTGAATCCCGGCGTGGCGGAGGAGATCGAAAAATACCACCTGGAGCTGGCTGGCGTACTGCCCCAGGACGAAACGGTTTACGCTTATGACTGCGAGGGAAGACCTAGTTCCCAGGTGCCCGACGACGCGCCCGTGAAAAAGGCGCTGGCCGGGATCATCAAGGAGCTGAAACTTTAAACAACATCTACAAGGGGGATTTGTCAAGATGTCTTTCGTACCCAAAAAGCATACCTACAACGCCCACATCAACGAAGTGGTGCTGGGTGTAGGCGACAAGGCCGTCACCATCGGCGGCCAGAACGTGCTGGCATTCCACACGTTTGACGGCGAGATCACCAACGCACCCAAGATCGGCGTGGAGCTGACCGACGCCGGTATGGCCATGTGCACCATGCCCGGAGAGCAGAAGTTCTATGAGGGCTGCGCTACCGTGGCCGACATGGCCAAGCGGGCCTCCGCCATGGAAGGCGCGTCCTTCATTTGCCTGCATCTGGAGGGCGCGGATCCCAACGGCGAGAACAAGTCCGTTGACGAGTGCGTGGAGCTGGCCAAGTCCGTGGCCGACGCTACCGACATGCCGTTGGTGGTGATGGGCTGCAAGAATATCGAGAAGGATACCGAGCTGTTCAACAAAATCGCCGAGGCGCTGGCAGGCAAGAATATTCTGGTGCTGTCCGCCCGCGACGAGAACTACAAAGCCATTGGCGCTGGCGCAGGTCTGGCCTACGGCCAGAAGGTGGGCGCGGAGTCCGCCGTGGACATCAACCTGGCCAAGCAGCTGAACACCGTCATGACCCAGCTGGGCGTCAGCGCCCAGTCCATCGTGATGAACATCGGCTCCGCTGCCGCCGGTTACGGCTTCGAGTATGTGGCCTCCACGCTGGACCGCGTGAAGGACGCCGCCCTGAGCCAGTCCGACGCCATGCTGCAGATGCCCATCATCACCCCCGTGTCCGCCGACACTTGGGGCGTGAAGGAAGCGATCATGCCTGAGGCCGATATGCCCGAGTGGGGCTCTCAGGAGGAGCGCGGCATTGAGATGGAGATCGTGACCGCCGCCGCCGTGCTGGCCAGCGGTTCCGACGCTGTGATCATGCGCCACCCCGAAGCCATCCGTACCATCGCCGCCATGATCGGCGAGTTGGTCTGACGCGGAAAGGAGGAAGCGAACAATGGCTGTTAAAGGTTTAGATATTTTCAAGCTGTCTCCCAAGAAGAACTGCAAGGAGTGCGGCGTTCCCACTTGTATGGCATTCTGCATGAAGGTGGCGCAGGGCGCGCTGCCCATCGAGAAGTGCCCCTATATGTCCGACGAGGCCATCGCCCTGCTGAGCGAGGCTACCGCGCCCCCCATGAAGGCCATCGAGGTGGGCGGCATGAAGCTGGGCGGCGAGACCGTCATGATGCGTCATGAAAAGACCTTCGTCAACCGCAACCGCTTTGCCGTGTCCCTGTGCACCTGCATGGACGACGCCGCTGTGGACGCCAAGCTGGCCGAGATGAAGGCCGTGGATTACGAGCGTATCGGCGAGCGTGAGTATGTGGAGTTCCTGCTGGTTCACGACGGCGGCGACGGCGCACGTCTGGCCGACCTGTGCAAGAAGGCTGCCGCTACCGAGCGTGCCGTCATCATCGACACCGACAGCGTGGACAACGCCAAGCTGGCGCTGGCCGCCATCGGCGACACCAAGCCTGTGCTGAACGGCGCCAATAAGGACAACTACGAGGCCATGAGCGCCCTGGCCGTGGAGGCCGGTGTGGTGCTGGGCGTCAAGGGCGCCGATCTGGCCGAGATCCACGACACCGTGGCCGCGCTGGAGAAGCTGGAGAACAAGAATCTGGTCATCGACGTGACCGGCGCCACCATCAAGGAAACCTTCGCCAACGCCGTGCTGGTGCGCCGTACCGCCCTGAAGGACGGCGACCGCACCTTCGGTTATCCCTCTCTGGTCAATCTGGCCAAGCTGTGCCACGGCGACGTGCACATGGAGACCGCGCTGGCGGCCCTGTTCACCATGAAGTACGGCTCCATCGTGGTCATGGAGACCATGCGCTATGCCGAGGCCCTGCCGCTGTACGGTCTGCGCCAGAACGTGTTCACCGATCCTCAGAAGCCCATGAAGGTGGAGCCGGGCATCTATCCCATCAACGGCGCGACCCCCGACGATCCCTGCGCCCTGACCGTGGACTTCGCCCTGACCTACTTCCTGGTGTCCGGCGAGCTGGAGCGCTCCAAGGTGCCCGTCAACCTGCTGATCACCGACGCGTCCGGCATGTCCGTGCTGACCGCGTGGGCCGCCGGTAAGTTCTCCTCCGGCTCCATCAAGAAGTTCTTCGACGAGTACGATATCGCCGGTAAGATCAACAACCGCACCCTGATTATCCCCGGCAAGGCCGCCGTGATGAAGGGCGACATTCAGGATAAGCTGCCTGACTGGAACGTGGTGGTCGGCACCCGCGAGGCCGTGGAGCTGGTGAAGTACCTGCGCGACGGCGAGTACATCAAGGCTGCCGAGGCCGTGGCCGCTTCCAAGAAGCCTGCCGAGGAGAAGAAGACCGTGGACGTGGACGCGCCGCTGGACTTCGAGAAGATCTCTATGTCCATCCCCAAGATCGACGTGGTGGACATGGGCGTGACCTACAAGCAGCGTGACCCCAACTCCCCCAAGTTCGTCACCATCGGCGAGCGCATCCACTGCATCAGCCCCGTGATCCGCGAGGCCATGAACACCATGAACCCCGAGCCCATCCTGAAGCGTGCCGCCGAGCAGATCAAGGCCGGCGCTACCTATCTGGACGTGAACATCGGTCCTGCCGAGTCCAACGGCCCCGAGCTGATGACCTGGGCGGTCAAGCTGCTGCAGGAGAACTTCAACAACGTGCCTCTGGCTCTCGATACCGCCAACAAGAAGGCCATCGAAGCCGGTATCCACGTCTATAACCGCACCAACGGCAAGCCCATCGTCAACTCCGCCGACGCCGGCTCCCGTATCTCCAACATCGATCTGGCCGCCGCCAACGACGCCATCGTTATCGCCCTGTGCTCCGCCGATGGTATCGCCAAGGACAACGAGGAGCGTATGATGCACTGCCACCACATGCTGGAGCGCGGCCTGAGCCTGGGCATGGACGCTTCCGACCTGTGGTTCGACCCCCTGTTCCTGGTGGTCAAGGGCATGCAGGATAAGCAGATGGACGTGCTGAACGCCATCAAGATGTTCGCCGACGAGGGTCTGAAGTCCACCGGCGGCCTCAGCAACAACTCCAACGGCGCCCCCAAGGCTGTCCGTCCCATTCTGGACTCCACGCTGGTGGCCATGGCCATGATGCAGGGTCTGACCTCCGCCATCGTCAACCCCAACGACCTGCGGCTGATGGAGACCATCAAGTCCTGCGATATCTTCAAGAACCACGTGCTGTATTCCGACAGCTATCTGGACGAGTAAAAACCTGTTTCTTTTCCCGCCGCCGCGATGCGGCGGCGGGAAAAGTTGCATCCCCGGCATCTCGCTCCGCCTTGGGACGGAGGGAGAAAGTGTTGCAGATTCTGCAATTTTGATAGAGGAGGAACAACATTATGAGCGTATTGACCGACCTGATCTATGGTGGTTCCAACGCCGTGGCCGGCCTGACGGAAGGTGCCGTCAACGACGCGATCGCCAAGTACGGCGCAGACAAGGAGATCGCATTCCCTGATACCGCGTATTTCTTTCCCACCATTTACGCCGCCACCGGCGTGAAGGTGAAAACACTGGGCGACCTGCCCGCCTGTGTAGGCGTGCTGAAGAGCCTTATCACCAACCAGGAGGATCTGGGTCAGGCGCTGAACGCCGGCCTTGCTACCGCCGTGGGCGCTGAAATTCTCGAGGGCCTGAAGTTCGTGGAGCCCAAGGACGCCTATGAGGAAGCCACGGTTCCCGGCATCGGCTTCGTGCCCGATCCCATCATCCGCTCTCTGGGCGTGCCGCTGGTCACCGGCGACATTCCCGGCGTGGCCGTGGTGCTGGGCAAGGCCGAGAATCCTGAGGACACCGTGAAGGTGGTCAAGGACTATCAGTCCAAGGGCATCATGACCTTCATGGTGGGCGACGTCATCGAGCAGTGCGCCGAGGGCGGCGTGAAGATGGGCCTTGAGTTCCGCGTGATCCCGCTGGGTCATGACGTGACCGCCGTCATCCATGTTGTCACCGTGGCCATCCGCGCGGCGCTGATCTTCGGCAACGTGCAGCCCGGCGACCTGCCCGGCCTGCTGGCCTATACCAAGGAGCGCGTGCCCGCCTTCGTCAACACCTTCGGCGCTATCGACAGCGTGGTGGTCTCCGCCGGCGCCGGCGCTATCGCGCTGGGCTTCCCTGTGGTGGTGGACATTGATCTGGGCGAGAATCAGGTGCCCGGCGCACTGGAGTCCGTGCTGGATCACAGCGAGACCGTGAAGCGCTCTCTGGAACTGCGGAACATCAAGATCAAGTCCAAGGATCTGCCCATCCCCGTGGCCTTCTCCGCCGCGTTCGAGGGAGAGATCATCCGCAAGGCCGACGTGAAGGCTGAGTTCTGGTCCGCCAAGAATCCCACCTGCGAGCTGGTTCTCATGAAGGACACCGATCAGGTGGAGGATCACAAGATCACCCTCATCGGCCCGGATATCGACTCCGGCGATCTGGAGTACGCCATGGGCACCTTTATCGAGGTATACGGCAAGAAGATGCAGGCGGACTTCGAGTCTGTCATCGAGCGTAAGATCCACGCCTGGTTCAACTACATGGAGGGCGTGATGCATACCGGTCAGCGCAATCTGCTGCGCGTCCGTGTGTCCAATGACGCCTTTGAAAAGGGCCTGCGGATGAAGGACTTCGGCGAGGTGCTGTACCACATGATCATGGACGAGTTCGACACCGTGGTGGATAAGTGCCAGATCACCCTCATCACCGACCCGGCCGAGACCAAGAAGCTGCTGGAGGAGCAGGCCATGCCCCGCTATAACATGCGTGACGACCGTCTGGCCTCCATGTCCGACGAGTCCGTGGATCAGTTCTATACCTGCATCCTGTGCCAGTCCTTCGCGCCCGCTCACTGCTGCGTGGTGACGCCTGAGCGTCTGGGCCTGTGCGGCGCGGTGTCCTGGCTGGACGCCAAGGCCACCTATGAGCTGAACCCCAACGGCCCCTCCCAGCCTATCGACAAGGTGGGCTGCCTGGACGAGCGCACCGGCTCCTATGAGTCCGTCAACGAAATGGTGAAGAACGCCACCCACGGCGCGGTGGAGTCCGTCACCCTGTACTCCATCCTGGAGGATCCCATGACCTCCTGCGGCTGCTTCGAGTGCATCTGCGGTATCGAGCCCATGTCCAACGGCTTTATCGTGGTGAACCGCGAATACAGCGGCACCACCCCCGTGGGCATGACCTTCGGCGAGCTGGCTTCCTGCACCGGCGGCGGCGTTCAGACCCCCGGCTATATGGGCCATGGCCGCCACTTCATCGCCTCCAAGAAGTTCATTCACGCCGAGGGCGGCATCGAGCGTATCGTATGGATGCCCAAGGAGCTGAAGGACGACGTGGCGGAGCGGCTGAATAAGACCGCCAAGGAGCTGTATGGCATCGACAACTTCAGCGATATGATCGCCGACGAGACCATCTGCACCGACTGCGACGAGCTGATGAACTTCCTGACGGAGAAGAACCATCCCGTGCTGGGCATGGATCCTCTGATGTAACCCATTCCTGCTGTGGGGGCGGCCCACGCCGCCCCCACAGAGAAACGCGACCCCAAGGAGAACGATATGTATCAGGTCATCTTTACCTTTGAAAACGGCGCGACGCCGGTGACAGCCACCGCCGCGCCCGGCGAAACGCTGCTGGAAACGGCACGCGC
>ENA-ORML01001449-ORML01001449.1-human-gut-metagenome-genome-assembly--contig:-NODE-1449-length-20290-cov-13.294885_pt1 | contig 20290 bp, 20 predicted proteins | sample MGYA00242103_ERZ508995 | MGnify/ENA primary metagenome ERZ508995 (study PRJEB26280, sample SAMEA2338702) | human gut metagenome | biome: human gut; feature: human-associated habitat; material: faeces... | reverse complement strand
CGAGGAGATCGCGGAGGGCGCGCCTACCCGCCGCCGTGCGGTGCTGTTTGAAAAGCCCCTGTTCCTGCGGGAGACCACCGGCCTGACGGCAGCGGAAAAGGGCACCGCCGTCCACGCCGTCATGCAGTACATCGACTTCCGCACCCCCGCCACCCCCTCTGCGGTGGCGGCGGAGGTGGAAAAGCTGGCTCAGCGGCGGTTGCTGACGGCCCAGCAGGCTGCGGCGGTGGACTGCGCCATGGTGGCGCGGTTTCTGGCGTCTCCGCTGGCGGAGCGTATCCGCGGCGCGGACAAGGTGTGGCGGGAGTACCGCTTCTCGCTGCTGACCGACTCCGCCCTCTACGATCCGCAGGCGGCGGGAGAGGAGCTGCTGCTGCAGGGCGTGGTAGACTGTGCCTTTGAAACACCGGATGGCCTGGTGGTGGTGGACTTTAAGACCGACCGCGTCACCCCCCAGCAGCAATCCCAGCGGGCCGAGGGCTACCGTCCCCAGCTGGAGGCCTACGCGCTGGCGCTGGGTAAGGTGCTGGAAAAAGACGTGTCGGAGAAGCTCCTGTACTTCTTCCACACAAATTCTACCGTAAAATTATAAAAAAGTGCTTGCAATTTGCCGCAAGCTGTGGTATTATCACAGTTGCGTTTATGGGTAAAACCGAACGACAAGTGTACCGGAAAGGGGTGAACCAGAGCAATGAAGGAAGGAATCCATCCCAATTATCAGCAGACTACTATCAAATGCGCCTGCGGTAATGTGATTGAGACAGGTTCTACGAAGAAGGATATTCGCGTAGAAGTCTGCTCTAAGTGTCACCCCTTCTTCACCGGCAAGCAGAAGCTGGTGGATACCGGCGGACGTGTGGCGAAGTTCAACAAGCGCTTCGGTCTGGACAAGTAAAGACACTTTTTACAGGACCCGCAGCTTTTTGGCTGCGGGTTCTTTACTTTTGCCGCCGGGTATACTATATTATTAGGTGAAAACCGGAAGCGAGGATGTATATGGAACGCAGAACTTTGGAAGAAAACAGGGAAAATAAGAGAGACTATGCGGTGCTGGTGGGGCTGCGCTCCCCGGTTCTGCGGGAGGATAACGCAGACGAGGAGAGTCTGGCGGAGCTGGCGGCTCTGGTAGAGACCGCCGGAGGGCAAGCCGTCGGCACCATTTTGCAGAGCAGGGAGAAGCCGGATCCCCACAGCTTCATCGGAGAGGGCAAGGTGGAGGAGGTACGGCGCATGGTGCAGGAGGAAGAGGCCACCATGGTCATCTTCGACAACGACCTCTCGCCCTCCCAGATCCGGGTGCTGACGGAGATGACCGGGGTACAGGTGTTGGACCGCAGCGGCCTGATCCTGGACATCTTTGCCCAGCGGGCCAAGACCAAGGAGGGGTGCTTGCAGGTGGAGCTGGCCCAGTACCAGTATCTGCTGCCGAGGCTGGTGGGTATGTGGACTCATCTGGAGCGACAGGCCGGCACCAGCGGCAAGGGTCCCATTGGCTCCAAGGGCCCCGGCGAGACGCAGCTGGAAACCGACCGCCGCCACATTCGCAGCCGCATTGCCAAGCTGGAGGAGGAGCTGACCCAGGTCCGGCAGGTCCGGGCCGTCCAGCGCCGCCAACGCATCAAAAACTCCGTTCCGGTCGTCGCCCTGGTGGGTTATACCAACGCCGGAAAGTCCACCTTGCTCAACCGCCTGACCGGGGCAGGCATTCCCGCCAACAATCGGCTGTTCGACACCCTGGACACCACCTCCCGGCAATGGACCGTGAGCGAAACCTTAAGCGTCATTCTCTCCGACACCGTCGGCTTTATCGCCAAGCTGCCCCACCACCTGGTAGACGCCTTTCGCGCCACCTTGGAAGAGCTCTCCTTTGCAGATCTTCTGATTCACGTCATCGACGCATCCGACCCGGAGCGGGACAGCCACATTGCAGTGGTGGACAAGCTGGTGGAGCAGCTGGCAAAGCCGGGCGTTCCCATCATCCAGTGCTTCAACAAGGCAGATTTGGTGCCTCCCGAAGAGCTGCCGGTGGGGAGCAACCGGGTGGCCATTTCCGCCAAGGCGGGCTCCGGACTGCCTGCGCTGCTGGATCTGGTGGAAGAAAATTTGAACCGGGGCCAGCGCCGGGGCATTCTGCTTTTCCCCTATGCCCAAGGCGGCCTTTTGGAGCAGCTGCACCGAGAGGCTCAGGTCCTGTCTGTGGAGTATACCCCGGACGGCATTCAGGTGGAGGCCGTTTGCGGCCCCATCCTCTACGGTCGTCTGAAAGAATTTATCGTCCGGGAGAGCTGAGCATGGAGGAGTATCTCATTCCCACCGCCTTCGGTCAGGCGGAATTTGTAGAAAAGAAATCCCGCTTCATTGGACACATCTGGCCCACAGAGACGGAAGCCGAAGCCATCAGCCATATCGAACAGATGCGCAAGCTCCATTTCGACGCCACCCACAATGTCTGGGCGTACGTCATACAAAATGGGCCTGTGCGCTTTTCCGACGACGGAGAACCCGGCGGTACCGCCGGAATGCCCACCCTGCAGGTGCTGCAGAAGGAGGGGCTGTTCAACGTCACCTGCGTGGTCACCCGGTACTTTGGGGGTATCCTTCTGGGCGCCGGCGGCCTGGTGCGGGCCTATACCAAAGGCGCCAAGCTGGCTGTAGACGCCGCCGGAAAATCCATAAAGCGGGTTTGGACCTGCCTGTACCTGCCGGTCCCCTACAGCTGGTATGACCGCATGAAATTGGAGGTGGCCGCCTTCGGCGGCTGGATCCGAGACACCCAATTCGGAGCCGACGTGGAGCTGGAAGTCCTCCTGCCCCAGGCGAAGACCGCCCCGTTTTTGGACCGCCTGCGGGATATGTCGGCCGCCACCTTGGAAGCCCTTGTCACCGGAGAGGAGTACCGGGCCTTTCCCCTGGCGGAAGACTCCGGTACGCCTTGAAATTCTCTTGAAATTCTACACTACGGAGGTTACAATACAATATGGAAATTCGACCCTATGCCCCCGCCGATTGGCCTCGCATAGAGGCCGTTCACGACGCAGCCCGAAAAATAGAGCTTCATCAGGCCGGTCTGGACGGCGCATTTTTGCCCCTGTCTATCGCGGCCCAGCGGGAGGGGCTGTTTGACTATACCATTCTCGTGGCCCAGGACACAGAGGTCACCGGCTTTGTTGCCTTTACCCAAGAGGAGCTCGCCTGGCTCTATGTGGACCCGGCCCGCCACCGCCGGGGAATCGGCCGGGCTCTGGCCCAGGCCGCCTTGGCGCAAATGGGGCCGGGGCCCCGGACCGTGGAAGTCTTGGCCGGCAATTTGCCCGCTCTGTCCTTGTACCGTTCTCTGGGATTTACCCAGGAGGAAATTGTGCACGGCCATATGCCGGGCAATGAGGATTTTTCCGTCACCGTCCACTGCCTGTCGACTCCGGAGGAGCCCTCGGAACCGGCTTAAATCCGGAAGCATCCGGCCCGGGCAGGCCGCTTTGCCGCATTTTGATCAGACACTTTCATCAGGGGGGAATCAGAATGACCATCCGGCAAACCTTAGAGCAGGAAGAACACCGAAGACTGGATCCCCGCGCCGCCTTTTCCGATCAGTCCCGAGGGCGGCCGATTCCGGAGCCGGAGCGGGAGGACGACGTCCGCACCTGCTTCCAGCGAGACACCGACCGCATTGTACACAGCAAGTCGTTCCGCCGCCTGATGCACAAAACCCAGGTCTTCCTCCGCCCGGAGGGGGACCACTACCGAACCCGCATGACACATACCCTGGAGGTCGCGCGAATTGCCCGGACCATCACCCGGGCCCTTCGCCTGAATGAGGACTTGACCGAGGCCATCGCCCTGGGACACGACCTGGGGCATACGCCTTTTGGTCACGCCGGAGAGGACGCCCTCAGTCAGGTCCTGGGAAAGCCCTTCCGGCACAACGAGCAATCCCTCCGGGTGGTGGATATTTTGGAGAAAGACGGCCAGGGGCTGAACCTTTGCCATGAAGTTCGCCTGGGGATCCTGGGCCATACCGGAGAATATATCCCGGAGACCCTAGAGGGGCGGATCGTCCGAAAGTCCGACCAAATCGCCTACATCAACCACGACATCGACGACGCCATGCGGGCCGGGATTCTCACCAACGACGACATTCCCAGACCGATTGCCCGCATCCTGGGCGAGACGCACAAGGACCGGATCAATACCCTGGTCACCAATATGATTTCCCACACCCTGCAAAGCGGCGAACTGGCCATGGATCCGGAGGTGAACGGCGCCATGCAGGATCTGCGGGCGTTCATGTTTCAGCGGGTGTACCGAAACCCTGTGGCCAAGGGAGAGGAATCCAAGGCCAAAGCCATCATCCGGCAGCTGTACGAATATTACATCCGCCATCCCCAGGCTCTGCCGGACACCTTCCAGCCCCAGCTCACCTTTGACGGGATGGAGCGGACCGTCTGCGATTACATCGCCGGTATGACGGACAAATACGCCGTGGACAAATATACCGAACTGTTCATTCCCTCCGCCTGGCAGGTTCGGGGATGAGCCCGCCGCTACAGTTTTTGATAAAGAAGGTCCATGTATGAAAAAACGCCGTCTTCACACCATGTCGCCCGCCTGTACCGCCCTGGCTCTGGCCGCCGGTACACTCCTGGCCGGCGGGGTTACGCTGGCTCTGCAGCAGGGCTCCTTGCTCGCTACCCTGTCCGCCTTCTGGGCCGAGCCCATTCTCTTTGTCCTCAACCTGTGGCCGGTGGCCGCTCTGGCCCTGCTCTTCTATTTTCTTCTGGGGAACGCCTGGTACGGCGCCGGTTTGACCACTTTGATTTGGGGCCTGTTGAGCTACATCAATCTCGTGAAAGTAGACGCCCGCGGCGATCCCTTCGTCCCCGGCGACATCCTGCTCCTGACCGAAGGCATGGAAGCTGTGGGAAACTATCAGCTGAATATGCATTGGGGTAAGCTGGCGCTTCTCTTGGGCCTGAGCCTGGCCCTGATTCTCCTGGGCACGGGAGTAAAAAGCGCCCGTCCGCGCCTTGTTATCCGCCTGGTTGCCGCTTTGACCGTGGTTGCGGCATTTGGGACGACCATGGCCTTTCTTTACCCGGACTCGGAGCTGTATGATCGCATGGAAGGCCCCAACCGGGCCAACGTACCGGCGGTATACGAGGCCTTCGGCTTTCCCTATTGCTTCCTGCACAACTTCAATCTCTATCCTGTGGACAAGCCGCCGGGATACAACGCCCAGGAGGCTGCATCCTATGAAGACACCTACCGGGAAGCAGAAGCTGCGCCGGAAACCGCACCCAACATCTTGATGGTAATGTGCGAGGCCTTCACCGACCTGCCGAATCAGGCCGCCTTTACATACACCGGCGAAACCAACCCCATCGCCGCCTACAACCGGCTTGCCGAGCAGACGTTATCCGGGCACTTGGTCGTGTCCAACACCGGCGCAGGCACGGCCAATACGGAATTCGACGTTCTGACCGGTATGATGACCAACCGCATCGGCACCGGCACCACCTCCGCCTTTCGGGTAGTCCACCGCAACATCGACTCCATCCCCCGCATGCTGACCCAGGCCGGATACCGCACCTTTTTCCTGCATCCGGGCCAGAATTGGTTCTACAACCGGGAAAGCGTGTATTCTTATCTGGGCATCACGGATCAGGTATTCCAGGATGCCTTCAGCCGGTCCGACCTGGTGGGAGATTGGATTTCCGACGCAGGGTTTCTCCGGGTATTAAAAGAGTCCCTGGAAGCGCGGCAGGGGGATACGCCGCTGTTTACCTACGCCGTCACCATCCAAAATCACCAATCCTACGGCGCCGGAAAATACGGCTATGTACCGGACCCGCCTCAAACCGACATCGCCCTCAGCGACGCGGCCCGCACCTACTTATCCGTGTATTTCAAAGGCCTGCAGGACAGCGCCGCCATGCTGGAAGAGCTGACAGAATATCTGGACAGCCTGGACGCTCCTTACCTTCTGGTATTTTTCGGAGACCATCAGCCCAACCTGGGCGGTCATTATCTGGCCTACCGGGAATTGGACCCGAATTACGGCTCCACCGACACCGTAGAGGAAACGTTGCAGCCCTATACCGTCCCCTACCTCATCTGGGGCAACGCCGCATACCGGCAGGACCACGACCTTCTGGCCCAGGCGCAGGCATGGAATCTTCCGGAGACCATCAGCAGCCACTATTTGGGCGCCCTCACCTGCCAGTTGGCCGGTTATCAGGGCCACGACGGCTATTTTGACTTTTTAAACGCCCTGCGGGAACAGCTTCCCGTCTCCTCCGTATACGGCTACCAGCTCTCCGACGGCTCTTACACAGACACCCTTCCGGATGATCTTCAGGCCTTGGAAGACATTCGCTGGAAATGGCAGTATTACCGGCTCATGGAGCAGCCGCTTTCCTGAATCCATACCCATCGGTCCCTATCCCGAAAGAGCCGGCGCAGCGCCGGAACGGGATGGGGACCGGCGTTTTTCCCAGCGCCCGGAAATTTGAGAAATTTAAAAATTTTTGGGGAGACTTTTCTGGAAAACTGTGATATAATGACTTGGAATGGGTCAGTGTGCCCTGGCCTGTACCTGAAACTTTACCCGAAGGAGATCTGTATGAAAAATCTACGCGGCATCATTGTAGCTGCTGTGTTCGGGGCCTTGACCGTGCTGCTGCAGCAGCTGGCCCAGCGTTACAGCCTGCTGCTGGATATGGCGTATCCTTTCGCCTCCAAAACCGTCCAGGAGGTCCTGAGCGAATGGAGCGGGGGGGTGGATTTTTGCGTTTGGCAGGTAATTCTGGCCGTGTTTCTGATTGCCGTAGTGGTATCCATCGGCCTGATGATTCTGTTCCGGTGGAATTTCTTCCGGTGGCTGGGTTGGGTCTTGGCCCCCGTGTCCATCGCTTACTTTCTCTTTACCTGCGTATGGGGGCTGAACTACTACAACCGCCCCATTCAAGAAAGCATGAAGCTGGAGACCGGCGACTACACGGTGGCAGATCTGCGAGACGCCACGGAGTTTTACCGTCAACAGGCGGACCGGCTGGCAGGGCAAATGAACCGGGACGAAAACGGCGATTTGATTCTGGCGGATTTGGATGCGCTGAACCAGTCGTTAGAAACCGCTTTTGACAATTTGGTGTGGGATTACTCTATTTTTTCCGGCTCCCGGGGACCGGTCAAGGCCTTGGGATGGGACAGCCTCTTCAGTCGTTTCGGCGCAGCCGGCGTTACCGTCGGCCTCACGGGAGAAGCCGCCGTCAATATGGACGAATACGCCGCTACCATTCCCTTTAACATGTGTCACGAGGTGGCCCATCTTCTGGCCATAGCCGTGGAGGATGAAGCCAATTTTGCCGGTTACCTGGCCTGCGAATACAGCGACGACCCGGTATTCCAGTATTCCGGCTATATGATGGCCTATCTCTATTGTTCCAATGAGCTGTACAAAACCGATCGGGAGGCCTGGCAGGAAATCCGCAGCCAGGCCGCGCCGGAGCTGCTGCACGATTTAAACGCCAACAATCAGGTGTATGAGGAGAATCAAGGCGCCGTGCGGGACACCGCCCAAACCGTCTATGACAGCTATCTTCAATCCAACGGACAGGAAACCGGCGTGGAATCCTACAACATGGTGACCGGTCTTTTGGTTGCCTGGCATCAGGAGAAGTACGTCATTCGGGAAGACGAGACGGAGCCCACCGTATTTGATCCGTATAACTACGACGAGGTCTTTCCGGAAAGCCCGGCAGAAACCACCGAGCCGGCTGCATCCACAGAGGAGGGTTAACCCATGGACCCCATGCTGGAAGCCCTAAACGCCGGACTGCCCGACCTGGGGCTATCCCTGCCCGCAGGCGCGGCGGAAACCATGTGCGCCTTTGGACAGGCTCTTCTGGAAAAAAATCAAGTCATGAACCTCACGGCCATCACAGAGCCCAGACAAGTCGCCCAGCTCCATTTTCTGGACAGCCTTACGCTCCTGACCCTGGCGGATTTCCGGCACAAGCAGGTGATCGATGTGGGCTGCGGCGGCGGTTTTCCCGGGGTCCCTTTAAAAATTGCATGTCCGGACATGGGTTTAACCTTGTTGGATTCTCTGGGAAAGCGCATGACCTGGTTATCGCAGACGCTTCCCGCCCTGGGGATTGACGACGCTGTGTACCTGACCGCCCGGGCCGAGGAAGCTGTCGCCTCCCGAAGAGAGCAATACGACTTTGCCGTCTCCCGCGCCGTTGCGTACCTGCCCATCCTGTGCGAGCTTTGCCTGCCCTATGTCAAAACAGGAGGCGCTTTTCTGGCCATGAAGGGCGCGGCAGCGCGGGAAGAAATTCAGTCTGCCCGGAACGCCATGGCGCTTTTGGGCGGGCAATTGGAAAGCCTGGCAGCTTTTTCCATCGCCGGGGCGGAACACGCCGTCGTTGTAATCCGGAAGGTGCGTCCCACTCCGGTCCGCTTTCCCCGCCGCTTTGGTAAAATAAAGCAACAGCCGCTGTGAGCTTTTGCCGAGGAAATGCCCCATGTCCGTAACCTGTCAAGCGACTGGTGATTGACAAACTCCACAAGATGTAATAAAATAGACCTCACAGTTGTACACAAGCAAAAAATGAACGGGCGCTTCAGCCCTTCCGGAGGGAATATACGATGTCTATGTTTGAAAAAATTGTAGAGTATGCTTCCCGGCAGCTGGAAATCCCCGCCGAAGAAATCACACGGGACACAACCTTTGAAAGCCTGGGCGTGGATTCCCTGGATATTGTAGAAATGACCATGGATTTTGAAGCTGAGCTAGGCGTAGAGCTGGACATGGAGGGCGTCAAGATTTCCACGTTCGGCGAGCTGGCCGACTATATGGAGGATAAGCTGACCTAAGAAGCCGGTTTTAATTGAATAACCCTTGTTATCAGCGGCCGGCTTATAACAAGGTCGCACTAGTCGGGGAGATAGCGGTGCCCTGTCGCCTGCAATCCGCTACAGCAGGGATGAATTCCCATACCCGGGCAAGTTACAATACCGTCTGGCCTGCGTAAGCGGCGTTGAAGAACCGGTCTCACGCAACGGGTTCCCGTGAACCATGTCAGGTGGGGAACCAAGCAGCATTAAGCGGATCCGCCCGTGTGCCGTGAGGTTGCCGTTTCCGAGCTGGCTGCGCTGGTATCGGGTGTTGTGCTTGTTCAAATGTGGGTGTGCGATCTTGTTATGAGCCGGCTTTTTCTGCCCATTCACCAAAATCAGGAGGGAATATCCGTGTATCAGGCCCTGTATCGGAAATACCGGCCCCAAACCTTCGATGAAGTCGTAGGACAAGGGAGCATCACAAAAATCCTGAAGGCCCAGCTCCAAACCGGACGGCTGAGCCACGCCTACCTCTTCACCGGTTCCCGGGGTACGGGCAAAACCAGCTGCGCGAAAATTCTGGCCAAAGCCGTCAACTGCCTGAACCCACACGATGGAAATCCCTGCAACGTCTGCGCCGCCTGCCGGAGCATCGACGCCGGCAGCTGTATGGATGTGCTGGAAATTGACGCCGCATCCAATAATGGAGTGGATCATGTACGGGAGCTGCGGGACGACGCCATTTACACCCCTTCTCAGGTCCGCCGCCGGGTGTATATCATCGACGAGGTGCATATGCTCTCCCTCTCCGCGTTCAATGCCCTGCTGAAGATCATCGAAGAGCCGCCGGAGCATTTGATCTTTATCCTGGCAACTACCGAGCTTCACAAGGTACCGGCTACCATTTTATCCCGCTGTCAACGCTTTTCCTTCCGGCGTATTTCACCGGAGGATGTGGCCCTCCGGCTGCAGCATATCGCCACCCAGGAGCACATCTCTCTGGAGCCACAGGCCGCCATGGTCCTGGCGCGGATGGCCGACGGCGCCCTCCGGGACGGCGTCAGTCTCTTGGATCAGTGCGCATCCGCCGCAACCGGTCCTGTAACGGCAGAGGTCGTCTATCAGTGCCTGGGACTGGCCGGTGAGCAAAAGGCAGCGGAGATGATGGAAGCCATCGCCGAAAAAAATACCCGGAAGGCTTTGACGCTGTTCGACCGGCTCTATGCCGACGGAAAGGACATCGGCGCTCTTCTGGATGAGCTTTGCGCCTTGGCCCGGGACCTTTTAGTTCTGAAAACCGCCCCTACCGCAGGCCTGTCCATGCTGTCCGGCGTCTCCACAGAACAGGAGGCTCAGGCCTTGAAGGACCGGCTCAGCGCCGGAGAGCTGATTCAAATTTTGAAAACCCTGCAACAAACCATGGCCGGTTTCACCCGGGGCGGCAAGAACCGGATGGATGGGGAGCTGTGCCTGATTCGCCTCTGCGAGCCGGCGCTCAGCCTGGAGCCGGAGGCCTTGAACGCCCGGCTCACCCGGCTGGAGGAAGCCGTCGCCTCTGGAGTCGGTCTCCCCCACGTCACCGCTGCCAAGCCCGTTGCGGAACCGGAAGAGGAAGAACGGCCGCCCCTTCCAGGCGATGCCGACGCCCCGCCGGAATTTGGCGAGCCTGCCGCAGCGTCTCCGCCGGAGCCCGCTGCAAATTTCTGGGCAGACTTCGCCGGACAGGTTCGGGAAACGCTGGGACCCCCGGTGAGCGGATTTTTTATCTCCTCTCCGGATGCTCCGGTGCAAGGCGTTTTGCGCAGCGACCAGTTGGAACTGCAATGCCAAAACACCTTTGTCTACGACATGGTGAACAAGCCTGAGATCCTGCAGAAAATCGGCCGATGCCTCTGCGCTGCATTGGGCCGGTCCATCCCCGTCCTGGCTACAGATCTGCAGGCAAAGCCCAAAGCCAACGATCACCTTCAGGCGCTTTTGGCATTTGGAAAAGAGCACAGCGATATCGTAAAAATCAAAAAATAGTTTTTATGTAAAGGAGAATCAGAAATGGCAAAAGGTGGATTTCGCGGCGGCCCCATGGGCGGAATGAATCAGGCGGCTATGATGAAGCAGGTTCAAAAAATGCAGCAGGAAATGCTTCGGGCCCAGGAAGAACTGCAGAACAAGACCTATACCGCTACCGCCGGCGGCGGCATGGTCACAGCTTCGGTTAACGGATCCCATGAAATTGTGGCGCTGGAAATTAAGCCGGAAGCGGTAGATCCGGAGGATGTGGAAATGCTCCAGGATATGGTCATCGCCGCCGTCAATGAGGCTATGCGCGCTGCCGAGGCGGAGGCTTCCAACAGCATGTCCAAGTTCACCGGCGGACTAAACCTGGGAGGTCTGTTCTAAATCATGCAGTACTTTCCCGCCGCCTTGGAACGGCTCAGCGAACAGTTCGCCCGTCTGCCGGGCATTGGCGCCAAAACCGCCCAGCGTCTGGCCTTTTATGTCCTGTCCATGCCGGAGGAAGAAGCCCAATCCTTCTCCGAAGCCATTTTGGATGCCAAGCATCATGTAAAAACCTGTCCGGTCTGTCAAAACCTGACGGATCAGGAGCTATGTCCCATCTGCGCCGACACCCGCCGGGACCACAGCGTCATCTGCGTTGTGGCAGAGCCCCGGGATTTGATCGCCCTGGAGCGCGCCCGGGAATACCAGGGCGTTTACCACGTGCTGCACGGAGTCATCTCTCCCCTAAACCATGTGGGTCCGGACGATATCCGGATCCGGGAGCTGCTCAGCCGGGTTGCAGCCGGAGATGTGGAAGAGGTGATTATGGCCACCAATCCGGATACCGAAGGAGAAGCGACCGCCATGTACCTCTCCCGGCTTCTGCGGCCGATGGAAATTAAGGTAACCCGCCTGGCCTACGGCGTTCCTGTGGGCAGTCAACTGGAATATGCAGACGAAGTGACGCTTCTGCGCGCCCTGGAGGGGCGGCAGGAGATCTAGCTTCCCGGGACGCGCCATGCCATTTGGGTGCGTCCTTTTTATAAGGGGGATGGTAGAGATGAAAAGAAAAAAACAGCGTATCGCAATTGCCGCAGCCGGTATTTTCTTGGTTGCGGCCGCAGCCTTCTTGATCTTAAAACCGCCGGCAGACCCTCTGGCGGCCGTACCCTCGGAGTTGGCGGAGCAGGTGACCCTGACCCCAATGGAAAACCTGCCCGGCCATGTGGTGCTGGAGGCCTATTATACCCCCCTTGCAGAGGAGGCAGACGGCGGCTTTTTATTTCAGGTTTCCCAAGTCACGCCAACCAGTCTGGAACGGTCTCTTCGCTCTTACTATGAACAGGAAACCTTTGAAGCTATGATGGAGCCAGACGGAAAATTCGTCCGCCGGATTATTGGAAAAGACGACACGTCCTATTATGCCGTCGTGATGAAGCCTTTTCTATTCCGCCACGATTCCGGCTATTACGAAACACAAGACGCCCTGTTGGATTGGGTCCAAACGGCTCTTGTGAAGCGTTCAGGTATATCCCCGCTCACACAAAGCGAAACGGAAGAACTCAACCGCCAGTTTGAGGCCATCCGCACCGAGGCCCGGGATGTGTACGTAGAGGCTCTGTCTCACTTCCACTACACCGACGTCGAACAGGCGTTGATTCTGCTGCCCCGCTCCCTGGAGGACCGGATCCGGCTGGTGGATTACGACCGGCAGGAATGGGAAATGCTGCGTGCCTATTACATCCCCGATTACGACGGCGAGGGGGAAGGACTTCTGATGACCGTCATTCGCTCCACTCCTTTTCAGCTCCGTCAGCTGTCCCAGGTGCTGGATCAGGACCCCGGCGGATGGGACTACTTAGGCCAATCTCAGGAATTTCTCTATTTTGCCCAATTCCCCCAGGCAGACGGCGCCTCCCCCGGCTATGCAAGCGCCAAGGAAGCGCTTCTGTCCTGGGTCCGGGAGACGGTTTTATCTGTTCCCGGCGTCCAACCCCTGAGCCGGGAGGAATTTCAAGCCCTGTCCCAGGGGCTGGATTTGTTTCAAAAGGCCGCTCCTGCTTCGTAGGTCCAGATATCGGGGCTTGCCCAAACAAACAATATGGTGCAGCATACAAACTGCTGCACCATATCTTGTTTTATCTCCATTTTTCTCTATGTCCGGCACGCTCCGGGCAGCCGGCCAACCGCCGAAGGTCTGTATTTTCCGTAGCCCTCCGGCGCCGGGCTTGTGCCGTTATCTTCACAGGATATGGAAATTAGGCCGCCTGACGTACCTCAATCCCCTTTCCGTATGATATCATGCTTGATTTTATCGGGAAACCAGGGATCTGTTTTGTGCAGAATTCATAAGGATGCTTTCTTTTTTTTGTCAAAATTTCCTGAAATCTCACCTTGCGTTTTTGGCATATTTTCGCGATAATAAAACCAAATAGCAAAGGGGAGGTACCGTCATGGAGGCTTTAAAAGTACGGATCCGACAGGAAGGCCGCATTCTTCCCGGCAACATTGTCAAAGTGGACAGTTTCCTGAACCACCAGGTGGATACCCGGTTTTTGGGCCTGATGGCCGAAGAATTTGCAAAAGCCTTCGACATCAGCCGCATTACGAAAATCCTCACTGCCGAGGCCAGCGGCATTGCACTGGCTGCCATCTGCTCGGACCGCTTCGGCGTTCCCATGGTCTTTGCCAAAAAGGCAAAGGGCGACAACCTGGAGGGTGGCCTGTATCAGAGTGAAATCTTTTCCTATACATACCGGCGCAAGGTCACGCTCCTGGTGGCCAAAGATTGGATTACACCACAGGACCGGGTTTTGATCGTCGACGATTTTATGGCCCGGGGCGAGGCCATGCACGGGCTGATCGACCTGGTCACCCAGGCCGGCGCCGAGCTGGTAGGAATCGGCGTTGCTGTGGAAAAGGGGTTCCAGCACGGCGGAGACCGGCTCCGGCAAGCGGGGTATCCCCTGAAATCCCTGGCCATCATTGACGGAGCAGATGAAAACGGCTTTCTGTTCCGGGAGGAATCCGGAATCGCAGATCAAAAATACTTGGCCCAGAAAATTTGAAATATGAAGGAGGCTCTTATGCAAAAGGTTTTGATTTTAGATTTTGGTGGGCAATACAATCAGCTGATTGCACGCCGAGTTCGGGAGTGCAACGTATACTGCGAGGTGAAGCCCTATACCATGCCCCTGGAAGAAATTCGTGCCTTCTCCCCCATCGGCATTATCTTCACCGGCGGGCCCAACAGCGTATATTTAGAACAATCTCCTCAGGTCGACCCGGAGATTTTCTCCCTGGGGATCCCCGTTCTGGGGATCTGCTACGGCTGTCAGCTGATGGCCCACCACTTAGGCGGCCTGGTCACTGCCGCCCAAGCAGACACCGCCCGGGAATACGGAAAAACCGACACCTATTACGACACCTCCTGTCCCCTGTTCCAGGGCCTGCCCTCCGCAGGCGTCAGCTGGATGAGCCACGGAGACTACATGGCTAAGGTTCCCGACGGATTCCGCCTGGTTGGGCACACAGCCGCCTGCCCGAATGTGGCCATTGCAGATGAAGCCCGGAGATTCTACGGGGTGCAGTTTCACCCGGAGGTCAATCACACCCAGCACGGCACAGATATGCTTCGGAACTTTCTGTACCGGGTATGCGGCGCGGTGGGAGACTGGACCATGGAAGATTATAAGCGCCGCGCCATTGCACAGCTGCGGGAAAAAATCGGCAGCGGCAACGTCCTTTTGGCCCTGTCCGGCGGTGTGGACAGCTCGGTAGCCGCCGCCCTCCTGGCAGAGGCTGTGGGCAGTCAGCTCACCTGTGTGTTCGTCGACCACGGACTCATGCGCAAAAACGAAGGCGACGAGGTGGAAGCCGCTTTTTCCAAGTGGGACCTGCACTTTGTGCGGGTAGACGCCGAGGCCCGGTTCCTGGGAAAGCTGGCCGGCGTGTCCGATCCGGAGGCCAAGCGGAAAATCATCGGCGCAGAATTCATCCGCGTCTTTGAAGACGAGGCGAAAAAGTTGGGTACGGTGGACTACCTGGCCCAGGGAACCATCTATCCCGACGTCATTGAATCCGGCGCCGGCAACGCCGCCGTGATCAAGAGCCACCACAACGTCGGCGGATTACCCGACCATGTGGACTTCCGGGAGATCATCGAACCTCTGCGGCTTCTGTTCAAGGATGAGGTCCGCCAGCTGGGCCGGGAGCTGGGCCTGCCGGAGTATCTGGTGATGCGCCAGCCCTTCCCCGGCCCCGGTCTCGCCATCCGGGTCATCGGCGAAATCACCAAAGAGAAGCTGGACATTCTCCGGGAGGCAGATTACATTTTCCGGGATGAAATCGCCAAAGCACATCTGGAGAATACCATGAACCAGTACTTCGCCGTCCTGACCAACATGCGCTCCGTGGGCGTCATGGGCGACGGCCGCACCTATGACTATACCTTAGCCCTCCGTTCCGTCACCACCACCGATTTCATGACCGCCGACTGGGCCCGAATTCCCTACGATGTTCTGGACCGGATTTCCGTCCGCATCGTCAACGAGGTCTCCCACATCAACCGGATCCTCTACGACATCACTTCCAAACCACCGGCAACGATTGAGTGGGAATAAGCAAAAAGTGGATATGAGGGCCTGCAAACCCGCATAAATACTGGATTTTTGATTTCCTAAACCCTCATTTGATAGCAGATTGATAGCGCTCGTCAAATTCGTACTTGCTGATCTTTCTGGCATGTAACAGATGCTTTGCAGGTGCAACACAAAACTTATCCAACCTAAATAAAAAGGTATAACCGATTTTCCAAATCCGTTAGACCCTTTTATTTTTCCTTACCCAGTTCCTCTACCAGCATATCGCTGAGGCCTTGCGGGATGACTTTAGCCCAGTAGTAGGAGCAGGCAGAAACGGAGCAGAAACACAGTCAAAAACGGCGGTATGGCCGGGATGCACGGTAATCCCATGTAGGCCTGCAAAATGCTGTCTTTTCGGATAAATGTATCTGAATCAAATTATGTATCGTTTGGATGGTTTCTATCTAAAAATTCGCTCACTTTTGCCGGTGTAGAGCCGGAGAGAATTTATGAAAATACAGAGGTTTTATGCCTAACAGGTCTTTCTAAAAATCAAAAGACAATCAGCGTCTTTTTCGACGAGGCACACCCTATTATCGATGCGTCTACCTACAATACATCTCTTAAAAACCGTTTGAGCGACTATGCGGGAAAGTACCCAACAGAGTGCCGGTTGGTGGACGACGATGAAAATGGATGTCTTGCATTTAAGATCAGGAAAGGACGGCTTAGTTTTAAGCTGAACGCCCCATATAGCGCAGAGCGCCGGAAAGCAGCCAGCGAGTTAGCGAAAAAGAATACCCAGAACTTGCAGAAATAATTACACACCGCCCGTGGGGAGACCTCATGGGCGGAAATTTTTTGCTTTTTGTTCTGTAAATTGATAGCCGGGACTTGCTTTATTTGGCTTAAACGAATATAATATATTTGGTTTGGTGTACGCATCTATAGTAATTATGAGGTGTCGCAAGTGAATGGATATGTAGCGGTTCAAGAAGCCGCCGAAAAATGGGGCGTGACCCCGCGACAAATCCAGATATTGTGCAAAGAAAACCGTGTCGCAGGTGCAACACAGATGAGCCGTATCTGGATTATCCCGGAAAACGCCGAGAAGCCGACAAACGATAAACGAGGACAAGGTAGGGAAAGAAATGATCCTTCAAAGCACCATGTATCAAAAACAGAATATTGACTTATCTTCTACTCCTTGGACGATGCATGAGTTTTTTGCCGGTAGCGGTCTCGTTGCGTATGGACTAAGAGGAATGTTCGCGCCGGTTTGGGCAAACGACATCAGCGAACAAAAGGCTGCCGTCTACGAAGCCAATTTCGGGTGCGAACGGTTTGTTCTGGACGACATCAAGAACATCAAAGGCAACAACTTGCCTTTTGCTCACCTTTCCTGGGCCAGCTTCCCTTGCCAGGATTTATCTCTGGCCGGTTCCATTGGCGGAATCCATGCGTCCCGTAGCGGTTTGGTGTGGGAATGGTTGCGCGTGTTGGATGAGATGGACGATAAGCCCAAAATTTTCTTGCTGGAGAACGTGGCGGGTCTGCTTTCGACAAACGGCGGCGACAATTATAGAGTTCTTCATATGGCGCTCGTGGAGCGAGGGTATCGATGTGGAGCTGTTTTGCTGAACGCGTCCCACTTTGTTCCACAGTCCAGGCCGAGAGTATTCATTATCGCCGTGCAGGAGGATTGCCCCATTCCAGAGGAATTGGTGGGTGACGGGCCATGCTGGCTCCATAACAACGCTGCAACGCAGCTGGGACGCGAACTGCCGGGATGGGTCTGGTGGCATACGGAAAAGCCCCCGCGTCGCGCCGTATCCCTCAAAGATATTGTCGAGGATAGTGCAACCTTTGATAAAGACGATGTTTTACGTCTGGTTCCCGAACGGCATTGGGCCAAATTGCGGGCGCACGACACTGTGTTCGCCACAGGCTATCGCAGGACGAGGAACGGAACGCAGCAGTTGGAGCTGCGCTTTGATGGAATCGCCGGTTGCTTGCGGACGCCGGAGGGCGGGAGCAGTAAGCAGTATCTTGTAGTCAAAAAAAATGGCCAGACACACGCGCGGCTTTTGACCGTGCGCGAAGCGGCCAGACTGATGGGAGCGCCAGACAGCTTTGAACTTCCCGGAAGCTATAACGACGGATATAAAGCGATGGGCGACGCAGTGGCCGCGCCGGTCGCGCAGTTTATAGGGGAGCGATTCCTAACCAAAATTGCGGAGGCTGTATATAATGATTAGTCCCGAAGAACGCTTGAAAGACTTTCAAGCTGAAAACCATATTACTACGAAAGGGCCTCTCTCTTTGGTCGTGCAGTTTACCCGCATGGTGAGAGATAAGGCTTTCCCGTTGAACCCCGACGACTTCCAGACAAGCAGCAAAGGACAGGTGGCGGGGCTTGGCGGGGCAAACTTGAAGAAAATTTTGAAAGAACACGGCATCACCCAGCAACTATCCTCCGAAGGTGGGAGAACCAGCAGAGGCAGCATGGGCCTGATGATTAAGTATGTGGACTTTCTGAACACATGGAACGCAGAGGAAGCCGTGGACTTTGCCATAGTCGAGGACTTTTGGGCCGAACAAGTGCGTGAATACTTTAGAAACCAGCCGTTTGTCCTAACCGCCGACACCTCCAAAACAATCGGTGCGAACTTGGACGATCTGTTTGAGCAGGCAAAAAAGCGTCAGAAGCAGAACGCCGGAACACAGTATCTCGGCACGGTATTGCAGCATCTTGTGGCGGCGAAACTCTGTTTGATCCTGCCGGAGGGTTCTTTTGAAATTCATGGAGCCTCTGTGGCGGACGGCCCCACAGATCGCAACGGCGATTTTGTCATTGGCAATACGGTCATTCACTGTACGACTATGCCGGGCGCGTTGCTGATTGAAAAATGTAAAGTAAATCTCCGCGCCGGTTGCCACCCCGTCATCATCACGATTTTCGAGCGCGTACATACCGCTCTTAATCTTGCCGAGGACGCCGGTCTGGCCGGGCGCGTTGAAGTGTGGGATATTCAGCAGTTCTTATCTGCTAACGTCTACGAGCATAGTCTCTTTGACGAGTCCAAGAGAAACTCCACGCTCTCCGGCATCATTGACCGATACAACAAGATCGTGCTGGAGGCGGAAACCGATCCCAGCCTTCGCATAGAATTTGAAGCCAGGTGAGTTGCTGTGGCTGATATTTTTGATGCGGAAAAGCGATCTGACATTATGCGTCAGGTCAAGTCTAAAAAGAATAAGTCCACGGAACTACGGCTGATTGAAATATTCAAGGAGAACGGGATTACAGGCTGGCGGAGAAATTACCCAGTAAAAGGGCATCCGGATTTCGTATTCCCAAAGAAGAAGATTGCTGTGTTTGTGGACGGTTGCTTCTGGCATGGGCATGACTGCCGAAACACTCGCCCTGCCGATCATCAGGAATATTGGCAGAAAAAGCGCGAGCGGAACATGAAGCATGATAAGGAAGTAACAGCTATGTTCGAGGCGCGCGGTTGGACGGTGCTACGGATTTGGGAGTGCGAATTGAAGAAAAAAAGTTCTGATGTATTATTGGCGCGGTTATCCAATGTCAACTTACTTTCAAAATGACATTTGTAATGGGAGGGGATTGTATATGCCGGACGGGAAAAAAGAGTATCTGCAAATGTTGCAAGAACCAATTTGCAGGATGTCTACAATCTCTGCAATTTTCAAAGGTTTTGCAGCAACTATTGTTGCTGGCATCTCGGCTATATCCTATTCATCCACCAATGTATGGGTTTTGGCGCTTTCGTTTTTGCCGGTGCTAGCATTTGCTGTTTTGGATATTTATTATCTGAAATTGGAGCGAAAATTTCGATTTTTGTTTGATCAAGTACGCTTAGACAAGCATGAAGTGGATTTTTCTATGAAGTTAACTAATGATCCATTGGACATTATCAGCGCAAAAGCTCGTACTTGGGATTGCATTAAGTCCCCCAGTATCTATCTGTTTTATCCATTGATGATTACAGTTCTTGTCGTAGTTATAATTTTAAAAACAAGCGGGAGGATATAATGGCACATAAGACTTTTATTTCATACAAATGGAGTGAAGCACAGGATTTGAGAGACGATATAATCAAAGCTCTCGGAGATGATGCTACATACTATAAGGGGGAAACAAGTGACTCTCCAGATCTGACAGATACCTCCACAGAAAACATCAAGAAGAACCTTAAAGATATGATGTACGATACATCTGTTACTATTGTAATTCTGTCTCCTAACATGACAGAAAGCAAATGGATAGATTGGGAGATTGAATACTGCCTAAAAAACATAGCAAGAAAAAACCGTACGTCTCACACAAATGGAGTGGTCGGTGTTATTATGAAGGTTGATGGAGGTTATAGTTGGTTCAAAAAAACGGGAACTAATTGTCACGGAAATTCTACCGCATCTTACGAGATGAGTAAAGTTTTCAATATCATTTCTGAAAACCACTTCAATTCCAATCCCGAGCAGTGGCATTGTGAGAAATGCAAAACCTATGATTGGCTGAATGGGTCATACATTGCGTTTGTTGAAGAAGCAGATTTTTTAGCAGATCCTCAAAAATACATCAACAATGCGTATGATAAAAGCGAAAATGATGCCAGTGGGTATGACCTTGTGAAACAAAGATAGCCTTAACCGTGGCAACGCAATGGCAACAAAAAATCAGATAGCCCAAACTATCTGGATAATGAAAATAATACAAACACTCTGAGCTAAATCCCATAAGCAAACCCGTTTAGGATATGTCTAAAAGGAGCGAGATGGAGTAATAACCACAACCCCGGAAACCCGCATAAACACTGGGTTTTCGGGGTTCCTTTATGCCT
>ENA-ORML01001444-ORML01001444.1-human-gut-metagenome-genome-assembly--contig:-NODE-1444-length-20369-cov-6.559860_pt1 | contig 20369 bp, 21 predicted proteins | sample MGYA00242103_ERZ508995 | MGnify/ENA primary metagenome ERZ508995 (study PRJEB26280, sample SAMEA2338702) | human gut metagenome | biome: human gut; feature: human-associated habitat; material: faeces... | reverse complement strand
CCCGCCGTTGGATTGTCCTGATAAGCTGGTTAATGTTAATGATTTCAAGAAGCTATCCCGACTTGCTCTCGCTGTAAAATCCACATAATCGCTTAATCTTGATGTGTCAGAATTAATAGTAAGAGGAACCTCTGTTACCACTTCAAAGGTCGGATTCAGATTAAACACAGGAGATAAATTATAAGCCGGAGTTGTCATTGCAAGATTATTTAAAGCACCCTGTTTGAGATTGGTTATCGGTGCTTCATTGACTGACATTTTTACATCTGACACAGAAGAAGACTTATCATCGAAAAGCAATCCCTTAATTGTGTTAAAAAGAGAATGACTATTATCAGGTGTAGTTGTTGCAGTGCCAGCGCCTTTATATTGATCAGGAACGAGATTAGAAAGATTCTGTTTCATTCCTTCATTGCTTAATGGCGGTGCATCACCTAAATTTTTCTGAATAGCATCTGTCTTATCATCATTACGATTAAACCAGTTTACAATCTTCATAATAGCTTCAAAGAGACTTCCTGTAGCTTCTCCCAGCTTTGTAAAATACGGAGTGAGATTAGAAAGGTTTTTCATAAACTCTTCCGTTACTTTTGGATCGAGAGATTTCATAAAGCCGTCTACGAATGCTACTTGTCTTGCATCAGAAAGCTGTGAAAGCTGTCTGTTTAGCTCTCTGAATTTAACAATAGAGTCTTGTTGTGTTTCTGTTAGCCATTTTCCAGAGGCTTTTTGCTGATTAATACTTTCTTGTACATCTTTAACGGAACGTTGCCAATATTTTGATGTAAGCATCAAATCATCGCCCAGGTCTTCTAAACGTTGTCCAATTTGGGAGTCTGAAAACCCTTTTTTCATCATTCCATTAACAGCCTTAGAAATTAATCCAGCCGGATTATCAGCAAATTTTTTAAGGTCGCTTTTGTTAATAACTCCGATGTTTAGAAGTTCATTAATAGCGTTATCACCGCCTTTCCATTCGCCGCCTTTACCAGTTTTTTTATCGACTACATATTCAGCTTCACTATAGGATTTTGCGGCACGTTCCCTAACATCTTTCATCTGATCCAGGTATTTCCTAGCCCCTTGATCACCCATCATCGAATCAACGCCGTTTTTATACGCCCATTCTGTAATATTATACATCTGGTTAACGTCTACACCGCCAAGCCTTGCACGTTGAATTAGCTCTCCTTGGGTTTCAGCATTAGCAAAGCTGTTAGCCATAAATTCAGAGGTTTTACTAACAGCCATCACGCCAGCAGCAGCCGTAGCGCCTCCAAATAACAGAGCGCCCATAGTGGCGGAATTCCCTGATCCTCCCTTAACGGGGGCTAATTGAGCTTTTCTGTTGCCATTAATCTTACGTTGTTGCTGTTGTAGGCGTTTCATCTGACTATTCATACGTGCAAGCGAGATAGCCCCTTGCTCATATTGTTTTGCTATCTCTCTAGCCTGTGCAATAGCTTTGTATTGTTCAGCTACAGAGAGGCGGTGCATTGCACTAATGCTTGATCCAACGTCTAACAGTTTTAAGGCTGCCTTCTCACTGCGTGCTGCTATTTGTTGCTGTTGCCTTGCCTGTGCTCTTGCTGCGGCAGCTTGTGCTCTTTGATTCTGCTTTTCTGTTTTAGCTTTCTGTTGAGCAATCTTGTCTACTTCACTTTGTGCTTTCTTATAGCCTTTAGTGACACTATCAAATCTCAGCTTAGCTGGCTTGATATTTTCGACGAATTCCTTTAAGCCTGTAATAGAGTCTTTCGCTTTTTTCAAGCTGTCTTTATCTACACTAAATGTAACTGTGTTCTTAATTTTAGAAGTGTTAATTTCTAACATTTAAAATCCCCTTATTAATCATTTTTACCACCTTCTTTACTTAAGAAATGGTGTAGAGCCTGATCAATACTCTCGTTTAGTCTGAACATACGGGCTTTTACGCCTTCATAGGGAACATCTAGGAGAGAACATAGATATTTCAGATTTAACAAGCCTCTAGAATCATTAGCATCTAAGTGTACGTGCACACCATTTTTTGATTTCAAAATCACTTCCATATTTTAATCACCTCTCAAAATTTAAAAAATAAATAAAAAAAAGGCGAAGCGTGAATACACGCCACGCCTCTATTACACGTTAAATATTATTTAACAGTGATTTGAACGGAGAAGCCTACACCGTGGTTTACAACCATCTGGCTATTCTCTGTAACAACGTTAACAGCATCACCACGAGAAGATTCATAGCTATAGCTGTACACCTCAGCAGGAGCGGCATTAATCAGTTCAAAGGTGCTGGAAGCAGCCCCGTAGATGTTCTGATATACATTAGAGCCTTTAGCAAACTTCGGAACAGCTACAGCGTCTGCGGTCATATGTGCAAGGTGTAGCGGATCTACCAGTTTAACAACATCGATGTTAGTTCCTGGAATAGTGAACGCTGTCACTCCTGGCAGCAGGTCACGACGCTGATACACAACGTTCCCTTCTTCCAGTGGGCTTACATACTGGAATGCGTTTGCCATACCCGCAGAGAATCGAATTGCAGAGAATGCTTCCGGCTTACAGAAAACAACAATACGCTCTACAGCAGCCGCCTGGCTTTGTGCTTTCTCGATAATGTCAGTAGCAATCTGATCAAATTCTTTAAAAATCTTCGTGGTGTCAGTGCTGGAAGCGTTCACAGTGGCTTTCATAGCTGATACGTTAAACAGCTTGCCCCACTCGATAAGAACATCATCAGTTTTCGGGGTATAAGTTTTACCGCTAAACAAAGAAGCAGCCAATACGCTCTCTTTTGTACGCTGATACGCTACGTGGTGTTTAGCAACATATTCCGCGTAAATATCAGTGAGTGTTTCCTGGAACTCAGTGCCAGGTTTACGTTTGCCTTGAACATCAGAAGGACGGATCACATCTTCACGAAGAAAATACGGGATTTCAATCAGCCATTCTTTACCTTGTTCTCGCTTAGTAACATTGTGTTCAGAACTAAAACGGCTTGTCTCTTTGTTAAAGAGAGATTCGTTGCTTTCGACAAGCTGGGAAACAGCTACTTTATGAGAACTAACGCCCACCGGATCAGTGAAGTCGAGAGTAGAAAGTAGATAATTTCTAGTGCTATGCGCAGAGAACAGAGGAGCTAAATCAACGTAATCATTACCTAGAATCATTTATTATTATTCCTTTTATTAAGAAGTGAAAACAGAATGGAACCCTTCAAGCTGGAAGCCTTTTTTAAGTAATGCTGTTTTTGCTGCTTCACTTACAGCATTCAGCGCATCAGCTTTGATGCATACAAGGCCAGCATTGCTACGTAGCACATCTACAGGCTTGTTTTCTCCAGCCGTTACAAATTCACTCATAACAACATAGATATCATCTCCTGATTCATATTTAGCGCCCGTGCTTGTGATCAAGTCGCCACACTCAACATCAGCAGGAAGAGAAGCAAAAACCTTGCTTTCTACAGAGGCAAACGGATCAGTACAATAACTTACAATATCTGTGAAAGTCTTTCGAACTGGAAACAGAGTGTCTAAATCAATAATCATTTAGTAATCTCCTTAGCTTTTAATTTGATTAATTCATTAAGGGAAGGTGTAGACGGAGAAGAAGGAGAAAAATATTTTTCAACACATCTTTCTACTTCCTCGACAGAACACCCAGCGTATTTAGCTACCATTTCGGTAATTTGTGGATTAATTTTCAGCATTTCATCTTTATACTTGATGATTTGCTCTTTATCATTTAAGAACAACATTTATATAAACCTTGTTACCTTGTTTAAAGTAAGAAATACAACTTTTAAGTTGCATAACGGGCAAAATAAAAGGCAGCATTTAGAGCCGCCTTTTATTAACTTGTACCTATGTAATTACCCTATGTTATGCATACTCCAAGATGTATGCATAACAAAGGAAAAAAGAGGTAATAATGACACTTAAGGAGGAGGAGAAGCGGGGAGCGGAGATTTTACTCCCCTTTAACGACAAGAAGAATTTTTAATATCGAACCAATAAAGGAAAAATAATCACCCCTATATAATTATATTAACATACAATATATGAAATGTCAAGATATTTTACAACTTTTTTGTTGCTTTTTTTATTCTTCTGTGATAGTAGCGCCTAAGCGTTGAGCTAGTTCGATAAGGCCGTCTCCTACATAGCGAACATCAGATTCAATATCTTCTATCCAGTTTGATAGCTCCCATATCTGATCGGCTGTCAGATATGCGTTCTCACGCTTACAGAGCATCTCTACACGCTTAAAGAGGTGCTCCAAGGCATTCACAGCTAGATCCCAGTGTTTAAACGCCTCATTTAGTGCCGCTGGCGTGTTTTCTTTATATGCATCAAGTTCAGCGCGGTTTAAAGGCAGGAGGTAATCATCCTCATAATAATTAATTAGTGAATAAATTGTGTCATACGTGTTATTCATATTAAAAGTCTCCATAGTGATCAGCATTATATAAATGGAATTCAGGAACTAAGTTATTTAGGCCATTTGTGGCGAGATAACCAACGTAGTGATTATAATCTTCAAATCCTAAAATCTGGTATTTGCGTAGATCAGAGCTATCAACAATATACTCTTTTCTTTTTCTAGGTTTCCAGAATACGCCAGGTGTTGAAGATAAGATTTCTTGTAAGGCGTTAAATTCATCTCCACAAGGCACAGAGGGAGAATGTTCTATGATCTCTGTTTTCCATTCGCCAGGGGCGCTATTTTGCTTGGAGAGCGTAACTAGCTCTTTAAAGTCTTTACGTCTTAGAATAGATTTTGGTTTACTTAGAAGAGAAGCTGAATCACCGATTTTCTTAACAACATTGTTTTTTCTTTTTGCCATTATTTACTTTTCCTTTTCTTTTAAAGGAAAACACCCCGAAATATGTTTCTAACGTGAGAAAGAACAATAACCAATACATAGCTACTATCATAATAATGTTTTCCTTTTATATTTTAATTACATAGAGAGATTTTAGAGAGTGGAATAGATGAAGTCTATTTCTTTATCCAGTCTTTTGAGATTGAATGTAGAGAAAGATAATTCTTTAATCTCTATAACACCGAAATTTGATAGCTGTCTAAGCCAGAATTTTAAACCATCTTCAGAGCACCCTGCTCGATGTAACACATCGCTATATTTTAGCGGTGTTGGCTTTCCTTTATAGAGGTAAGCAAGCGTTTCGTAGATGCGTTTTCCTGTGTCGTTACACTGAATTCTGTCTACTTTGCTTTTTATTAAATACTGTATCAATAGTCCTCCTTACTTATTAAAAGGGAAGATCAAAGTCTTCATATACTTTGGGATGTTTCTTAGAAAAATATGCCTCAATACCATTTGGTAGCTTTAACCTGTGCTTATAGGCTAACGATGTTGCAAATTCTATAAATGATGCTCCTCCTGTTCTTTTGTCTTTCTTCTGGATGATAAGAGAGGCAAAATTCTCTAACACATCCTCCTCATTATCATTAGCTACCTTTTCACTTGATGAAACAGGTGTTTCTTCCGTCTCCCACGGTAAAGGCGTATCCCAATCATCATCAAGAACATCAAAAGAAGACTCTTTATTATCTTCCGTAGGGGGAAGCTGATCAGGAACAGCTTTAACAGTAGCTTCTTGTTGTGTCTGGGCTTCTTGTCTAGCTTCTTCTTGTGGAATATCTACCACTTGATAGACATTAGAACTTCCTGGTCGTGCATCTTTTATAATTAATCCCATTTCGAGCAATTTCTTAACCCTTTCCTCTGCTGCTCTTGGTGTTATGCCAAAAACATCGCCTATCTTAGCGTAAGAGGGAAATGCACGATCAAACCCTTTCAGATAGCAGTAAAGGTTTTTAGCACTATCTGTAAATTTATGCCCGTTTACTTGGCTTATTTTTAGAATCCACATAGGAACTTTTACAAATTGTTCTTCATTAATCATTAAAAATCTCCTTATAAATCACGCTTAATGCGCTACTAAAGTGAATGAGGATCACTTACCCTTTTTTTGTTTGATGTTCTCTGCTGCTTCAGTAATGATTTCTAACATCAAATCACTGACCATAATTTGCCTTTTCTTGGCTTCAGCAAATAAAACCTTGAAGATTTCAGGGTCAACGTGTAGGTAAGTGCGCGGAATTGGTTTCTTGGTTTCGCTCATAGTTTTCTCCTTCTATTCTTTACTCTGTTTCAGATTCTTTTTCATTTTTTCTTAGTTCATCAATAATCTTGAGTGCTTCATTGAAGCAAGCTGCTCGCTCTGGATAACCTCGACTCCTTGCCATATTACGATTCATTACTACTTGGTGGCGAGATAACTCACCTTTTTTAAATGCCTCTACGACGTGCTCCGGTGTAAACCATTTCATAAAAACTCCTTATTCAGTTAAAAGAAAAAACACCTTGCAAGCCTGACGGCTTCAAAGTGCATTGATTTTGATTATTTAGAGAAGAATGTTTTCTGTCCCTCTAATACCTATTATTACATATAAAGAAACATTTGTCAATACCTTTTCACAAAAAATCTGATCTTTTTCATGCACTTACATTTTTTCTTAGCAATTCGTGCTCTTCTGTGTAGTGCTATTCTTCATTATCCGCTAAAACGCTCTAAAACGCGTTCTAACGAGTTTTTGATAAAAGCAATACATTCCCTTATGTAATGGCTGTTTAGCTCGCCAGAGGCTTATTTAAGGGGCTTATTTTGTATTTGTTAGGTATATGAAAAGGTAATGGTAGATATAAGATAGAGAGTTACTTTATAAAACGCTCTGTAAAGCCCTGTAGTGAGATTATATATGTAGACAATGCGTTTCCATTCTCTACCCTGCTTAATGCTGTTAGAGAAGCATTTAGACCCCTTATTTTTAATTAATTAAAATATCCTCTATACCTTGTGTTATGAAACACCTCTGAATCCTTCATAAAACACATTATGACGCAAAGAACACTTTTCTAAGGTGATTCCCTTCCTGAATGCTGTTTCTTGCGTCAGAGAGCTACAGAGAGCTTATAAAGCTATTATTAATAATAAAGTAGATAAAGTAAGATAAGTAAGAAGATTAACTAAGATAGATAAGATTAATAAGATCAGAATTCTCTTTCGGTGTCGCCTCTGGCTTTTCCACCGAAAACAATTACACGACTACAGAATGTAGGAAGTGAAATTGTATTGAGGCTTAGTGAAATTACACGAGGAAAGCAGAGTGTAATTGAGCTTTAGCCGCTCTCTCTTCGAGTAATTACACGACTACAGAGTGTAGGAAGTGGAATTAAGAGGTAGAGAGAGAGTTAACACGTAAGCAATCAGTATGATTGGTTAGGTGATTACTCTTCTGCGCACAGCGCAATAGTATTTCTTCGTGGGCGTTACCGCCAACGATAGTTACACGAAGAAAGTAACGCTTTGCTTTCGGTGTGAGCGGAACGGGCCAGCCACGAAGCCCAAAGGTAGCGGAGTAAGGCTGCTTGCCAGAGAGTGAAGCTAACGCCGGAAGGCAAAAGATCATATAAATAAATATATAATATTATAATTTAATAAGTAATTTAATAAATGATCTAATAGGTAACAGAATTCTGTGGGGGTGTCTAACAGTTTTCTGTGGGGGTGTATAACAGAATTCTGTTAGGGTGGGGTAACAGAATTTTGTTAGGGTACAAATCTCTTTAAAAGTTAAGATTAACAGAATTCTGTGGGGGTAGCTCACAGTGACCTACCGTTACTACCAATCATCACATAGCACTCACTCTGTGTAATGCCTTTCTATGTGTGTGCCATAATCCCCTATATTCCCTGTGTAAATCATAGAATAATGCTCTCTATTCCCTGTGTAATTCCCTACTAAAAAATCCAATGAAAAATGGCTTCAAAGTGCAATGTTAGCTTTCTTCACTTTTACATCACTTTCGCAAAGCCTTGTGTAATGCGGTTTACAGAGCACCATCAGAAATTGTTGGCTAAAAATTGTTCTGCTTGTTTCTGAACGAGTTTTCTCGTTTGTGCAAATTTTAAAATTTATTTTGTTTTTACAGCCTTATTTCGTGTAATGCGTGGCATAGCAAGCCCTTTTCTTGTGTTGTCAAGACATTTGGCAACGTTCAAACATCTGTTTAGAAATGCCAAATTGTTGATCTAACAAATAAACCTGTATAAACAGAACACCATTTAATCTATTCCCCTGTGTAATCCACTACATCACACGATAAAAACAAAAAAACCTTTAATTATATTTCATAACATATAAAAGTCAACAGAAGCCCTCTCGTGCTCCTACGTAAAAAATCCATCACTTTTCCCCTGATACATCAATTCAAGGCGTTCTATGTGTTCCTTAGTGCATATTACGTTTATTATGTTAAATGGATTTTGGCCTATATTTTGACCTGCACCCGCATAAACACTGGTTTCATCGCTTACAGCCCTTGTGAGACGTGGTGCTGTTTCTAGCATCTGATCCGACATAAAACCGATCATTCTCGTGTTTAGTGAAAGTTTAGTGAGAGACATTACAGAAAGGCTTTCTGTGTAATGATTTAATAGGTAAAAACGATGTTGATTGTGCAAGAAATTCCTTGCTGATATTTGGGGATTCTGGATTTTCCAGATCGGGGGGCGCTGAAAATCGCGTTAAGCACCTCTCGCAATCTAGCCATAAGGGAAGGGATATAGGTATTTAGATGTATTTAGATGTATTTAGATGTATTTATAGCTATTTATTGCTATTTATTTTTTATTTATCTTTATTTAAAAATAACCTTATAAATCAATAAGATACATAATTATCTGTTTATATTTTAATCAATTAAATCAAGTTTAATACCCTTAAATACCCTAAAAATAGCCTTAAATACCCCAATAATTAATTTTAAGGTTTTCCGTGTTCTCTTCTGCATTATGAAAATGCAAAATAAGGCACAAAACAAGCGCACAGACGCATTAAACACACATCACCTATACATCCCTATATCAAGCAATGAAAACAGCGTTAGAATGCGTCCTGTTGCGTTTTAGAGAATCAGGGAGTATTTAAATTGATTTGAAGTGTTGCAGGGATAATTCATCAATACCCGCCACCTCTTCACGACGTGCGGCGTATGCTTGCTTCTCTTTCCACTGATTATAGAAGTATGCTGCCTTTTCCCGCTTTGCTTCGTGTTTAAGGCACTTTGCTTTGATATCGTCTGGCAAGCTGTCAAATGTGCCGTCTTCTCTAGCCTTCTTTATCATTCTGGTTAATGCTGCTTTTTGCTGGCGGCGTAGTTTGGCTAGTTCTGCGGCTTTTGCTTTCTTTTCTTTGTAGGCGGCTTTCTTTGCTGATATCGCCATACATCCCCCATCATTCAAACTGTCTTAGATGCTTAAAATACCAGGAGGATTATTTTTAGACAATAGGAGCCATAAAGCGCCTTTGATGGGCTATCCCAAAAAATAAGCGCCGTAGGCGTATCCACTAAAAAGGGCTTTTTCACAAAAGCTATGAAGTCTTAGCAGTTCTTCTCTTATCAGGCACCCGTTGTACTCCGGTGGACGAAACCGTGCTAGAGCTTGATTCTTTCCCGATCAAGTTAGGTTTTGAAGAGGTGGGCTTTAATCCACTATGCACTTAAAACTACTCTTCCCATCATTTAGCCTGTTTATCCTCTGCAACGTCTCACGACGTGTAGCATCATTGGACACCGCGCCAGGTGTGGAACATCTTGCTAAGAGTTTTGGTATACGATTTAGAGACGGTGGCACGTCTTCCAGCTTCAAAGGAACTTGTTACGAGGTTGAGCCTGGGAACTACTCGCCCATACGTGTTACACTACCAAAGCCCATAACAACGTATAGGCGTTTGTAAGTGATAACAGAAGATACAATTTCTTAGAGAAGTTAAGCTAAGTTATTGATTTTCTTGATGGTGCCGATAATAGGAGTCGAACCTACGACCTTCGCATTACGAATGCGCTGCTCTACCAACTGAGCTATATCGGCCCTGAAAGGACATGTTCACGAACGTGAATCACGGTGGACAAGGTTAAAACTAACCGGGCGATGCGTCAATGGCCTTGTGAATCAAATGGCTACTTTTGCATCACCCGGTTTTATTTACGCACGAATGGTGTAATCACCAATGCCGATCCACTTGTAAGTGGTCAGAGCTTCCAGCCCCATTGGGCCGCGCGCGTGGAGTTTTTGTGTGCTTACCGCAACTTCCGCCCCCAGACCAAACTGGCCGCCGTCGGTAAAACGCGTAGAGGCGTTAACGTAAACAGCGGAGGAATCCACTTCGTTAACAAAACGCTGGGCGTTGCGCATATCGCGGGTCAGGATCGCATCGGAGTGTTGCGTGCCGTGTTCACGAATATGGGCAATGGCGTCATCCAGATCGCTAACGATTTTGACGTTCAAATCTAATGACAGAAACTCATCGTCATACTCTTCGGCTTTAACAGCCACCACCTTCGCGGGGCCTGCCTGCAACTGCGCCAGCGCGGCTGCATCAGCGTGTAACGTCACGCCGCTTTCCGCCATTTGTTTGCTTAATGCGGGCAGGAAGCTATCTGCGATGTTTTTATTTACCAGCAACGTTTCTACCGTATTACATGTGCTCGGTCGCTGAGTTTTCGCGTTGACAATTACTTTCAGGGCTTCAGCGATCTCTGCACTTTCATCAACGTAAATATGGCATACGCCTATACCGCCTGTGATCACCGGGATTGTCGACTGCTCGCGGCACAGTTTATGCAAACCAGCCCCACCGCGCGGGATCAGCATGTCGATGTATTTATCCATACGCAGCATTTCACTGACCAGCGCACGGTCAGGATTATCAATTGCCTGCACGGCACCCGCCGGTAAGCCGCAGGATTTCAGGGCGTCCTGAATCACCGCTACCGTTGCAGCGTTAGTGCGACAGGTTTCTTTGCCGCCGCGCAGGATCACCGCGTTACCGGTTTTCAGGCACAGGGAAGCAACATCAACCGTCACGTTCGGGCGCGCTTCATAAATCACGCCAATCACCCCCAGCGGTACGCGACGACGCTCAAGACGCAGGCCGCTGTCCAGTACGCCGCCATCGATTACCTGCCCCACAGGATCGGCGAGATTGCACACCTGGCGCACATCGTCGGCAATGCCTTTCAGCCGTGCGGGCGTCAGTGCCAGACGGTCAAGCATCGCTTCGCTAAGGCCATTGGCACGCGCGTCTGCAACATCCTGTGCGTTAGCGTTGAGGATACTTTCGCTTTGTGCTTCCAGTTCATCGGCGATTTTTTCCAGCACACGATTTTTTTCGCGGCTGGAGAGTTGCGCTAATTTATACGAGGCTTGCTTCGCGGCAATGCCCATTTGTTCCAGCATCGGCCAGCTCCTTAACGGGTAATCATGTCATCACGGTGAACGGCAACCGGGCCGTATTCATATCCCAGTATTGCATCAATTTCTTGCGAGTGGTGTCCGGCAATACGGCGTAATGCATCGCTGTTGTAACGACTGACGCCGTGGGCGATATCGCGACCTTCGAGGTTGCAAATACGGATGACTTCACCACGCGAGAAATTGCCAGTCACGCTTTTAATGCCTTTCGGCAACAGGGAGCTGCCGCGTTCCAGAATGGCGGCAGTTGCCCCTTCATCTACCGTGATTTCACCCGCAGGCGGCGCACCGAAAATCCAGCGTTTACGGTTTTCAAGCGGAGTCGCCTGGGCATGGAACAGCGTACCGACGGAAATGCCTTCCATCACATCACCAATAACGCCCGGCTTGCTGCCCGCGGCAATAATGGTGTCGATACCCGCACGGCAAGCCACGTCAGCGGCCTGCAATTTGGTGCTCATACCGCCAGTTCCGAGGCCTGAAACGCTATCACCGGCAATCGCGCGCAGTGCGTCATCAATGCCGTACACATCTTTAATCAGTTCTGCCTGCGGATTGCTGCGCGGGTCAGCGGTATACAAACCTTTTTGATCGGTCAGCAGCAACAGTTTATCGGCACCCGCCAGAATCGCCGCCAGCGCAGAAAGGTTATCGTTATCACCGACCTTAATCTCTGCAGTAGCGACAGCATCGTTCTCATTAATTACCGGAACGATATTGTTATCGAGCAACGCACGCAGGGTATCGCGGGCGTTCAGGAAGCGTTCACGATCTTCCATATCAGCACGGGTCAGCAACATCTGCCCGACATGAATGCCGTAAATTGAAAACAGCTGTTCCCACAGTTGAATCAGTCGACTCTGCCCTACCGCCGCCAGCAGCTGTTTTGAAGCGATAGTCGCTGGCAATTCCGGGTACCCCAGGTGCTCACGTCCGGCGGCAATCGCACCTGACGTCACAATAACAATCCGATGCCCGGCGGCATGTAACTGCGCGCACTGGCGAACAAGTTCAACGATATGGGCACGGTTCAGGCGGCGCGATCCGCCTGTTAGCACACTGGTGCCGAGTTTTACCACCAGCGTCTGGCTGTCACTCATGATTCTCTGCCATTCAATTTTAGGAAAAAATGATATCAAACGAACGTTTTAGCAGGACTGTCGTCGGTTGCCAACCATCTGCGAGCAAAGCATGGCGTTTTGTTGCGCGGGATCAGCAAGCGTAGCGGCAGTTGTTTACGCTTTTATTACAGATTTAATAAATTACCACATTTTAAGAATATTATTAATCTGTAATATATCTTTAACAATCTCAGGTTAAAAACTTTCCTGTTTTCAACGGGACTCTCCCGCTGAATATTCGCGCGTTAATTAAAATCAGGAATGAAAATGAAAAAGAGCACTCTGGCATTAGTGGTGATGGGCATTGTGGCATCTGTATCCGTACAGGCCGCAGAAATATATAACAAAGACGGTAATAAACTGGATGTCTATGGCAAAGTTAAAGCCATGCATTATATGAGTGATAATGACAGTAAAGATGGCGACCAGAGTTATATCCGTTTTGGTTTTAAAGGCGAAACACAAATTAACGTTCAACTGACTGGTTATGGTCGTTGGGAAGCTGAGTTTGCCGGTAATAAAGCGGAGAGTGATACTGCACAGCAAAAAACGCGTCTCGCTTTTGCCGGGTTGAAATATAAAGATTTGGGTTCTTTCGATTATGGTCGTAACCTGGGCGCGTTGTATGACGTGGAAGCCTGGACCGATATGTTCCCGGAATTTGGTGGCGACTCCTCGGCGCAGACCGACAACTTTATGACCAAACGCGCCAGCGGTCTGGCGACGTATCGGAACACCGACTTCTTCGGCGTTATCGATGGCCTGAACTTAACCCTGCAATATCAAGGGAAAAACGAAAACCGCGACGTTAAAAAGCAAAACGGCGATGGCTTCGGCACGTCATTGACATATGACTTTGGTGGCAGCGATTTCGCCATCAGTGGAGCCTATACCAACTCTGATCGCACCAACGAGCAGAACCTGCAAAGCCGTGGCACAGGCAAGCGTGCAGAAGCATGGGCAACAGGTCTGAAATACGATGCCAATAATATTTATCTGGCAACTTTCTATTCTGAAACACGTAAAATGACGCCAATCTCTGGCGGTTTTGCCAATAAGACGCAGAACTTTGAAGCGGTCGCTCAATACCAGTTTGACTTTGGTCTGCGTCCATCGCTGGGTTATGTCTTATCGAAAGGGAAAGATATTGAGGGCATCGGTGATGAAGATCTGGTCAATTATGTCGATGTTGGTGCTACGTATTATTTCAACAAAAATATGTCAGCGTTTGTTGATTATAAAATTAATCAGCTGGATAGCGATAATAAGCTGAATATCAACAATGATGATATTGTCGCGGTTGGGATGACGTATCAGTTTTAATGAATATTGCCGGATGCGGCGTGAACGCCTTATCCGGCCTACGAAAACTACGAAAACCAATATTTCAGGCCGGAAGAGATGCTCTAACATCGCATCCGGCACATTTCATTCACGCCGTTAACTTCACCGGTTCATCACGAAAATCATCTGCCGGTTCCAGCTTCAGATTCAGCGTCGCCAGCAGCTCACGCAGCTTCTCGTGAAATTCACGCAGGGTGTGCTCCAGTCGTTCAACCACTTCGGCATCTTTTATCTGAACACTCGTCCAGTCGCCTGCTTTATCGAACAGACCAAACTGGTAACTGTAGGTAAAACGGGATTCCTGCGCTTCCAGTTCCATCCACCAGCCCCAGAACTCACGCACTTCCGGTGCCGGTTTCACGTTGACGCATACAGCCAGACAATCGAAAAAGAATCGATTATCTTCGCACTTACCTTCACGAATATACGGGCCTAGTGCGGTAAATTTTTTGACTAATCTGCTCTTCGGGTGTCCACTCGGTAACGTCATTGCAATCTCCTGTTGTGATGCAACTGTTTTACCAAATTGGTAAAATTTAGCAAATTTTTAACACAAACGTTTTTCGATCCAGTCTGTGATTTCCTGAAGGCCTTTGTCAAAATTCCGATACACCGGGTTAAATGGGATCTCTAATAATTTACCGTCAGCAGATGACGACGTGATTAAGCGTGAGTCCTCTTCCGGGCTGAACGGATCGTTCTTCCAGTAGCCTGATAACATTGGCGTTGGGCAGCGACGTCCCAGCAATCCTTGCACTTTTAATGAATAGCGATTCAACTCCACGCGCAACGCTTCATCGGAAGCATCATGCATCCCTAAACGACTGGCCAGAACGTCAAGATACATTTCCGGCACCTGTTGCTGGCACTTAAAATCACTCAACAGGGTATGAACTACCGGACCAAGACAAGCAACCGCTTTCAGACGTGGCGATTCAAGGTATGCCAGACGCACGGCAACGTTAGCGCCGAAACGGAAACCAAAGGCCGCGACGCGAGTGTGATCCACCCACGGTACGTTAGGCAGCGCCTTTAAAACGTGCTGATGCAACAGGCTGGAGTCCTGGGTGAGCTTCCATTTTGAAGAAAAGCCCACCGACGGCATATCAATAGTCAGCATAGCAATGCCGCGCGGCGCAAAATAACGTTCATACAGGCTGTAATAGTCCGTCTGCATCGCATCCAGACCACCACACATTAATACTGTCGGGAACGGGCCATCGCCTTTCGGCATATGCAAAAAGCCGGTGATGGGCGCACCGCCGGGTACGGTAAACTCCATCTGCCGCATCGTGCCCGGCAGACGCTGGGCGGCCTCTTCATAGGCGCGGTTTGACAAAGCCTGCGCTTGCTCGGCCAGGTCATCTCCTTTCAGATGAGGATAGGCAGCAATGTTGTACAACGTAGCCGCATGCAGCCAGTGTCGACCGCTGAGTTGCGGATCTTCTTCCGCACAGGCTTTTTGTTGCCACACCATCGCCTGGGTAGCCCACTCATAAATCCAGTTGCCGCCGCGGTAGCCAATCACCGTATCGTATAAATCATCGTCGGTACGTTCGGCATCGCTCATCACAATACGCGCCTGGACATCGAGGATTTCACGGGGGTCAATGCCGCGCCAGATCCACATCAGACGGTTAATCATGCGATACCAGTGAGGGATGGTTTTACCATCAAGGGCCGACTGCACAGGCGGTTGTGCGCCGTGACTAAAGCGGCGGACTAGCGTCGAGGTTTCAGGATGTTTAAAGCGGGGTTTGAACAGGGTTTCGCTCAGGTTTGCCTGTGTCATGGATGCAGCCTCCAGAATACTTACTGGAAACTATTGTAACCTGCCTGAAGTTAAAAAGAACAACGCCCGGCAGTGCCAGGCGTTGAAAAGATTAGCGACCGGAGATTGGCGGGACGAATACGACGCCCATATCCCACGGCTGTTCGATCCAGGTATTTTGCGGAATATCAACAACATAATCATCAACCAGCGGACGACCGGCCGGTTTTGCGAAGATGGTGATAAAGTGCGCTTTTGGATACATTTCACGAATCGCAACCGCAGTACCACCGGTATCTACCAGGTCATCAATAACGATGAAGCCTTCGCCATCGCCTTCTGCGCGTTTCAGCACTTTAAGCTCGCGCTGGTTGTCGTGATCGTAGCTGGAAATACAAACGGTATCGACATGACGAATACCCAGTTCACGCGCCAGTAACGCACCCGGTACCAGACCGCCACGGCTTACGGCAATAATGCCTTTCCATTGTTCAGAAGGCATCAGTCGGCTTGCGAGTTTACGTGCATGGATCTGCAACATGTCCCAGGTGACGATGTATTTTTCGCTCATGTGAAGTGTCCCAGCCTGTTTATCTACGGCTTAAAAAGTGTTCGAGGGGAAAATAGGTTGCGCGAGATTATAGAGATCTGGCGCACTAAAAACCAGTATTTCACATGAGTCCGCGTCTTTTTACGCACTGCCTCTCCCTGACGCGGGATAAAGTGGTATTCTCAAACATATCTCGCAAGCCTGTCTTGTGTTGACAACATTTTCTGCTAACCCTGTGACCTGCAATACTGTTTTGCGGGTGATCGACAAGGAGACTTAACGTGTCTGAACTGTCTCAATTATCTCCACAGCCGCTGTGGGATATTTTTGCCAAAATCTGTTCTATTCCTCACCCGTCCTATCATGAAGAGCAACTCGCTGAATACATTGTTGGTTGGGCAAAAGAGAAAGGTTTCCATGTCGAACGCGATCAGGTAGGTAATATCCTGATTCGTAAACCTGCTACCGCAGGTATGGAAAATCGTAAACCGGTCGTCTTACAGGCCCACCTCGATATGGTGCCGCAAAAAAATAACGACACCGTGCATGACTTCACTAAAGATCCTATCCAGCCTTATATTGATGGCGAATGGGTTAAAGCACGCGGCACCACGCTGGGTGCGGATAACGGCATTGGTATGGCCTCTGCACTGGCGGTTCTGGCTGACGAAAACGTGGTTCACGGCCCGCTGGAAGTGCTGCTGACCATGACCGAAGAAGCCGGTATGGACGGTGCTTTTGGCTTACAGAGCAAGTGGTTGCAGGCTGATATTCTGATTAACACCGACTCCGAAGAAGAAGGTGAAATCTACATGGGTTGTGCGGGAGGTATCGACTTCACCTCCAACCTGCATTTAGATCGTGAAGCGGTTCCAGCTGGTTTTGAAACCTTCAAGTTAACCTTAAAAGGTCTGAAAGGCGGTCACTCCGGCGGTGAAATCCACGTTGGCCTGGGTAATGCCAACAAACTGTTGGTGCGCTTCCTGGCGGGTCATGCAGAAGAACTGGACCTGCGTCTTATTGATTTCAACGGCGGCACACTGCGTAACGCCATCCCGCGTGAAGCCTTTGCGACCATTGCTGTCGCAGCTGATAAAGTCGACGCCCTGAAATCTCTGGTGGATACCTATCAGGAGATCCTGAAAAACGAACTGGCAGAGAAAGAGAAAAATCTGGCATTGCTGCTGGACTCTGTTGCGAACGATAAAGCTGCCCTGATTGCGAAATCTCGCGATACCTTTATTCGTCTGCTGAACGCCACCCCGAACGGTGTGATCCGCAACTCCGACGTGGCAAAAGGTGTGGTCGAAACCTCCCTGAACGTCGGTGTGGTGACCATGACCGACAATAACGTAGAAATTCACTGCCTGATCCGTTCTCTGATCGACAGCGGTAAAGACTACGTAGTGAGCATGCTGGATTCGCTGGGTAAACTGGCAGGTGCGAAAACCGAAGCAAAAGGCGCATATCCTGGCTGGCAGCCGGACGCTAACTCTCCGGTAATGCATCTGGTACGTGAAACCTATCAGCGTCTGTTCAACAAAACGCCGAACATCCAGATTATCCACGCGGGCCTCGAATGTGGCCTGTTCAAAAAACCGTATCCGGAAATGGACATGGTGTCTATCGGGCCAACCATCACCGGTCCACACTCCCCGGATGAGCAAGTTCATATCGAAAGCGTTGGCCATTACTGGACACTGCTGACTGAACTGCTGAAAGAAATTCCGGCGAAGTAATTATTTGATTTGCTGCCGGATGGCGTTTAATCGCCTTCCGGCAGTATCATCCTTCATTACCCTTCGATAAAAGCCATCCCTGTAAACGTTCGTCGCGGGTTGCCACGTTCAATCTGGTGATGGAACATTCGCCGCTGCGATTTCAGCGCCGCGCTATTTTCCTGTTGCTGTTGTTCCAGCTTCCAGGCAATCAGTAATCGCGCCAGCCGTTTGTTAGCATGCTGACTGCGCTCTGACTGAACCTTCACGCTAATACCGGATGCCAGATGCGTGGCGCGTACCGCCGAGTCGGTTTTATTGACATGTTGACCGCCCGGCCCCGACGAACGCAGCGTCTCATAACGGATTGCATCCGATTGTTCCTGCTCATCAGCGGTAAAACGCCCAATGCCCAGAAACCAGTTTTTGCGCCCATGATGAGGCCGATACGGACTCGGACAAATCCACTGGATAGTGCCGCACCAGCTTTCGCTTAGAGCCCATGCGTTATCGCCATCCAGAGAAATCAGCGCCGAACGCAGTGTGTCAGAGTAGCGACCCGTTTCTGTTTCCAGCACCGTTACCGCGACGTCCTGTCGGGTAGCTTCTTTAATCAGCCTGTCCAGTGCTTTTTTCACTGCGAGACAACATTCTTCCGGCCCCTGAGCAGAGGAGAGTTGTAGCAAGATCATCCTTTTTTCCCTCCACTGTTTTTGAGCGTCAGCACCGGGCGCAGTCGCGCGACAGGAATAATTAACCCAGCCAGCACCAGACATTGCACCACGCTTTCAGCCGATTTATAGGCTTGTGGCGCTTCTTCAAAGATGAGTTGTTTATCGCGACAAATTACCCGACTGCCAAGTTCAGTCCGCGAGAGTTGCGTCGCCGTGTATTTCGCTGCCAGACGCCCTTTACACTCGGTGCGCCCCCATTTACGCCCCGCCCCATGCGCCAGCGAGTGGAGCGTTTTTTCGTTCGCAACAGGTTTAACCAGCCAGGAGTAATCGCCGCGTGAACCGGGAATAATCACCAGACCGTTGTCATCCGGCGTGGCGCCTTTACGATGCAACCAGCCCTGTTGATCGCCGATTTGACACGCGCTAACAAAGTTATGCGCCACATCCAGAACCGGACTTCCGGTGGCCTTAACTTGTTGCATTATGCGCAAAGCGATCAGCTGGCGATTAATACGCGCAAACGCCAGCGCATCGTCATGTTCCGCAATATACCGTAGCGCGTCGTCACTGCCTTCAGGCAAACCATGATGCGAAAACGAGGCAATATGCCGCTGTAAAATAGACTGCCCCAATCCCCTCGAGCCGCTATGAACCAGCAGTTGCAGATGCTGCGCATCCAGACCAGCCAGTGCAAACAGTTCCGCGTCGATAATTTGATCAATCTGTTGCAGTTCTGCGAAGTGGTTACCGCCACCGATGGAGCCAAGCGAGTTGCGCCACGGATGCTGTGCAAATGCTGACGGCAGGTTTTCCTCCAGCCAGCTTTCTTCAGCAACGTCATCCAGATCTGATAATCGCTTTTCAAACTTATCGGCGTTGTATTTGCGAGCGAGAATATCTGTTTGCCATAGCGCCATGCCGCAGCCGATATCATTGCCGACCAGTGCCGGGTAAAAACGACCAACAGAGAAGAACGCTGCGCCAATCGGGTAGCCGCGTCCGGGATGTAAATCTGGCATCCCCACAACGCGCTGCATGTTGGGTAAATTTGCCGTGGTGTGTAATTGTTGGATCGCTGAACTTTCGATCCACAGGTCATCAGATGCGATGGTAAATACCGCATCGGATAAGGGACGAATATATTTGCCCATGTACCATTCCATTTATGAATAAAAATCAGGAAATGGCAGACGAATCCAGGGCAAGAAAAAAGAATTAATCCTGGAAAGGTCTGCAAAGAGTCATTGATAAAGGATTTGTCATGATTTACCTCCTTGCAGTTTGTGGAATAAGAAAACGCGCACATACTAGGCTTGCGTTATTTTTATTGCAAGCTGGATTTAATGTTGCTGTTTATAACGCATATAAAAATTAATAAACCACTCTCCCCGACATTCAACGCGTTGCTGCTTAACTGTCTGAAAACCATAACGTTCAAAAAAGGGTTTTGCGGTTATGCTGGCGTCCACCGTAAGTTCGGATTCAGACTTAATCAATGGTTTTAACAAAGCGCTGGCAACCCCGCGTCGGGTGTATTCCGGTTCAACAAATAACATATCGATATAATGTCCAATGCAGGTAATAAAACCAACCGGTTGTGCATTAATAACTGCAACCCGCACTTGTGATTTCGCGAGTTTCTCCTTCCAGCGAGATTCGTCAATCTGCGCCCAGGCGGCAATTTGTTGTGGTGAATAATGCTGACTGGCAGTCATCGTAACCGCTCTAATGAAAATAGCGCATAGTTGCTGAAAATCGCCAGGCTGATAGTCTCTTATTTGTATGTTATTCATAATCCCAGCACCAGTTGTCTTTCCATTTGCGGGTCAAGCAACGTCACATGC